>ERZ773164.910-NODE-910-length-31921-cov-4.565807_pt1 | contig 31921 bp, 23 predicted proteins | sample MGYA00511917_ERZ773164 | MGnify/ENA primary metagenome ERZ773164 (study PRJEB29015, sample SAMEA2737847) | human gut metagenome | biome: human gut; feature: human-associated habitat; material: faeces | place: China | collected 2012 ...
GGCAAACGGTAAAACTATAAAAATTTCAAAAGAAGAAAGTAAACAGGATAATAATTTAAACAAAAAAGATTTAAAAAATAAAGAAAAGAGTCAATGGTTTAAAAATAGCAAAAGTACTAATAATACAGTGGAAGAAACTGGAGAGCCGATACGACAGGGAAGGATTGCATATGGTGTAAGTGGTCTTTTAATTGTAGCTTTATTATTATCAACAGTTGTAATGCTTAATAATTATGGAGAATTAAAAAATATTAAAAGTACTTTGGCAGGAATTAGTAGAGAAAGAGAGGCTCAGGCTGTTAATAAAATTTTAAGTGCATACACCGAAACAACAAAACAGAGTGCCACAACCGTAGCAGGATTGGAAAGCAAGAAAGCAATAGCTGCCAATGGTAGCAATGTTACTCAGAAAAAAAATAACAACGGAGAGGTTGTTTCAAAACAGACAACGGGAACTAATCAGGATAATAACAGCAGTAACAATAGTATTACCAATACTACAAATGATAGTAATAATACTAACAGTAATAAGCCTTCAGGTAGTGAAACGGAAAATAATAAAACAAAAAGTATTTCCAGTGCTTATTCAGGACAATACCATACAGTTAAACCGGGACAGACATTGTATGATATTAGTATGAGTTATTATGGAACAAGTGAAATGGTAGATGAAATAAAAGACAGAAATAACATTGACGATGATTACACAATCAAGGAAGGACAAAAAATATTATTGCCTTAACAAAAAAATGGTGTCATTATTCAGCAGATATTGTATAATCTTTAATAGATTTAACAAAGGAAGTGAAATCGTGGCAAATAAATACATTAGAAAATTCAGAAGACTGAAAAAAGAAGGTCAAAATTCTACATATATGAAAAATACCAAAAAGGTGTTTGAGAAAAGGGCTGTAAAGCTTGGAATAATAGTAGCTGTGATTTTGATTATTGTTGGAGCGTTGTTCTTTTACAAAAAATATCACAAATACACCACCTACAAGGTAATTGAATCCACTAATATTAAAGGTGGAGCGAGCAGTAAATATATTCCTTTTGGTGACTATGTTATTAAGTACAGCTATGATGGAATAGCCTATATTAAGGACAAAGAAACTGTTTGGGAAGAAGCATATGAAATGAAGCAACCTATTATTGATGTATGTGACGACTATGTGGCGATAGCGGATAAGAATACCAATGATATTTTCATATACAATGATAAAGGTCGTCAGGGACAGGTTTCCGTAAGCTATCCTATTGTGAAATTAGAGGTGGCAAAGCAGGGGGTTGTTGCTGCGTTGCTTGAGGACAAAACATCTAACTATATAGAAGTGTACGATAAAGAGGGAAAACAGTTGGTATCTCACAAGTCTATTATTGATGAAAATGGATATCCGATTAATTTCTCAATGTCAGATGATGGGGAAAGAATGGCAGTTTCGTACCTTACCGTGAAAAATGGCTCTTTTGAAAACAAGATACAGTTTTATGATTTTTCTAATTCAGGGAAAAACATAGAAAACCGAATGGTAAAAGAGTTTAGCGGATATGGTGAGACGATTGTTCCTACAATCAGTTATGTTTCAAACAGTCAGGTAGTGGCAATAGGCGAAGATATAGTTTCTATATATAAGGTGGGTAACAAGGATATTACCAAAAAGGATATAAAAATAAAAGAAGAAATACAGAAAGTATTTTATAATGACAAATATGTAGGATTGGTATTTAAAAATGCCAGCACGGACAGACCTTACAGAATTGAAGTATACAATTCAAGTGGATCCCAGATATTAAATTCTACAGTGGATATGGATTTTGAAAATGTTACATTTGCCGGAGATAATATTTTAATGTATAGTGATATGCGATGCGAAATATTATCAATAAAAGGTGTGAAAAAATTTCAGACTAATTTTAAGGGACAGATTTATGGATTAATGCCATATGACGATTCCAAAACGTATTTGTTAATGACTAACTCAAAAATACAGAAGATTCGATTGAAATAACGGAGGAATGAAATGGGCAATATAATGCTGACAGGGGTAACGGTTTTTGTTGTGGTAATGATTGCTATAGGAATGAAGAGAGGACTTGTAAAGACGGCATTTTCTTTCGGCTCGATTTTTATAGCACTTATACTGGTGAATATTTTAACACCTGTTGCAAAAGAGGTAATAAAAAATACACCGGTTTATGACTCAATAAACCAAAATATACAAAGCTATGTAAGTGAACATATAGCAACATCTACAGAAAATATGACGGAAACAGGAATCAATAATCAAGAGAAAATCATTAATGAACTTCCATTACCTAATGGACTAAAAGAATCATTAACGAAAAATAATAATCAAAGCAGTTATGATTCATTGGCAGTAAATACATTTAAGGAATATGTTGTGGCATATTTAACAGATGTTGTTTTAAACGCAGTGGTATATATTTTGCTATTTATGGTTATATCTATATTAATGAAAACATTAGTGGAAGTGTTAAACATAGTAACAAAACTTCCGGTTATTCATACATTTAACATGGCAGGTGGAGCATTAATCGGTTTTGCACAGGCAATATTAATCATATGGTTATTGTGTATGGTAGTTACGATCTTCAGCTCAACATCCTGGGGACAGACAGTTTGCAAGGCAATAGCAGACAACGGAGTGTTAAGCATGATTTATGATAACAACTTAATACAAAATATAGTAAATAGCTTGTTTTAGATAACAATAATAATTAAAGAGTTTTATGGCTAAAATAAGGTGCTTAAAATTTTTTAAAAAAAGTTTAAAAAAGTTATTGACAAAACAAAAGGTATTTGATACATTATAAAAGCTGTTTAGCAAGTGGATTAAACAATCCACTTATGGCTCCATGGTCAAGCGGTTAAGACACCGCCCTTTCACGGCGGTAACAGGGGTTCAAATCCCCTTGGAGTCACTTCCGTCAGCTTATCTGAAAAGATGAGTCTTGACGATAAAAAGAACCCTTGCTATAATGTAAGAGTTCTATATATATGGCGAGTTAGCCAAGTGGTAAGGCATCGGTCTGCAACACCGCTATCACCAGTTCAAATCTGGTACTCGCCTCTCAAAAATCTCAGGAATGTTCCTGAGATTTTTTTTCGCACATTTTTCCCATGCAGCCGAAAAATTTTCAAAGCAAACAATAGGCAGAGATTCGCAATTTTGCGAGCATAGCGTAAAGCAAAAATCAACTGTCTGAGCCGTAGGCAAGTTTTGATTTTTGTTTTACAATAGGCGGCGGAGCAAAATAAGAACTCTCAACGTGTTTGCATGAAAATTTTTCGGCTGCATGGGGATAAAATGTAAAAACAAAAAAATATCGAAAAATTTGTAATAAATATGTAATATATCTTCAGGAATATGTTATAATCAAAGTAACGTGCGAAAAAACAGAGAAGTTCGGAAGGAGATATTTAATGAACAAGAAGTTAATAAGTATTGTGACAATTATGGCAATGCTTGCGATTATGGTTATACCTGCATGGGCAGACGGTGGTGATAACACAGGCGACGACAATTTTGGCGCAGCTATTTATGTGAAGAAAGATGGCGTAGAAGGTGCATACACATTAGGAACAGCTAAGGAATTTAAGCTAGAGTTCTGGGCATCAGGCATTGTTGGAAAGCAGGTTGTAAGAACTGTTTCAGTAACAGGCCACAATCAGGTATCATCTATTGAATACAAAGATGGCGGAGAGTGGTACGACATTAGCGGATTTAATAAGGAAATGACTATTGCAAGTAATGATTTAGACAGAACTATTAGAGTCGTTTTTGATAAGGAAGGTAGATATACAATTTCTTATGGATTGGTGAATACAGAAGGTCAGGATGTTGTAAAGGATCAGTTAAATATTGAAATAGCAGACGGACAGATTAAAATTGTTAAAGAAACTGAGACAACTACATCGGCAGTGGCAGAAACAACTACAACTGCAGTGGCAGAAACAACTACAACTGCAACAGCAGAAACAACTACAACTGCAACAGCAGCGGCAGAAACAACTACACCTGCAACAGCAGAAACAACTACAACAGCAGCGGCAGAAACAACTACACCTGCAACAGCAGAAACAACTACAGTTGCAACAGCAGAAACAACTACAACTGCAGCAGTAGAAACAACTACAACAACAGCAAAGACAACTACAGTTGCACCAACACCAACTACAACTGCAAAGTTAACAAAAACTCAGAAACCTACAGCACAGAAAGTTAGCGTTGGGAATACAAGGATAACAAAGATCGTAAAAACTAAGAAGAGTGCCAAGGTAATTTATAAAAAGATTGCAAAAGTATCAGGATATCAGCTTCAGTTGTCTAGATCTTCAAAATTCAAGAAGGCAGTAACAAAGACAACTAAGAAAGTTAGCTATAAATTTAAAAAGTTAAAGGCAAATAAAAAATATTACGTAAGAGTTAGAGGTTATGTAAAGACTTCAAACGGTACAGCTTACGGAAAATGGAGAAAGAAGAACTTTAAAACAGCAAAATAATGTGACAGATAAAGAATGAAAGAAGGAAAAGATGAAATTTTTAAAGAGAACAATTGGAATAATAATCGTGATGGCGGCTATTATTTCAGGACTTCAATTAAAAAGTGAATTGGCTTATGGAGCAACACCTACGATTTCTAAAAGTACAGTAACATTAGAAAAGGGTAAAAGAAAAAAAATAAAAGTTAAAAATGTTTCAGCGAGAACGAAAGTTAAATGGAGAACATCTAATAAATTTGCAGTTACTGTTTCAAAAAAAGGTAGAATTAGAGCTGTAAATTATGGAGCTGCAACAATTACTGCAACTTGTAAATCAAGAACAATGACTTGTAAGGTTACAGTTCCTGATACTTCTAAGAATGTTGTCATAACGAAATATCCTACAACATTAACAGAAGGCCAGACAGGTACGGTTGTAGCAAAGTCAGTTAATAAAATTTCATATATGTCTTCAAATGACTCAATAGCAAAAGTCAATAAAGAAGGTACTGTTGAGGCGTTAAATCCGGGAAAAGCGGAAATAACAGCGAAATCCTCACAGGGATATAGCAAATGTACAATAAATGTTTTGTCAAGTGATCTAAATAACAGATTGTATGATTCTAACGGAATCAGTATTAAGAAAGTTAACGCTGACGGAACAAAGGTTAACGGTTTTGTAAGCCAGGCAAAAGGTCAGAATTTTACTGTTATGGTAGATGGAATAGACGAAAGTAATGTTAAGTCATGCAAGTGGAGCGTTGGGAATAGCGATGTTGTTTCAAAACTTTCAGCAGTAAGTGGAAGCAAGCTTAAAGCTACTTTGAAAGCAGTAAATGAAGGCAAAGTTAACATTACAGCAAAGGTTACATACAAAAACAAAAATGTTGTTACATATACAAATACAATTTATGTTTCAAACCCTGAAACGGAAGTTCAGAAGTTAATTGTTTATGGAACAGCATTAGGCAATGAAAGACAGCAGTATATTTCTTTTAAAGGTTTAGGAGAACATAGTACTATTACTTGGACTAATTCAAACAAAAAATGTGCCACTTTAACAACTTATGAAAAGAAAGCGGCAGTTTTAGGCACAAAACCGGGAACGGGTACAATTACAGCAAATGTAGATGGAAAAGTATTCAACATAAGGTATACAGTTGTTAATCCAACAGTTAATAATTTAAAGGCAGTTATAAAAAAAGGTGAAAAAGTACAGTTTCCTATTTTGGGCGACACAGGTACAGTTCCTGAATTTACAAGCAGAAATGAAAGCGTTGCCACAGTTTCAAGCGATGGTGTCGTTAAAGGTGTAAATTCAGGAGTTACATATGTTGATGTAAAAATCGGAAATATTCACAAGTCTTATAGAATCGAAGTATATGCAAAAGGTATGTACAAGATTGTAAATAGGGCTATGTACATAGTTAATCATTGGAAATATAGTCAGCCAAAAAGAATGAGAAAAGGATACTATGATTGTTCAGCTTTGGTTTGGAAAGGCTATAAATCATACAAGCACTACAACAAGAAACTTGGAAGTGGTTCTTATGCAAAGACAGCAGCAAGCCTGTTTGATTATTTAAAAGAAAAAAATCAAATAGTATATTATGGTTTTATTGACATAGATGATATGAAACCGGGTGATTTAATTTTTTACGGAGATTACAATGCGGCAGTAAAATACAGCACACCGGGAAGAACTTTAAATATCTATCATGTATCTATGTATGCAGGTGCAGGCAAAGTGGTAGAAAAAGGTGGACAGACTATTAACTACAATAATATTTCGCATATAGTTGGAATAGGAAGAGTGGTAGACTAATGGAATATAATATTGGAACAGTAGTAACATTAAAAAAAGGTCATCCTTGTGGAACTAATGAATGGGAAATTATAAGAACGGGTGCAGATTTTAAGTTGAAATGTAAAGGCTGCGGTCGTATAGTAATGGTTCCAAGAAAAACTTTCGAAAAAAGCGTAAAGAAGATTTTGCAGTAAATAAAAAAACGAAAGCTTTGTTTAAAACCAAAAGATTTCGGAAAAAATTCACAAAATGAAAAAAAGTCCTTGAACACAGGGACTTTTTTTGATATTATAGTAATTCGTGATATATATTAATTACGCATAACGAGTATTCGTTATGATCCTTGCTTTTTCAAACGAAAAGGCCAGAGACCAAAAGGAGGTAGAAGCATGAACAAATATGAATTAACAGTTGTTGTTAGTGCAAAACTTGATGATGAAGGAAGAACAGCTGAAGTAGAAAAGGTAAAAGCACTTATCGAAAAGTTCGGTGGTACAATTACAAAGATCGAAGAAGCTGGTAAGAAGAAATTAGCTTACGAAATCCAGAAGATGTCAGAAGCATTCTATTACTTCATCGATATTGACACTGAAAACACAGATTTTCCTAGCGAGTTAGAAAGCCAGCTTCGTATTATGGAAAATGTTATCAGATTTATGACTGTTGCAGTAGAAGCATAGTTTGATACATTAGAGAGGTATAATATGAATAAAGTTATTCTTATGGGTCGTTTGACTCGTGACCCTGAAGTTAGATATTCAACATCAGGAGATAATCAGTTGGCTATTGCGAGATACACATTAGCAGTAGATCGTAGATTTAAGAGAGATGGAGATCAGAGCGCTGACTTTATCAGATGTGTAGCATTTGGTAGAAGCGGTGAATTTGCTGAAAAATATTTCCATCAGGGAACTAAGATAGTTGCCGAAGGTCGTATTCAGACAGGCAGTTATCAGGACAAAGATGGTAAGACAGTTTACACAACAGAAGTAGTTGTTGAAAACCAGGAATTTGCAGAAAGCAAAGCTACAGCAGATAGCAATAATAACTATCAGCCACAGCAGCAGCCGGTTGCATCACAGCCAACAGCACCTGCAGGAGACGGTTTTATGAACATTCCTGACAGTGTAGATGATTCAGGTTTACCATTTAACTTTTAACAGATTCGAATAGAATCTCATTAACGAAAATAGGAGGTCAAGTTATGCCATATAATAAGAGTGAAAGACCAGATTCTCCAATGAGAAGAAGAGGCGGTCGTAGAAGAAAAAAAGTTTGTGCATTTTGTGCTAACGAAAACAAGGCAATCGATTATAAAGATGTAGCTACATTAAAGAGATACGTATCTGAAAGAGGAAAAATTCTTCCTAGAAGAATCACAGGAAACTGTGCTAGACATCAGAGAGCTCTTACAACAGCTATCAAGAGAGCTAGAAATATCGCATTAATGCCATACACAGTAGAATAATCGCGAAGCACACAAGCAACGTGTGCCTGCACTACAAATAAAAAAGAAGAGCCCATCTTCATGCTTGCATGAAAAGATGGCTCTTCTTTTTTATTTGTAGCGGCTGTCGCATGTAGCGACAGCCGCGTGCTTATAGACATTCTCTTCATCATTCCCCCATACCCAAAAAGTATATGATAGATGATGAAGAGAATGTCTATAAGAAGTGCGGGCATGTTTCTGGATAATTACTGAAAAGTAAGTGCGGACAAAGATATTTCCCAGTAGTGGGAGAGCCCTTTTTTTATGCTAGTGTCACTTTTAGTGACTCTTTTTTTGAAATAAATTTAACAGCAAACTTGCTAATTTTCATTCTTCTAAGTGTTTCCATTCCTACATCTTTGCCAAGTCTTCCTGGTCCACTGTTTTCATTCCATTCCTTACCAGCAATGCGGCAACTTTGTCTGTATCCTCGTCCTTAACACGGAATACCATAAGAGCATCGTCTGTGCCTCTTGCAAGAAAGGCGTAAACGTAATCAACGCTGTAGCCGTTAGAAGCAATAACGTTCATTGCCTTAGCCATTGAGCCCGGCTCATCCGGAAGCTTAACGCCAATAACGTGTGTAAGGTTACAAATCCAATCGTTGTCTCTTAACAGAGTAAGAGTATTAAAAGGATCGTCTACAATAATACGAATAATTCCGAAATCGCTTGAATCGGCAATCTGGAATGCACGCATATCTATTTTGTGTTCGGCAAGAAAATTGGTAAAGTTTGCAATATTACCCGGTTTGTTTTCAATGAACACTGAAATCTGATGAATATACATATAAAAACCTCCTAAATTTTACGTTTATCTATAACACGAACTGCTTTTCCTTCTGAACGTGTAATTGATTTTGGTTCAACCAATTTAACCTTAGCATAAATGCCAAGCATACTCTTAAGAGCGGTAACAATATCTTTCTCCTTAGACTCAATTGAGCTAACTTTATCAGAGAACATTTCAGGTGTCATTTCAACCAGAACTTCCATAGTATCGCTATTGTTTACACGGTCAACAATAAGCTGGTAGTTGGCAGGCATGCCCTGTTTAATAAGAACTTCTTCAACCTGAGAAGGATAAACATTAACACCTTTGACAATAAGCATATCATCTGAACGTCCCATTAATCTGTGAATACGTGCATGAGTACGTCCACATTTACATTTTTCCCTGGTAATATATGTAATATCCTTTGTACGATATCTGATAAGTGGAAAAGCTTCCTTAGCGAAGCTTGTGAATACTAACTCACCAATCTGACCATCAGGAACAGGCTCAAATGTGTCAGGATCAACAATTTCCGGAATAAAATAGTCTTCGCAAATATGCATACCATTCTGTTCCTCGCATTCAAAAGCAACACCCGGACCTTCAATTTCAGTAAGTCCATAAATATCATAAGCCTTAATGCCAAGCCTGTTTTCAATATCAGCTCTCATATCTTCTGACCAAGCCTCTGCACCAAAAATACCGGCTTTTAATTTAATCTGGTCCTTAATTCCACGTTCTTCAATAGATTCAGCCAAATAAGAAGCGTAACTAGGTGTACAACAAAGAATAGTTGAACCCAAATCAGTCATAAACTGAAGCTGTCTGTCAGTGTTACCTGATGACATAGGAAGTGTTAAAGAACCAACCTTCTGTGAACCACCGTTTAATCCGAAGCCACCTGTGAAAAGACCATATCCATAAGCTACGTGAACTACATCTTCATCTGTTCCACCGGCAGCCACAAGGGCTCTGGCACATCCATCTTCCCACATATCAATATCTTTCTTAGTATAAAAATCTACTACACGCTTACCTGTTGTACCTGAAGTTGAGTGAATACGTACACAATTCTTAAGAGGTACTGCTAATAAGCCGTATGGATAAGCATCTCTTAAATCGTCTTTCGTTAAAAAAGGTAACTTAGAAATATCTTTTAAAGATTTTATATCGTCAGGTGTTACACCTTTTTCCACCATTTTTTTTCTGTAAAAAGGTACATTCTCGTATACTCTTTTTACCACGTCTAAAAGTCCCTCTGTTTGAATCTGCTCAATCTTTTCACGAGAAGCAGTTTCAATTTCTTCCTGAAAATATTTTCCCATTGTTTTATTCCTTTCTGTCGCTCAAGTATAGTAATATAATTTTACAACATATAACGCTTTAAAGCAATAAAGTACAAAAAACAAAATTAACAAAAATAGCCATAAATAAATAGTAAAAATACATAAAAAAAACCAACCAAAAAAATTTTTACAAGCAAAGATGTGCTTTTTATGGGGCAAAAAGCCTAAAAAATTGCACAAAAGGGGGGACAAAAACGCCCTTAATAAAAACGTTTTTCCTCCCATAAAATCTAGCAATTGCAAAAATTATATGATATAGTGATTTTTAGCATAGAAAATGAAAATAAAACGAATAAAAAATATATCCGAAGATAATGCGAGGAGGAGAAAAATGTCAAATAACTTAAAGGGAAATCCTGTTGAAGGATTTGCCGAGAAAAGCCGTGAAGCGGCAGTAGAGGGAATAGTTTTACTTAAAAATGAGGGAAATGTACTTCCGTTAACAGAAGATGATAAAATTTCAGTTTTTGGAAGACCAATGATTGAATATTATAGAAGTGGAACCGGTTCAGGTGGAGCAGTTAATGTTGAATACGCAACAAATATTTTGGACGGATTTGAGAATAGCAACCTTAACTTTAACAAGACTATAGTTGAAGACTATAAGGAATGGTTAAAAGACCATCCATTTGATAACGGTGGCGGTGGCTGGGCATGCGAGCCATGGTTCCAGAAGGATATGGAAATCACAGCAGAATATGCAAAAGAACAGGCGCAGTCAACTAATAAAGCAATATATATTATCGGACGTACAGCCGGTGAAGATAAAGATAATGCTAACTGGGTAGGAAGTTATCTTCTTACAGACGAAGAAAAAGAAAACCTTAAGAATATTACAGAAGCATTTGAGAATGTTTGTATAGTACTTAATGTTTCAAATATTATTGACCTTAAGTGGATTAACGATGAACAGTTTAAGGGTCATATTAAGTCTGTAGTTATTGTATGGCAGGGCGGTATGGAAGGTGGAAATTCTGTAGCAGATGTACTTTCAGGAAAGGTTACACCAAGCGGAAAATTACCTGATACAATTGCTTATAATATGGAGGATTATCCGGCAAACGACAATTTTGGCAACGAACTTACAAACCTTTACAAAGAAGATATTTATGTAGGATATCGTTATTTTGAAACATTTGCACCTGAAAAAGTTCAGTTTGAATTTGGTTTTGGACTTTCATATACAACATTTGATATTGAAACAGTATCAGCAGATGCAGATGATGAAAAAATCACATTAGAAGTTAAAGTAACTAACACAGGTGATAAGTTCTCAGGAAAAGAAGTTGTTCAGGTATATTACGAAGCACCACAGGGAGCTTTGGGACAGCCGGCAAGACAGCTTTGCGCATACGAGAAAACAGAAAATCTTGCACCTGGTAAGAGTCAGACATTAAAGATTGCTTTCGATATTAACGGAATTGCATCATATGATGACTCAGGCGTTACAGGCAACAAGTCATGCTACGTATTAGAAGCAGGAGACTACAACTTCTACGTAGGTAACAGCGTAAAAAATAATAAACTAGCTTATACATATAAAATTGAAGAGCTTAAAGTAACAGAACAGCTTTCAGAAGCTGCTTGCCCAAATGATGATAATCTTACATTAATGAAGCCGGGCAAAAGAAAAGAAGATGGAACATATGAAATAATATATGTACCATCACAGAAGCCAACAGTAGACATGGCTAAGAGAATTGAAGAAAATCTTCCAAAGGATATGGAAATTACAGGTGATGTAGGAATTACATTACAGGATGTAAAAGCAGGTAAGAACACTATTGAAGAGTTTGTTGCCCAGCTTACAGTTTCAGAATTAGCACAGATTGTTAGAGGAGAGGGAATGAGTAACCCTAGAGTTACAACAGGAACAGCTTCAGCATTTGGTGGTTTAAGCGATACATTGTTCGCATACGGAATCCCTGCAGCATGTTGCGCAGATGGACCTAGCGGACTTAGAATGGAAGGAAAGGCTACACAGCTTCCTATTGGAACAGCGCTTGCAGCTTCATGGAATCCTAAGCTTGTAAGAGAGCTTTATACTATGGAAGGTCAGGAATTATATAGAAATGATGTTGATACTTTGCTTGGACCTGGCGTAAATATTCACAGACATCCTTTAAACGGACGTAACTTTGAATATTATTCAGAAGATCCATACCTTTCAGGTACAATTGCAGTTGCTTCAACAGGCGGTATTAAAGACGGTGGAGCATGGGGCACAATTAAGCATTTTGCATTAAACGGTCAGGAATCACATAGATTTAAGATTGATGCAGTATGCTCAGAAAGAGCAATTAGACAGATTTATCTTAAAACATTTGAAATGGCAGTAAAAGCCGGAACAGTTAAGGCATTAATGACAGCCTATAATCCTATTAACGGACATTGGGCAGCTTCAAATTACGATCTTTGTACAACAATTCTTAGAAATGAATGGGGATATGACGGTATCGTTATGACTGACTGGTGGGCTAAGATGAACGACGTTGTAGAAGGTGGAGAAGAATCAAATCAGGATACAAGAGACATGGTTCGCTCACAGAATGACTTATATATGGTTGTAAACAACAACGGAGCAGAAGTTAATTCAAACAATGATAATACTGAAGAATCAGTTAAGGAGGGAAAGCTTACTGTTGGAGAGCTTCAGAGAGCAGCAATTAATATTTGTAACTTTATTCTTTCAGCACCTGTTATTGAAAGAGAATTAGTTGATACTGATATTGCAAAACATTTTGATTCAATTCCAAACGACCAGGCTAAGTATCAGGTATTCAATGTTGGAAAAGATGATAAGGTAATGTTCAATAGCGGAGCAGAAGCAACATTGGAAGTTGAAGACGAAGGGGAATACACAATTATTGTTAATATCTCATTTGATAAGTCCAACTTATCACAGTCAACAGTAAACGTTAATGCCAACGACACAACAATGGTAGTAATCCAGACTAACGGAACAGACGGCAACTGGATTACACAGAAGCTTTGCAAGGTTAAACTTGACAAGGGTGTATACAACTTAAAACTTGAAGAAGTACTAGCAGGAATCAAAGTTAAATATATTCAGTTTAAGAAGATTCCTAAGAAAAATAAATAAATGTAAAAAGCAAACAGTCTATTATGATTGGTTAGTCAAAGCATAGCATATAACAATTGAAAAAGGTCTGCTGGAGATATTGTTCCAGTGGGCTTTTTCTTTACTCTTTTAGAGGGAAACCTTAATGTTTGGCATATAACAGAGAAAAATGATGGAATTGTGCAAAATCACAAGAAGAATAAAAACGGTTTTATAGTAAAAACATTATAACGCCAAATAATTGTATAAAATGCATAAAAAGAAGCAGATAAAATGTGCAAAAAGCATAGGATAAATGCATAAAGAACAGGTAAGGTTATGAAAAATAAATAAAAAATGTACAACATAACCTATGGGTAGTTGAAAAAAACATTTTAATTTGGTAAAATTATCTGATAAAGGATAAATAATTGAAGGGATTCGACAAGATCTTGGATGAAAGGAGAAAAAACATGAATATTTCAAAAAGGAAACAAGGAATACTCGCAATAATATGTACTATTGCGATGATTGTAACATCAATTACGGTGTACAATCCAAGGGAGGTAAAGGCAGCTGATTGGTCAACTGTAGATACATGGAAAACGGTTTCTGCAGGTGGCATAGATTATAAGGTGCAAAAAGATGGAAGTTTTATTAATGATGGTTTTAAAGCAGAAGGTGGAGGATCATGGGTTAAAGCTACGAATGTTTTATATATGGATTTTCGTGATGCAGTTTATACAAAAGCAGTGATTAATGATGTTGAGTACTTATCTGCCGATCATAATAAAGGTACAGATGAATGTATTAGATTTGAAGGTGCACAGGTATGGATTAGTTTTGACTTATTTAAGTTAAAAAAGAACACTATTGTATTTTATAATGGAGATACTGTTTTAAGCTACTTATATGTTTATAATCCAGAAGGAAGCGGTTCAGATGCACCAGCACCTACAGCACCAGTGTTAAATGTAACAGATTTTAATGCTACTACAAACAGCTTTACTTTTACATGGGACGATGCAGAAAATGCTTCATACTATGACTTATATGTAGGAACTACTAAAGTAGCAGGACGAGTTACAAGTGGTGTATCAAAAACATATAGTGAGTTAGGGTTAGAGCAGACAAGCGAAGATCAAACAATTGAGTTTATTCTAAAAGCTGTTAATGGAACAGGTGAAACAGCTTCTGCGGTTGTTGAAAAAACTCTTCCTAAGTTTTCATGGAAATCAATTGATGGTACAGACAAATATGCATATAATAGTAATACCAAAGTTAACGTAGTTAATATCCAAGGCAAAGACGGAAATGATTCTGTTTATATGAATGTAACTGCAGGAATAACATCCATTTCTGTAAATGGGAAAACTGAAGATGTTGGTGCAATTGAAGGTTCAGGCTGTTGGGTTTATTTTTCAGCTTTAACAGAGGAAGAAAATGAAGTTGTTGTTTATATGGGAACAGAGAGTAGAACTGTAATTATTAAAAAGCTAAAAGATGATGGCAATGATTCTTCTTATAAAGATGGAGAAGTTTTAGTTAATGAATCAAACAAAACTATAGAAGTTCCAAGCTATTCGGATGGAGATTCTTGGCAGAACGAATATAACAATACACCTGTAAAATATGTTAAGGGAAAGAAGTACGTTGCAGAAGTTGTTGTATCATCAACAGCAGCAAAGGAAATTAAAATGGTTTTCCAGAGAAATAATATTTGGGATTTCGTAGATTCAAATTCAGGATATGAGGTAAGAATTGCAGCTGGAAACAAGGTAAAGATTACATATGTATTTGAAGCTACTCAGAGTACAAACGATGGTAACTTTGATATTCATTTAGGTTCAGTTGCAGATGCAACAACATTAGTTTTTGAATCTAAGAAACTTACAACATACAATGAAGTTCCTGATGGTGTGCAGACGGGAGTTGAAGTTCTTGAAGCACCTGGAACAACAAAATACACAGTATCAATTGATGGAACAGAAAAACAGTACGAAGAAGATGCAACAATTACTGTACCAGCTGATGGTCAGGGTTACTACGATGTTACTGAGAAAGTAGCTTATGCTCCAGGAACAGAACTCACAGTAAATAAAAATATGACTTTAAAGAGCATTAAATTAAGTGTAACAATGACACCGGGAGCAAGTATTAGATTAGCAGCTCCAACAGGTTTAAGATTTAAAACTAACGTTACAGGAACTACTGATATTTTGAGCCAGAGCGATATTATTAAAACAGGTACAATTATTACAGCATCTGATATATTAGATGGTGGAACTGTAGATGATAATTTCGTAAAGAGCGATAAATTAAAGTTAAATATCAAAAACGAAAACAATGGATGGTATGGAAAAACAGTTGGAACATTCTGTGCTTCTATCGTAGAACTTCAGAAAGCAAATTATACAAGAGATTATGTCGGAGTTGGATATGTAACTATTACGTATAATGACGGTACAGAGAAAACAATTTATGCACCTAGTGGTACTGTTAGAACAGTAGCAACAGTTGCTCAGAATATTCAGAATAGCAAAGATATTTATAAGGACGGTATGACTTATTATAACTACTTAAAGAGTTTAAATAAAGGCTATGAAACTATCATAGATACATATGCAGCAGCAACAAAGAACAATCAGTAATTTGACGGAGGTAAGGTTCTATGAAGAAAAAATATACAAGTCCGGAAATGGACATAATGAAATTAGATAAGACAGACATAATTATTACAAGCGACCTTGGCGGAAAAGGAATAACTTTTAACGGAGACGAAATTGATGAAAACGGAAATGTCATCTGGACAGGTTGGTATTAAATAAGAACAGGCTGTGCTTTAACTTAACATTAAAGCACAGCTTATTTTTTTGCCCTTATCACTATCATCTTCCCCTAAAGGTCTATAACTATATTTAATAAATTCATAATTAGAACAACCTTCAGCAGTTTCCCTTATCCATTCATATACCCTTTCGCACAAGTCGGTTTTTGCAGCTTTGAGTAGAATTTTATAATAGGCTGTATAAGAAACTTGGAAGAAAGTTTTGTCAAGTCAAACACCAATAAATGCGAAAGGTCAAAAATCAGACAAACCAGCCGGATTGTCGACTTATTGTATGGGTGTATTACTTGATTTGAAGGGCAAAAAAATGTATACTAGTAGTTATCAGTATGAAATGGATTATAACCCCGAAGGGTACGCATTTAACCTGATAAGTTACGAAAACATAGGAGGCAAAAATGATAACATTAAGTAAAGGCGGAGCATACCTTATTGGTGGCACAGAAGTTGTAGAAACAGGTGCAGGCTCAGAAGAATTACTAAAGAACAAGTTAGGGGATAAATACCTTACAAAAGAAGATGCTGCAAAGAATACTATGGCATATGGTATTTTGAACGAACACAACACATCAGGTAACATGGACAAGCTTCAGATTAAGTTTGATAAGCTTACATCCCATGATATTACATTTGTTGGAATCATTCAGACAGCAAGAGCTTCAGGATTAGAAAAATTCCCAATTCCTTATGTGCTTACAAACTGTCATAACAGTTTATGTGCTGTTGGTGGAACAATTAACGAAGATGACCATATGTTTGGACTTACATGTGCTAAGAAATATGGCGGAATTTATGTACCACCTCACCAGGCAGTTATTCATCAGTTTGCCAGAGAGATGTTAGCAGGTGGCGGAAAGATGATTCTTGGTTCTGATTCACATACACGTTATGGTGCTCTTGGTACTATGGCTATGGGTGAAGGCGGACCTGAATTGGTTAAGCAGTTACTTTCACAGACATATGACATTAATATGCCTGAAGTAATCGGTATCTACATGACAGGAGAACCTGCGAAGGGTGTAGGACCTCAGGACGTTGCACTTGCAATTATCGGAGAAGTATTTGACAAGGGTTATGTTAAGAATAAAGTTATGGAATTTGTAGGACCTGGTGTTTCTAACTTAAGCGCAGATTTCAGAATCGGTGTTGACGTTATGACAACAGAAACAACTTGTCTTTCATCTATTTGGCGTACAGATGAGAAGATTAAGGAATTCTATGACATCCATGGAAGAGTAGATGAGTATAAAGAATTAAATCCTGGCGAAGTTACATACTATGATGGAATTGTTTATGTTGATTTATCTAAGATTAAACCTATGATTGCAATGCCATTCCATCCAAGTAACACATATACTATTGAAGAATTAAATGCTAACTTAGAAGATATTCTTCATGATGTTGAAAAGAAAGCATTAGTTTCATTAGATGGACAGGTTGATTATAAACTTACAAACAAGATTCGTGATGGAAAACTTTATGTTGATCAGGGAATCATTGCAGGTTGTGCAGGTGGTGGATTTGAAAACATTTGCGCAGCAGCAGATATATTAAAGGGACATAGCATTGGAGCTGATGAATTTACACTTAGTGTATATCCTGCTTCTATGCCAGTATATATGGAATTAATCAAAAACGGATGCGCAGCAGATATTATGGCTGCCGGCGGTGTTATGAAGACAGCATTCTGTGGACCTTGTTTCGGTGCAGGTGATACACCGGCTAACAATGCCTTCAGTATCAGACATTCAACACGTAACTTCCCTAACAGAGAAGGAAGTAAGTTACAGAATGGACAGATTTCTTCAGTTGCACTTATGGATGCCAGATCTATTGCAGCAACAGCAGCTAACAAGGGTTATCTTACAGCAGCTACAGATGTTGATGTTGAGTTTAAGGGACGTAAGTATCATTTTGACAAGAGTATTTATGAAAACAGAGTATTTGACTCACATGGAATAGCAGATCCTGATACTGAAATCCAGTTTGGACCAAACATCAAGGACTGGCCGGAAATGGTTGCACTTACAGACAATCTTCTTCTTAAAGTTGTTTCAGAGATTCATGATCCGGTTACAACAACAGATGAATTAATACCATCAGGTGAAACATCATCTTATCGTTCTAACCCACTTGGACTTGCAGAGTTTGCACTTTCAAGAAAGGACCCTGAATATGTAGGAAAGGCTAAAGAAGTACAGAAAGCAGAAAAAGCAAGAGAAGCAGGACAGAATCCTGTAGATGCACTTCCGGAAGTTGGAGGAGTATTTGAAGCGTTAAAGAGCAATCTTCCTCAGTACAAGATTGACAATGATACAGTAGGTATCGGAAGCACTATTTTTGCAGTAAAACCGGGTGACGGTTCAGCAAGAGAACAGGCTGCTTCATGTCAGAAGGTATTAGGCGGATGGGCTAATATTGCCTGTGAATATGCAACAAAGAGATATCGTTCAAACCTTATTAACTGGGGTATGCTTCCATTCATTTATGAATCAGAAGAATTGCCATTTAAGAACGGTGACTATATTTTTGTACCGGAAATAGTTGAAGCTGTTAAGAACAAAGCTACAGACGTACAGGCTTACGTTGTAGATGATAATAAGAATGTTACACCATTTACATTAAAGCTTGGAGAGATGACTGACGACGAACGTGACATTATATTAAAAGGCTGCCTGATTAATTACAATAGAAAATAAATAATTAAAACAGGGAGGAGACCATATGGGAAACAAGAATGTCATAACAAAAGATGACTGTTATTTGTTTGGAAAAGGTACTCATTATGAAATATATGAGAAACTGGGTGCGCATGTTACAACAATTGATGGTGTAAAAGGAACATATTTCGCAGTTTGGGCACCCCATGCAGTTAACGTTGCCATTATAGGTGATTTTAATGACTGGTTGGGATTTAACCATAACATGAAGATGGAAAATGATTCAGGCATCTGGGAACTTTTCATACCTGAGGTTGAAGAAGGCGCAATGTACAAGTATGTTATTTCTACACAAAGTGGGGATACATTGTACAAAGCTGATCCTTATGGTTTTTGGGCTGAGAAAAGACCCGGAAATGCTTCAAGGGTAGCAAATATTGATAATTACAAATGGAAAGATGCTAAATGGATATCAGAGAAGGCAAAGGAGAATCACTATGAACTTCCAATGTCAATCTATGAGGTTCATCCGGGTTCATGGAAAAAGGATTTTAAAGGTCCTGATGATGAAGACGGATTCTATGATTACAAGCGTATGGCTAAAGAACTTGTAGCGTATGTTAAGGATATGGGATATACTCATGTAGAACTTATGGGTATATTGGAACATCCTTTTGATGGTTCATGGGGATATCAGGTTGTGGGATATTATGCACCTACATCAAGATATGGAACACCTCAGGATTTTATGTATTTGGTAGATGCTTTCCACAAAGCAGGAATCGGGGTTATTTTGGACTGGGTACCAGCCCACTTCCCAAAAGATGCTCACGGACTTGCAATGTTTGACGGAACACCACTTTATGAATATGCAGATCCAAGATTGGGAGAACATCCTGACTGGGGTACTAAGGTTTTCGACTATTCTAAGACAGAAGTTGTTAATTTCCTTATTGCAAACGCATTATTCTGGGTTGAAAAATATCACATAGACGGACTTCGAGTTGACGCAGTTGCTTCTATGTTATATTTGGATTACGGAAGAGAAGACGGACAGTGGGTTCCTAATAAGTATGGCGGTAATGAGAACTTGGAAGCTATTGAGTTCTTTAAACATTTAAGTAGTGTTATGAATTACAGAAATCCAAGAGCATATATTATTGCTGAGGAGTCAACAGCATGGCCTAAGGTTACTATGTCACCTAAGGATGGTGGCCTTGGATTTTCTTATAAGTGGAATATGGGCTGGATGCATGATTTCTTAGAGTATACTAAGCTTGATCCTTTGTTTAAGAAGGGCAATCATAATAAGATGACTTTCGGATTAACTTATGCATTTAGTGAGAATTTTATTTTAGTATTATCTCACGATGAAGTTGTTCATTTGAAATGTTCAATGATTAATAAGATGCCGGGTTATCCACAGGATAAATTTAAAAACTTAAAGACAGCATATACTTTTATGTTGGGACATCCGGGCAGAAAGCTGTTATTTATGGGACAGGAATTTGCCCAGTTACAGGAATGGTCAGAGGCTAGAAGCCTTGACTGGTATCTGCTTGATGAACCTGAACATAAGGACATGCAGGAATATGTAAAGAAATTACTTCACTTATATAAGGAATATCCGGCACTTTACACTGAAACAAAGGGCTATGGAGCTTTTGAGTGGATTAATGCCAATGACTGTGAAAGAAGTATTTTCAGTTTCATAAGAAAGACAACAGAAGCTGATTATAAGAACTCTATCGGTTTCGTGTGTAACTTTACACCAATGGAAAGACCTGATTATGTTGTAGGAGTTCCAAAAGCCGGAACTTACAAGAGATTGGTTACAACAGAAACAGGTGAAAAACAGGTTGTAAGCTACAGAGCTAAGAAAGGCGAGTGCGATGGAAGACCATACAGATTGGAAATTCCACTTAGACCATACGAATCAGTAGTTTTCGAATTTCCAAAAACAAGAAAAAAGAAAGCTACACCAAAGAAAAAAACAAAATAAAAAATAAAATTGTCTGTGGTACAAAAAAATAGTGCCACAGACATTTTTTTGTGCTATGATTAGGATTGATTAAATACAAGGATTGAATGGGTGATGAAATGAAAAAGAAAGTTATAGCAGTTGTTGCAATTGTGCTGATTCTTGCAATTGCAGTGGTTATAGGAATAAATTTTAACAAGAAGCAGTCTAAGAATAACAAGCAGAGCAATAGCGGTCAGGCAACGTCTACATATAATGGTAAGTTGCCGGGGATTGATTTATATTATGGAAGTCAGAAGGTTGGAAGTCTTAACGGCTACACAATGGATATGGAAGAAGAACATATGCGTGATGTTATTGTCCCTGTTAATACAGACAGAACGGTTCCAATTACAATATCAACTAATGGCAATAAGGTTTCAGAGATTTCTTACGAAATGAAGAGTACTGAGGACAACCGTTTGATAGATAATGGAACCCTTGCCGGCTGGAAACAGAAGGACGGCAAGATTACTTTGGATTATCAGGCCAGTGCCATTATGGAACAGGGAACAGAGTATTTCTGGGAAATAATTATCAAAACAGATAAGTATAAGCAGATTAATTATTATGCAAGAGTAATGGTTACGGATAAGGAGTTTGTTACTGAACAGATTAAGTTTGCGAAGAATTTTGCACAGACCGCTTTAAAGGGCGAGGGAGCTTCAAAGCTTGCTCAGTATATTGAGCCTGATAGTAGCCTTCCTAATGATAACCTTGGTCAGACTACTATTAAGTCAAGTTACAATAGCCTTATTTGGACTTCTCTTAAGCCTGAGCTTATATCTGATATAACAATAACAGCAAAAGAGTTTTGCATAAAGGACACCGGGGAAGCCGGAACTTATACAATGAATTATCAGATTAGAACAACTAATGCTGAGAAGGTTAAAGAGAAATATAATGTTTCTGAAACAATCACAATATGGAGTTGTGCAGGAAGAATTTATGTTTTGGCATATGACAGGGAAGTAAATCAGATTTGGACAGCAGACAAGAATAACGTAGGCGGAAGTTTTATTGACTTAGGTATTCAGAAAGAAACAAAGGCTGATTTTGTTGAAAGTTCAAATCAGCAGTTTATGGCGTTTCAGGTTAACGGCGATGTTTACGTAATGGATTTGAATGAAAGAAAAATCAAACAGGTTTACAATCTTAATGCTAAGAATGCTGAACAGCTTAACAATACTAAGGCAAGGGTAATTACCGTGGATGACAAGGGCAATGTTGACTATATGATTTATGGCTATAGCAAGGCTAAGGAGCATGTGGGCGAAAACGGAATTTCTATTTTAAGATATAATTATGAGTCTAACAGTTCCACAGAGGCGGCTTTTGTACCTTGCAAAGTGCCTGCTTACAACTTGGAGAAGCAGTTGTCACAGCTTTGTTACGTAGGCGACGGAACTCTTTATATTATGATGAACAACACTATTTACTATGCAAACCTTAAAACTAAGGAGTGGGGAGCGTTGGTAGAAAATGTGGAGGACGGAAGTTTTGCAATTAACAGCGACGGAAGTATGTTGGCTTACAATACAAGTGGTAAGGCTTATGATACGGAAAACATTACAATTGTTAACTTAAAGAATGGTGAAAAGAAGACTATTGAGGCGGGAGCTGACAATATTATTACCGTATATGGTTACACGGGAACGAACCTGATTTATGGAATAGGTTCTCAGAGTGACGTGTCAAAGAATAGTTTTGTACCTGTTAGCAAGTTGGTAATTGTTGATAAGGATTATAAAGAAGTTAAGTCATATTCACAGAATAAGATTTATATTACAGGTGTTGAAATAACAGACAATATTATTAATATTAAGCGGTATAAGGGCAAGAGCCGGATTTCAGATGACCAGCTTTTGGATAATACTGAGACTAAGAAACCTGTTGCAAAAACAAGCTATTATGTGGATGATGTAAAGCAAAAGGAATTAGCTTTGGCATTTACTAATGCACTTGACGGAACTAAGCAACTTTCAGTTGAAAAGATTGGCAAGGTAACTTTTGACAGTAGTTCTAAGGTTAATGCTACTTTTGGGAGCAAGGAAGAAAATAATTATTATGTTTACGGATATGGAAAGCTTCAGGGGATTTACAGCGACAAGAACGCTGCAACTAATGCGGCAAAAGCTACATATGGACTTGTAACGGATAACCGTGGACATAAGATATGGGTTTTTGAAGAGAATTATAATTAAAAATAGCAGAAAAGGTCAAAATGCTTATTAGAAAAGGGTGTTTTGACTTTTTTCTTTATCTTTACGCGAAAAATTTTTAATGTTATACTTAAAGATAGTAAAAAATTCGGGAGGAACTATGCGATTTATACATACTGGTGACATTCATCTTGGTGCCACTCCGGAGAGCAAAAGACCTTGGGCGGCTAACCGTGGAGATGAAATTTGGAATACTTTAGAACGTTTAATTAAAAAAATAAAAATAGACCCGGTAGATTTGCTTATTATTGCAGGGGATATGTTTCACAGACAGCCGTTACTTCGTGAACTTAAGGAAGTTGATTATTTGTTTTCGACTATTCCTGACACAAAGGTTGTTTTGTGCGCGGGAAATCATGATGCCATTAAAAAAGGCTCTTTTTATGACGGCTTCAAGTGGAGTGAGAATGTTATTTTCTTAGGTGACAAGAATATTGAAAGTGTGGAGATTCCTGAGCTTAATACATGTGTGTATGGACTAAGTTATCACCAGACTGAAATTAAGGATGCAATGTATGACCATGTTATTGTGGACAGACCGGATATGATTAATATTCTGGTGGCTCATGGCGGTGACGAAAAGCATATTCCAATTAATAGAAAGAAGCTTGCAATGTCAGGTTTCGACTACGTGGCAATGGGACATATTCATAAGCCTGAAATAGATGAAAAGATGAAGATGGCATACAGTGGTTCTCTTGAGCCTATTGATATGAATGATATTGGACCTAGAGGCTATATTTATGGGGAGATTTCAAAGAGAGGTCTTGAACTTGAATTTGTGCCTTTTGCAAAGAGAATTTACAGGGAACTTGATTTCACGGTAACTCCAACAGCTACTAATTTGGAAATAAGACATAGACTGATTGACATGATTAAGGAGCAGGGACAGGATGATATGTACAAGATTACTTTTAGCGGTTACAGAGATCCTGATTTTGACATTGATGTTTCAGATATTGAAGGTGTTGGAAATGTTGTAAGTGTTATCGACAATACGGTTCCTGATTATGATTTTGAAGAATTGTACGCTGAAAATAAGGACAATATTCTTGGAATGTACATAAAGAAATTTCTTGACAGGGAGAGTCTTACACCTTTGCAGCGTAAAACCCTTTACTATGGAACAAAGGCATTGATGGATGCCATGGAGGACAGGGCATGATTATAAAGGACATACGATTAACTAATTTTGGAAAATTTAATCATAAAATGGTAACTCTTGAACCGGGACTTAATATTGTATATGGTGAGAATGAAGCGGGAAAGACTACTCTTCATACTTTTATAAGAGGAATGCTCTTTGGAATAGAAAAACAGCGGGGAAAGGCAAGTGGCAAGGACCTTTACACTAAGTATGAGCCATGGGAGAATCCGGCTAATTATCATGGTATGATGCGAATCGAAAGCGACGGTGTAACTTATCGTATTGAGAGAAATTTTAATAAGCTTAATAAGTCTTTTAAGGTTATTAATGAAGATGAGGGTGTTGAGCTTAAAACAGAGGAGATTGAAAATCTTTTCGCAGGGCTTGATGAAAGTTGTTATTACAACACTATAAGTATAAGCCAGCTTGGCAGCGTTACAGATAAGGAACTTGAAGTTATTCTGAAGAATTATGCGGCAAATCTTGGCACAACAAAGTCTATGGAGATTGATATTAAATCAGCATTTGCAGACTTAGATAAGCAGAAGAAAAATATAATGATTGAAAGCCGAATTGCTGAAGAGGATGTTGTTGAGAAGGCTATTAAGAATGCCAAAGAGGATTTGGAGATTTCTCAGGGCGAACAGCATACAATAATTGCTTCAATAGAGCAGAAAAAGCAGTCTTTATTTAATCTTTCTAATAAGAAGAAGGAATTGTCAGCTCTTGATGCAAAACGACTTGAAGCCTTAAATAAACTTAATGAGCGTAAGGAGAATCTTTATCAGGAGGCAATTACTTTGACTGCTGACAGTGAGAAGTTTTCGGCTTCCCTTGAACAGATTGAAAATCACCAGAAGCAGCTTGAACAGGAACTTGCTGACAAGGGCATTGACGGAAGAGAGACTATGGAATATCTTCTTGAAAAAGTTACTAACAGAAGTAATATGCCTGTTTTGTTTATTATCCTTATGATGGGATGTATTGGTGGTGCTGCAGGTTTTATTATGGGCAATTACCAGATGATGGATTTAAAGCAGGTTTGGGTTAAGCCGGGTATATGCCTTGGTGCGGCTTTTGTTTTTCTTATACTTGCAATCTTTAAGTATGGATTTAATAAGAAGAAGCGTCAGAAGAAGTTGGATGCCTTAAAGGAGATTAAACTTGTAATGGATAAGCTGGACGCGGCAAAGCACGAAAGGGTTTATGTTGAACGTCAGCTTAACAACAAGAAAGAAGCTTTAAAGGATACTCAGGAGTTTATTAAAGCCGAGGAAGAAAAAAGCGTTGATATGCAGGATTATAGTGACGAGTTAAAGGACTTGGAAGCGAAGGAACGTGAAATTAACGAGGCAATTTCAAAGTCTCAGTGGATTCTTGAACAGAAGCAGGAAAAGGACATTGAGCTTCAGAAGAAGATTGATGAACTTGAGGAGCGATTTAACAAGATTAAGAAAGCAAAAGTTGAAATACAGGCTATTGAGGACGCCAAGAGTAATATTGAAGATATAGCAGATGAAATCAGAAATAGTTTCGGTAAGAGATTAAATGAGAGAGCATCTTATTATATTTCACAAATTACAAACGGCAAATATGACAATCTTTCAATAGATGACAAACTTAACATATCTGTAAACAGTAAGCACGCTCTCATAGCTGCTACACGACTTAGCAAGGGCACAATAGAGCAGATATATATGGCACTTAGGCTTGCGGCAGCAGATATTATATTTGAAAAGGACAAGAAACCTATACTTCTTGATGATGCCTTTGCAATGTATGATAACAAGCGAATGGGTAATACTATGAGATTTATGGCAGAAAATATGGAACAGGTAATCATCTTCTCATGCCATACAAGAGAGAAGCTAATGGCGGACAAGTTAGGACTTAAGTATAACTTTATAAGGTTGTAGTGGAGAGTTGCAAGATTATGAAGTTATTTTTAGAGAAGATGGGGATTTTTTGTAGGAATGGTAGGGATTATAAGAGAAAAACGAATTGTCTAATAAGAAATATGTTCCATAGTGTATATAAACAACGAGCATTTAAGGAAAATATTATAGATGTACCCCGAAAAACAAGAAAATTAATATGTCGGGGTACATTTACAACTTACAGATACAGTGTGTTGCACAATTACATGCGGAAAATTAGAAAACGTACCCCGAAAAACTACAAAACTGCTATATTGGGGTACAGGACATAAAAAAAGGGCTCAAACACTAATTAGTATGTCATATCAAACTAATTAGTGCTGAACCCATACAAATTCAATAGTGATAAAAATCAATCCATCTTATAACTAATGAAGTATTTATATTGATTAACAATTATTAGAAAGTCATATTCTTTTAATGAGAAATCAAACTAAGATAACCTCCTTTATCTTTTCGATTTCTTTAACGAGAATACAAACTAAGATAACCCCCTTTATCTTTTCGATTTCTTTAACGAGAATACAAACTCTGTTCCAACGCCTTCGGTGCTGATTACATCGATTGTTTCGTTGTGTCCCATAATAATTTCTTTTACGATGGCAAGTCCGATTCCAGAGCCTGTTTTGTCACGACCACGGGAAAGGTCGGTCTTGTAGAATCGCTGCCAGATTTTGTCGATGCTGTCCTGTGGGATTCCCATACCAAAATCCTTAACGGAACAATATTGTTTTTCACCTTTGTTATAAAGCTTGATTATAATCTTTGAACCCGGATTACTGAACTTAATGGCGTTATCAAGTAGGTTGTAAAGAACCTGTTCAATCTTGCCTTTGTCAGCGTATACATTGCAGTGCTTTGGTGGAAACTGAATAATCAATTCAATATTCTTCTTCTCGCAACTGCCCTGGAAAGTATCAACTGTTGAAGCGATAACTGATTCCATATTAAAGTCTTCAAAAATAAGTTCAGGACCGGTGCTGTTCCAACGGTTAAGGTCACGCAATCCTGAAGTAAGCTTTTCGAGACGGTTAGCCTCAGATAAAACAATTGAAAGATATTTGTTGTAATCTTCCGGTGGAATTGTTCCATCCATTATAGCTTCAATATAGCCCTTTATAGAAGTTAAAGGAGAGCGGAAATCATGGGAAATATTAGAAATAAATTCCTTTTGATAAGCTCGTGAGTTGTTTAACTGCTTAGACATATATTGAAGTGAGTGCGCCACGTCACCGATTTCATCGTCATTGTTAACCTTAAGTCCTTCGTATTCAAAATTACCTTTGGCATATTCCATTGCCGCAAGTCTAATCTGCTTAAGTGGCAAATAAATAAACCACATAAAGTTAAAGAATATAATAAGTGAAAGAGCCAGTATAATTGCGTAAGTAACGTAGAAAATAAGTGTTACATCATAGCAACTTTTTTTAATAATGGAAGTAGGCATATGCGCCACAATATATCCATAAGTCTTATTATTATTTTTAACTTCGTAGACAACACTTAAAGTGTCGGTTTTAAAAATATTATAAAATTTGCCAATCTTGTAATGCGTATTCTTGTAATCATCAGGCTTGAATTTTTCAATCAAAATATTAGAAGAATCTTTTGAAAGATTACTTGTTGTGCCTGTGTAATAAAATGGTTTGCGGTTACTATCAAGAATAAGAATGTCACAGTCTAGCACGTTGTTAAAATCATTTAAAAACTGCTTAGGATTGTCTAAATCATCAAGTGAGTTGTCCACGCAGTCCACAGCATTACTTCCTATTACAGAGGCATATTTGTAAAGAGTGTTAATGTTATTGGTCAGAAGATGATTATAAATCAAGTTATTTGACCAATAAGAAATTAACAAAAAACCTAATATTGCAAAAGAAAAATACCCTGTAAAAAATTTAGTTAAAATAGAATTTTTCATATTTAGTTATGTACCTCGAATCTATATCCTACACTCCAAACTGTACCAATTGACCACTGATCCGTGTCAGCAATTTTTTCACGAATACGTTTAATGTGAACGTCTACAGTTCTTGTATCTCCGGCATATTCATAACCCCAGATATGGTCAAGAAGTTGCTCTCTTGTAAATACTTGATTAGGTGATGAAGCAAGGAAGTACAATAATTCAATCTCTCTTGGAGTCATTTCAACAGGTTTGCCCTTGTAAATAACTTCGTAGTTTGAAAGATTAATAATAAGATCCTTGTATTCAACACGTTTTTCATCAGGCTTCTTTGCCACAGGAGCCGGAGCTTCAGTGTAACGTCTGAGAACTGCCTTAACACGGGCAACAAGTTCCTTTGAGTCAAAAGGTTTAATAATATAGTCATCTGCACCAAGTTCAAGACCTAAAACTTTGTCGAAAACTTCTGTTTTGGCAGAAAGCATAATAATAGGAACCTTTGATTCTCTTCTTATCTCACGGCATACTTCGTAACCGTCAAGTCCCGGAAGCATAATATCCAACAAAATAAGATTTGGAGCATATTCTTTAAACGCATCAAGAGCCGATTGGCCATCATGCTCAATACGTGTTTCGTAGCATTCCTTAGTTAAATATAAAGATATAAGGTTTGCAATGTTTTCATCATCGTCAACTATTAAGATTTTCTGTTTGTTTGCCATTTTAAATCCTCCTGTTAAAAAAATCTATTTAAATTCTACAACTGTGGCACCTGCACCACCTTCGCCATGTTCACCTGTTCTGTAGGATTTTACATAGCTACATTTCTTAAGATGGTTTTGAACTGCATTTCTAAGAGCTCCGGTGCCTTTGCCGTGAATAACATATACCTGTGGCAAATGTGCAATGTAAGCATCATCTAAGTATTTGTCAAGCTGTGAAATAGCTTCGTCAACTGTTTTTCCAATTAAATTAATTTCAGTTTTAATATTCATAGACTTGTTCATTTTAATCTTGCCTGTTGAACCACGGGTTAAGCCTGGTGCCTTAATATCAGGTTCGTCAATAATTTCAAGGTCGCGAATATTAACCTTAGAGTTTAGTATACCCATTTTTACTGTAAGATTACCGGCTGCATTAGGCAATGAAGCAACAGTACCGTTAAGATTCATGCTCAAAACTTTTACACCGGTGCCAAGCTTAAAGTCGGAAGGCTTGTAAGCCTTTTTAGGTTTGGCAGCTTTAATTGATGAGCCTACCTGGTTCTTTTTAAGCTTTGCTCCAACATTACTTCTGGATTTTTCCATTTCGCGGGTATTGCCGGATTTTCCATATTTATTAATAGTTTTGATAGCTTCGTCGGCTGTTTCCTTAGCTTCCTTAAGAATATCAACAGCTTCTTCGCGTGCCTTGTTAAGGATTTTGTCACGCTGTTCATTAAGCTTTTCTGTCTTAAGTTCATAATCACGTTTAAGTGATTTAATCTGAGACTTGTAAACTGCAATAGTTTCCTGATCTTTTTCAATCTGGATTCGCTGTCTTTCTATTTCGGACAAAACATCCTCAAACTGCTCATTATCTGAATCGATGTGAGACTTAGCATCTTCAATAATGTAGTCAGGAAGACCTAACTTGCTTGAAATAGCAAAAGCATTACTCTTTCCGGGAACACCAATAAGAAGTCTGTAAGTTGGTCTGAGCGTTTCTATGTCAAACTCACAACTTGCGTTTTGAACTCCCTCAGTTGATAAGGCAAATAATTTTAATTCACTGTAATGTGTTGTTGCCATAATTCTTGAACCGATGTTTTTAAGGAAAGTAAGAATTGAAATGCCAAGGGCTGCACCTTCCACAGGATCCGTTCCTGCACCAAGTTCATCGAAAAGTACCAGTGAATCCTGATCTGCCTGATTAAGTATATTAACAGTATTAACCATATGGGCTGAAAAAGTACTTAAACTTTGTTCAATGCTCTGTTCGTCGCCAATGTCAGCAAAAACTTCTTTGAAAACTGCAAGTTTGCTACCCTCAAAAGCCGGAATATGAAGTCCCGCCTGGCCCATAAGCGTTAAAAGTCCTACAGTTTTAAGTGAAACTGTTTTACCACCGGTGTTAGGACCTGTAACAATCAAAAGGTTAAAGTCTTTTCCAAGATGAATGTCTATAGGCACAACCTTTTTAGGATCCAAAAGAGGGTGGCGTCCCTTCTTAATATTAATCTGTCTTTGATCATTAAACTCAGGCATTGAAGCTTTCATTTCTTTTGCAAGAGAAGCCTTAGCGAAAATAAAGTCAAGCTTAGGTAATATTTTCATGTCTGTTTTTAATTCGTAAATATGTTCAGCACAAGCCATACTAAGGTTTGCAAGAATAATCTGGATTTCATCAGCTTCCTTAGCTTCCAGTTCACGAAGCTTATTATTAAGCTCTACTACAGCAGCAGGTTCAATAAATAATGTGGAACCTGTAGATGACTGGTCGTGAATGATACCATTAACATTTCCGCGGTATTCCTGTTTGACAGGTACACAGTAACGGCCATCCCTCATTGTAATAAGAGCATCCTGAAGATAAGTGTGACCTGACTGGGAATTAATGAGAGATGACAACTGGCTGTGAACACGGTCGTTGGTAATCTTCATCTGTCTTCTTATATTTTTAAGATTAGCAGATGCATCGTCAGCTATTTCATCCTCTGAAATAATACATCTTTCAATGTCATTCTTCAAATTAGTTAAAGGTTCAATAGCCTCAAACATGTCATCAAGACTATCTCTTTCAGCCTCATCATCACGGCGGGAGAAAGTTTTAACTCTTAAGGCAACTTTTAAAAGGGAGTCAATTCTAAGTAATTCTCCGGTGCCAAGAGTACTTCCAATCTCTAATCGTTTAATGGATTCGCCAATATTGTGAATACCTGAGAAAGAAAGGCTTCCTTTCTGCCAGATTCGTGATAAGGCATCACCTGTCTGTTTCTGATTTTCTTTTATTGTATGAATATCGGCAGATGGAACAAGTGCGTGGCAAAGCTTCTTGCCAGGCTCAGAACCTGCCTGATTTTCTAACATTTTTATTATTTTATAGTATTCAAGGGTTTTAAGAACTTTTTCGTTCATGATAAAGCCTCCAATTCTTGTATTTAGATACATAATCAATTATAATAAAGATTGACTGTCAGGTAAAGAAAATCTTAACATTTGGAGGAAAAGATGAGATATATAGAAACATTAAGAGAGGGCGAAAGAATTCAGGAAACATATTTGTGCAGACAGAGAACTACTGCAATGACTAAAACAGGAAAAGAATACGAGAATGTTATTCTTCAGGACAAAACAGGTTCCTTGGACGCCAAGATATGGGATCCGCACTCAATGGGGATAGATGAGTTTGATGCACTTGATTATGTTGAAGTAAATGGTGATGTAACAGTATTTAACGGTCAGACACAGCTTAGTATTAAGCGTGCAAGAAAGATTAGCGAAACAGATGTTGACCCGACTAATTATTTACCATGTACTAACAAAAACATTGACGAAATGATGATGGAATTAACAAAATTCATCGCCGGCGTTAATAACCCTTATTATAAACAGGTATTAACAAAACTATTTATTGACAATACAGAATTTGCGGAAGCATTTAAGAAGCATTCAGCAGCCAAAAGCGTACATCACGGTTTTATTGGCGGCTTGCTTGAACATACATTGTCAGTTGCAAAGATGTGTGATTTCTTTGCAAAACAATATCCTATTTTAAATAGAGATTTACTTATGACATCAGCTATTTGTCACGATATTGGAAAGGTTTATGAACTTTCAGACTTTCCAATGAATGATTACACAGATGCAGGTCAGTTACTTGGACACATTGTTATGGGTTCAGAAATGCTTGGAAAGATTATGGATTCTATTCCTGATTTTCCAACTAAATTAAAAAATGAATTAAAGCATTGCATTCTTGCACATCACGGAGAACTTGAATATGGTTCACCTAAGAAGCCTGCACTTATTGAGGCTATGGCTCTTAATCTTGCAGACAATGCAGATGCAAAGATTGAGACAATGACAGAACTTTTAAACAGTAACAGTTCTGCTTCATCAGACCAATGGTTAGGATACAACAGATTGCTTGAAACTAATGTTAGAAAGACAAGCGAATTAAAGTAATAAATAGATAATAATACAAATACGCAATAATTAG
>ERZ773164.927-NODE-927-length-31528-cov-23.512948_pt1 | contig 31528 bp, 29 predicted proteins | sample MGYA00511917_ERZ773164 | MGnify/ENA primary metagenome ERZ773164 (study PRJEB29015, sample SAMEA2737847) | human gut metagenome | biome: human gut; feature: human-associated habitat; material: faeces | place: China | collected 2012 ...
TCTGACTGAGAGTTTACTCACTTAGCCGCGTGTCCACTATTGCTGGGTAAGATCATTCCATTTCAGCCAGAAATAGAGATCAGAACAGATGAGTAAAAAAGACAACACACTGCTACGGCTTGAGGCAGCTCTGGACCGTATTTTACGCGGCGAACCACAGAGAATAGCACCATCCCGAAAACTCAGTGTTCGGGCAGTTGAAGAAGAATCAGGTCTAGGTAATGGTAGTGCATACTATTACACTGAAATAATTGATAAGATCATAAAAATAAAAAAAGAGAAACACTTGCCAATTACTGCAGAGCGCTCAAACCATCAACAAGAAAAATGGAAACAGAGGGCACTTAAAGCTGAGGTTTTAAAGAAAAAATTTCGTGACGAAAACATTGCATTAAAAATATTTAATTCGCAAATTGCCGCAGATCAGTATAGACAAATGAGCGCTTTAAGAGATGCCTTACAACGTATATTGGAGCTCGAAAAAACGATTGAAGAACTGAACATTGAACTGGTTGAGGTCAGACGTAAAAATATTACTCTATTTAAGCAATAAAACTGTTATAACGCAATACAATTTACAACAGATGTTTTCGCGATAATAAGCATTACTGCGCACCGCGAATATCCTACGTTGTACAGGTTTACGGGTAAAAACTATCGGGTCTTCGGTGAAACATGTCATTTTCATCGGTACATCCCCTGTTAAAGGGGAAGTTATCTTTCGGTATTCATTTTCTTAATAAAGTCCAATTTTTGCTCAATGTCATTTTGGTATCTCTTTCATTTCTTATTATTCCACACAGAGGATTCCCGGAGAAAAGTATGCGTAATTGCATCTGACTTGACTACCCATTTGCATTTTACTTGGCAACCGTTTACAGATTACTTGACCATCGCCAACAAAATCCGACCAATCAGATTCGAGGATGTAAGGCCTTACATCTGAACTCACAGCCAAAAGCGGGCGCTAATAATGTCATCACTAGCTGATAAATATGAATCAGTTTCTCTTTTATTGATGAATGAAAGCTAATGTAACCAACATAACTATATTTATCCCTGAAATAGGCTTGAAAAAACGTAACATGCACACAAAGATCACTGGGAGAATAGAATTGACGAAGCGATACTTTCCATTAGGCTAGATGACTAGCTTTAGTATGTGTGAAAGACACAATATGGCGATATTTATATCAAAACCATGATGCTGTGTTACAAATTTTGCGAATTCAAGCAATAAAAACCATGCAAAAATAGAAAGTAAGCATGCATTAATTACTCCGTGGTATAGTATCAAATCGAATTATTTCTTTTGCAAATCATTTGATTAGGTTGTAGAAGGACTTCATTTTTACAAGTGAAGCGGATATAATTGCCACACAACAATATGCTCAAATCGGACTCGACTACGAAAAGAGTGGCATCCATCAGACTTGCTAACTTTCCGTTATTGCGAGTGTTAAGCCTATGGCAAGCATTAAATCCAAGGAAATTGAAACAAGTAATGATTTCATTAGATATATCGCTACCAGTAGTTTTGCTTGTACTAGCATTTTTGTTAAAGCTACTGATTGACAGGGCATCAACGGCTCCAATTATTATTCAATCATTAATGGAGTTGCCCGTTGACATTGCTTTTTTAGCAATGTCATTTGTTGTTGCTTATACAATAAAGGCGGGAGATAAATTCGGTGAGGGACTTTTGCTGTTTATTATTTATATAATTAGCACAATAGTCATTGTATTTTTCTGGCGCCGATCTAACGTTTATTTTGAGAGTGATTGTTATATTAGGGTGGGGTTTCTGACTTCGTGCAATTATATTGCTTCTATTAGCGGTGTTTGTATTGCCCTAAATCTCATTAAGGAGACCGTTACAAAATGAAAGAGATTGATTTTCTGACAGTTCTTATGCTGTCTGGAATATGGGCATCAGTGACGGTCGCGGCTCTATTTTATTATAAAATCAATAGGCAGAGACAATATAATGAGGAAAAAAATAGATCAAATTTAGAGATGCTTCGTGAATCTTACGAAAAAAAGATGTACGAAATGATGGATCGTTTAGTTAGAACGGAAGAGCGGTGGAAGGATATGAATCACTTGATCCTCTCAGGTCAACAAAGAGAAATATCACCTTATGAGAAGCGTGATGGAACGTTGACAGATTTTCTTAAAGCTCATGGATTATCAGAAAGTGACATGAGAGTCGAAAATGATAGCGTTTTTGTCCTAACGCCATTTCATCCTAAATATCAGGATACTTTCAACACTATATCTGAAGTCTGCCGAGAGGTGGGTCTTCGTTGCTATAGAGGTGATGAAGACTATATAGCTGGTGATTTACTTCCACACACGCTCAAGCAGCTTTGTAAGGCTAGATTAGTTATCGCCAATATAGACGGAAGAAACCCTAACGTGTTTTACGAACTTGGCATTGCACATGCTATTGATAAGGGTACAATTTTGGTTTCTCAGTCTTTAGATGAAGTACCTGTCGACCTTAAATCAAATAGATTGTTATTGTTTAAGACCCAAAAAGAATTCAGGAATGAGTTAAAAACAGCCCTTACTAGAGCGCTGGTGAAGAAAAATGCCTAATAAGATACTGCAAACTATCTCATTGCTCTCTTCGCTCCCTATTACTGGTGATCGCGGCGTTAATATCTGCCCCTTGCTCATAACTACCATTCACATCAGTTATGGCTGAAAAGGCAGACATGAGGTATGGGAACCAGCGATAGTGAAAGCAATAGGACCTGTTGGCGCGTGGCGAACCAGGTACATAGGGCAGCCCGCAAAAGTGAGTTTTCACGTCACTAGGGAGCCAAGGCTGCTTTACGTATCCTTTTGGGTCTTCTCACCGTCTGGTCGGTGTTCTGCTGAGACTGCTAACTTCCTGTTATTGCTAGTGATGTTCTATCACTGTCCAATCATGATTGGTGGAGCTGGATTGAAGCGATACCAAATACTAACTATCTGATTCTTCGAGGAATGTAGCGGGAATCAATGCCACAGCAGTATGTGGCAAAGATTAGCCCTGCTTCAAGACTCAAAGCACTGTTTATAGAAACAGTGCTTCTATGATCTGAATCATAATTAGTCTTTGCAATGACGTTGTTATCAATGTTTTTCTTCACTACTATATGTAGTTGCAATTGTTCTTATGCTGTCAATATATTGTATTTCTCTCGGAGATATTCTATGCCTATCAACAAAAAGCAATCCTCACCCAAGCTCGCCTCTCAAGCAGCAAAAGCTCTACAAAATGGAAATTCCTCTGAAATTAAGAAGAAGCTTGCTGCTTCTGTGGTTGCCCAAGCTCGTATAGGTAAGCAAACTGGTGCTGAGTTGGAGACGATAGCTTCCGATGTTATGAAAAGTTCAAAGTACAGCGAGGAAACCAAAAGCTATGCAGCGTCACTGTTATCGCAGTCGAATAAATCTCGTTAAGTTCAGCTAAAGGAATTGATAAGTGGCAAGGACTGAAGAGCAGCGAGCTCAGGCAACAGCAATTTTCGCAACTTACAAAGCAGAAGTTGATAAGCGTGAGCTCTCTAATACTGACAACTATGATAAGAACATTCTGACGCTATCATCTGCTGGCCTTGCCATCTCATTAACTGTCTTTAAAGATATAGCCCCTCAAGGTCAAACAGCACATATTTGGCTGCTTTATTCCGCATGGGTATTATTTGGATGTGCAATATTAACAACTATATTTAGTTTCTTGATTAGTAATGCAGCACTGAGGACTGAGCTAGAAATTGCTCATAAATATTACATCGAAGAAGATGAAAGCGTTTTTGGAAAAGTAAGCCTGATATCAAAGGTTTTGAGTTGGGTGAACAGATTCTCAGGTGTTTTTTTTGTTCTAGCTATAATCTCGGTCATCACATTCGGTGTGATCAACTTTGATAGAAGAGCAGAAGTTAGCAAAAGCGATATGGTAAAAAAAACGCAGCAAATTAATAACGATGGATTGCCACCGCCAGTGATGCAAAGAATACCTATTGATAAAGGTGCTACGGTTCAATTCATGCAACCAGTTACACCTACGATTCAACCAGATACACCTGCGATTGACTCACAGTCATCTGCAAGTTCTACTGGTTCCCCCAAAGAATAAGTTAATGACAGGAGCTAGCTTGAACGATAAGTCTAAGATAATACAGTCAGTTTCAGCCATGATGGAGGGAGCCCCTATTCCCTCCATGCAGCGCGTATTTGCAGGAAATGGTGCAAATGTTCCTCAGATGCAGGCGATCCCTACCGCACCCGCTCCTCAACAATCATCTGGAGGGTCTAGTCAGCAACCGTCCACAACTTCGTCCAATAGCCGTGAGTAAATAAGGAGCCTAGTAATGAGTTCAAATAATTACAAAGCAGTTCGTATTGGAGATGGTGCCATATCACCTATGATGGTTAAAGTATCAAACTCTAGCATTGAGAAACATGGCGCAACGATGCCGAAAATGCAGCCAGTTCCCAGTCAATCATCAGGTAGCGCTCCCTCAACCACTAAAACAACGAATAATAAACAGTAGCCAAACCATCGATACGAGCCTTTGCGCTGAAGTAAAGGCTTGTAATTACACATATACCTGACTTTCTCCCCATTGACTCACACACCGCGATTTAAGTAATGCCTCCAACAGATGTGAAAACAAGTGCGAACTTCCGCCCTTCGCTCAAAGCTGCCTGTCAATTGAGCAGGGTTATGTCTGCATTTTTTGTTGAAGATGACCAAGCTAAATGCAAACAGGCAGTCAAGTAAAATGCAAATGGGTAATCAAGTGAATGCAAATACCCAAAGTATATTTTTCAGTTTCTACAACCCTCACTCCGGGTTCTTCCATTTCACCACTGACTTAGGGAAAACCAAGCATGCGCCTAAAAAACAATCAGAACAGCTTAGATTGCTACTACAATCCCCAACCTTCTCAGTCAGTTGTTTATGGACTAATAGAAAGTAAAAAAGCTTATTAAACAGAGCAAAAATAAGCGGCTAAACAAACAGGAAGCCTCTCAATCAAATGATAGTATTCCGAAATCAGCAGTTCAGTATGTAATAGGTACAAAATTTCTTTTGATAAAAGCCGGTATCTTGATTAGCCACCTAAGTCAAAAGCAAGCCGACATAAGTAATCGGTACACGAGGGAGTTATAGTCTCTAATGAATCGAGTTAACCAAGCACAAGAAGGATGGAAATTGCCGGACACAAAACTCTGGAAAAGTTCCCCTATTGCACAGAAGGCTTCTCCCACAAGGCTTTCCAGTTTTTCTACAGTCAAATCCTGTATGGGTATTGTGTGACAATGCGTTAAATGTTAAAGGGCTAAGAGTAGTGTGCTCTTAGCCCTTAATTACGTTTCCGCTATCAGTTCAGAAGCTGAAGCAGAAAGCGGATCAGTTCCAGCAGCGCAATTAACGCCCCTAGAACGATGATTGCTTTATCAATCACCCGTTTTCTCCATGCGATGGAGTGAGAATGCATCCGCTTACTCATCCACTGCCTGTCACGGCGCATGTCTCATTGTTAGATAAGAACTCTCTCACTCCGGCCAGAGCATCAGTTAACGGCACCACCCGTACTTCTGACCAGGACTTTGAAAGCGTTTATGCGCATTGCCAGAGTGAAAATGCCTCAGAGCTAACTGGATAATCATACAGTACATGCAGGTTATAAAACCAGCACGTCCTTGCAATAGTTTCAGTATGGTATTAGCATTGATGCGTTAGATGATGGCTATCTCACTCCAGTCAGAGCCACCAACTCAGGGCTGGAAAGTAAAAAACCGACGCAAAGTCGGTTTTTTTACGTCCTGATTCAGACCTCCTTTCAAATGAATAGCCAACTCAAAATTCACACCTATTACCTTCCTCTGCACTTACACATTCGTTAAGTCATATATGTTTTTGACTTATCCGCTTCGAAGAGAGACACTACCTGCAACAATCAGGAGCGCAATATGTCATTTCTGTTACCCATCCAATTGTTCAAAATTCTTGCTGATGAAACCCGTCTGGGCATCGTTTTACTGCTCAGCGAACTGGGAGAGTTATGCGTCTGCGATCTCTGCACTGCTCTCGACCAGTCGCAGCCCAAGATCTCCCGCCACCTGGCATTGCTGCGTGAAAGCGGGCTATTGCTGGACCGCAAGCAAGGTAAGTGGGTTCATTACCGCTTATCACCGCATATTCCAGCATGGGCGGCGAAAATTATTGATGAGGCCTGGCGATGTGAACAGGAAAAGGTTCAGGCGATTGTCCGCAACCTGGCTCGACAAAACTGTTCCGGGGACAGTAAGAACATTTGCAGTTAAAAATTTAGCTAAACACATATGAATTTTCAGATGTGTTTTATCCGGGAGGCATTATGTTACTGGCAGGCGCTATCTTTGTCCTGACCATCGTATTGGTTATCTGGCAGCCGAAAGGTTTAGGCATCGGCTGGAGTGCAACGCTCGGCGCAGTACTGGCGTTAGTTACGGGCGTGGTCCATCCGGGTGATATTCCGGTGGTGTGGAATATCGTCTGGAACGCGACGGCTGCGTTTATCGCCGTCATTATCATCAGCCTGCTGCTGGATGAGTCCGGCTTTTTTGAATGGGCGGCGCTGCACGTCTCACGCTGGGGTAATGGTCGTGGTCGCTTGCTGTTTACCTGGATTGTCCTGCTCGGTGCTGCCGTTGCCGCCCTGTTTGCCAATGATGGCGCGGCGCTTATTTTGACACCGATTGTCATCGCCATGCTGCTGGCTTTAGGGTTCAGTAAAGGCACTACGCTGGCGTTCGTGATGGCGGCCGGATTCATTGCCGATACCGCCAGCCTGCCGCTTATTGTCTCCAACCTGGTGAATATCGTTTCCGCTGATTTCTTTGGCCTCGGCTTTCGCGAATACGCCTCGGTGATGGTGCCGGTGGATATCGCCGCGATTGTTGCCACGCTGGTGATGTTACATCTCTATTTTCGCAAAGATATTCCGCAGAACTACGATATGGCGCTGCTGAAATCTCCCGCAGAAGCGATCAAAGATCCTGCTACGTTCAAAACTGGCTGGGTTGTTTTACTGCTTCTGCTGGTGGGATTTTTCGTCCTGGAACCGCTCGGCATTCCGGTGAGCGCCATTGCAGCTGTGGGCGCGCTGATATTATTTGTCGTCGCTAAACGCGGTCATGCGATTAATACGGGTAAAGTCCTGCGCGGTGCCCCCTGGCAGATTGTCATCTTCTCGCTCGGCATGTATCTGGTGGTTTATGGCCTGCGCAATGCCGGATTAACGGAATATCTTTCTGGCGTACTCAACGTGCTGGCGGATAACGGCCTGTGGGCCGCGACGCTCGGCACCGGATTCCTCACCGCCTTCCTCTCTTCTATTATGAACAATATGCCGACGGTACTGGTTGGCGCGTTGTCCATTGATGGCAGCACGGCATCTGGCGTTATCAAAGAAGCGATGGTTTATGCCAATGTGATTGGCTGCGATTTGGGACCGAAAATTACCCCAATTGGTAGCCTGGCTACGCTACTCTGGCTGCACGTACTTTCGCAGAAGAATATGACTATCAGCTGGGGATATTACTTCCGTACAGGGATTATCATGACCCTGCCTGTGCTGTTTGTGACGCTGGCTGCGCTGGCGCTACGTCTCTCTTTCACTTTGTAATGAGATACTGATATGAGCAACATTACCATTTATCACAACCCGGCCTGCGGCACGTCGCGTAATACGCTGGAGATGATCCGCAACAGCGGCACAGAACCGACCATTATCCATTATCTGGAAACTCCGCCAACGCGCGATGAACTGGTCAAACTCATTGCCGATATGGGGATTTCCGTACGCGCGCTGCTGCGTAAAAACGTCGAACCGTATGAGGAGCTGGGCCTTGCGGAAGATAAATTTACTGACGATCGGTTAATCGACTTTATGCTTCAGCACCCGATTCTGATTAATCGCCCGATTGTGGTGACGCCGCTGGGAACTCGCCTGTGCCGCCCTTCAGAAGTGGTGCTGGAAATTCTGCCAGATGCGCAAAAAGGCGCATTCTCCAAGGAAGATGGCGAGAAAGTGGTTGATGAAGCGGGTAAGCGCCTGAAATAAAGCGGCGATATCCCCCCCACAGGTTGTTAGAAAAGTGCGCTTTATTTATGTCGGATGCGACGCTGGCGCGTCTTATCCGACCTACAAAGTTATGAAAATTCGATGAATAGTATGTTATTTGTAGGCCTGACAGGCGTAGCGCATCAGGCGATTTTGCTATTTACACAGTACTCCCTGCGTGAGATTCCAATTATCGCGTCCAGCATGGTGTATCAGTGAGCTGCTTAGTTATCAGCGATACAGCGCAGTAGTTTAAAGACGTACTGGATTATGATTTATCAGTGGTTTACACAACAAATTATTAAATAATTATAAGATACCTTAACCCATTTTATTATTACACATCTAAAACATCACAAAAAAAAATCACTTCACACACTATCAGAGAACATAATAACTTTTTAAAATGAGCGCATTTTGATAGTTGTTAACGATTTCCTTTACGATACTATCACTACCCTTTTTTTACACACAAATATTACCGGGTGGAGATAAAAGGGAAATCAAAGGTAATTATATCAGGAAGATATAACGCATTACATTTATTGTGTGTAGAAGAAAATCCATTCCTGTTCTAATTATCCAATTTAAACATCTTAGCATAAAACAAATGATGAATAAGGAATTTTATGTCAATTGACTTTACCCCAGGTATAATAAATACATATCACGGCGATATTTATAACTGCACAACAAATACCGATAATGCTAAAACGCCAGACACACCGAAGTGGCCTTGCGATAATTGGGAAGAACAACAACCCATTAATTCCACATTCTCTGGAGAAGGATATATCTCTGATCAATATGATTTAGCGCAACACCAACTTCAACAAATTAATGCGTGCCACACGAACACTACATATACAAATGCAGACTACTCAAAAGTTGTGGCTCAACTTGTAAGTCTTATTACTAACATTGAAACGATAAGTTCGACACAACTTACGCAACAGACACAATCAATACTTAATCAGATTAATAACATTAGATATGAAAAAAACAAAAGTGCTGAATGTCGAATCATTGTTATCGCTAATCCTAAACCCGACAAGGCAATCATAACTAAAATTAGCGTAGAAGAGGGAATACCCATAACATTCAGTGTCCAAACCATGTTTTCAGATACTAATTTTATTGCTGAACAACGAGCTGACTTACCAACTAATATAAAAGATATTCAAAGCCTGTATCAAAAAATGACGAAGTTATATATTGAGCACAGTGAAAATAAAAACAGGATGAAAGTCTTTGCCGGAACCAACTTTATTGATTTCAATATGACAGGACAGAACCTGTCCGGGTTCGTTCTAACCTTGTCAAGGTTTTATTTCGAAGATCTACTTAATATAAATTTCACTGACGCAAATTTAGGTGACACTATTTTTTTACATAAAGAACACCCTACCCCCAAATTATATAAAGATGGACAATATCTTGACAAACAAATCGAAGGTTTATTTTCAACATTATTAACCATTAATGACAACCTTTTACGAGCAAAAGCGGAAATTGCTTCGACAATAATTAAATTTTTAGAGGCCAGGATAACCAATCTTTCATACAATGACATATTAAAATATCAGCAAGAATTCCAAAAACAATGTTATAAGCAAGTTAAAGCCTTTACGACACTCTCCCGATACAATAAAATTCAAACATGGGCAGAAATGTCTGAATATCAATTCGAAGTATTTCAATACGAGACGCTTAACCCAAAAAAAATGTCACACACGCCTTATTTAAAGAGGCCACTGCCTAATGAAAAAGATATAAATTATGGGGTGGAAATAGAAATACCATCTGGTAAAAGAATTCGCTTATCAAATCATTACCAGAATATAATACCATAATATTGATTATTAGCACTTTATAATCATTGAATAAAAATAGATTTTATGTACTTTTAAAACAATGCACTATATTATGGGGTGATGGATATTCATGTCACGCCCCAAAATTAACTGAGTTCACCTAAACAGAAAGGATATAAACATCAGACAGGTTTACGTTACTATCAGGCATATCACCTCAGAATCAGATGAAAACTATAAAGAAATATCTATTATGGTTTTAATATTTGTTGATAAGGATAGTAACATGAACATGACAAAAGGTGCACTCATCCTCAGCCTTTCATTTTTGCTTGCCGCATGTAGTTCAATTCCGCAAAATATCAAAGGCAATAACCAACCTGATATTCAAAAAAGTTTTGTTGCTGTTCATAACCAGCCGGGGTTATATGTTGGTCAACAAGCGCGCTTTGGTGGGAAGGTTATCAACGTTATCAATGGCAAAACGGATACGTTGTTAGAAATCGCTGTATTACCGTTGGATAGCTATGCGAAGCCTGATATTGAAGCCAACTATCAGGGCCGACTGCTCGCCAGACAAAGCGGCTTCCTTGATCCAGTGAACTATCGTAATCACTTTGTTACCATCCTCGGCACCATTCAGGGTGAACAACCTGGCTTTATCAATAAAGTCCCGTATAACTTCCTGGAAGTGAATATGCAGGGCATCCAGGTGTGGCATTTGAGAGAAGTGGTTAATACCACCTATAACCTGTGGGATTACGGCTATGGTGCATTCTGGCCGGAACCGGGCTGGGGTGCGCCTTACTACACCAATGCGGTGAGTCAGGTAACACCTGAGCTGGTCAAATAACACCACCGAAAGATGCAGATGCTTTCTCAGCATCTGCATCATGCATTACATCAAATTAATACACAGTAAGCTAACTATTATTATTATAAGCCCTGTCCTGTTAATTACCTTTGGCAAACTGATTATAAAGTTAATGTCCGCACCAGGAGTCGGTTATGTTTCTTATAATTACCAGGGATACGATGTTCTTCACCGCGATGAAAAACATTCTGAGTAAAGGTAATGTCGTTCATATACAGAACGAAGAAGAGATCGACGTAATGTTGCATCAGAATGCCTTCGTCATTATTGATACATTAATGAATAATGTATTTCATTCTAATTTTCTCACTCAAATTGAACGATTAAAACCTGTCCATGTCATTATTTTCTCCCCCTTTAATATTAAACGCTGCCTGGGGAAAGTGCCGGTGACCTTTGTTCCGCGGACTATCACTATCATTGATTTTGTCGCACTCATCAATGGCAGTTACTGCTCTGTGCCTGAAGCGGCTGTGTCACTTTCGCGCAAGCAACATCAGGTTCTGAGCTGCATTGCGAATCAAATGACAACGGAAGATATTCTGGAGAAACTGAAAATATCGCTAAAAACGTTCTACTGCCATAAACACAATATCATGATGATCCTCAATCTTAAGCGGATCAATGAGCTGGTACGCCATCAGCATATTGATTATCTGGTGTGAACGATTGATCAATATAAAGAGGCCCAGCAATAAATAGCCAGACCTCCCGTTAATTATACGTTATGCAGCAACGCCTTCCGGTATCAGCGAAGCAATTTGCTTACGCCATTGCGCTTGCTCCTGTTCGCCTTCTGTACGTTGACCATAAAGTTGCGCTATCTGCGTACCATCATGGGCAAACAATTCCAGACTGGTTACGTAGCCATCGCTGGTCGGTTTACGGGTAACCCAGGCTTCAGCAATGCTCTCTTCTAATAGATGAAGAGTAAACGTCGGGTTGAAAATATTCAGCCAACCTTTCATTGGCACCACTTTTTCTACCGCACCGGTGAAAATCTGTACGCAGCCACGGTTGCCAACAAACACCATGATTTCATTACCATCCTGCTGTGCAGATTCAAGAATTTGCGCCAACGCACTGTTGGATACTTTGCAGGCCAAATCGTCTGCCACCAGATTGAACGCCTGTTGGCGCATCAGATTGTGGCGCTTTAGCAACGTAAAAAACTGATGAACGTCGGTCATCGCCCGCCACTCTTGCTCGACCACAGTGGCATCGGCTCGCGTTTGAACAACTGGCGCATCAACGGCTTTTAACTCAAGCGGCATATTCTCATCGGTGATAAACCGTGCCAGAAGCTCACTCCATGCCGCCATATCGGTATTGTCGGTGGCATAAACTTTTAGTAATGCATCGCCCTGATGATCAAAGAACTGAATACTCTGGCGTTCGCCACGAGCCGTGTTTTCTTTGATGTGGAAAACACTGGCCCATTGATTGAGAAACAGACGTAAATCCAGCGCGCGCGGATTGAGGATCAATCCGGCATGTCCGTTCAAATGCTGGTTTGTGAACGTACCAACTTGCTCATGGACTGCATATTCATTACGACAAATACATTTGGTTTCGCCAACACTTTCGAGCGCCGCCAGAATTTCACGGATATCGCCGTGCATCCGCCACGCATCGTGCGTGACGCGTGCAAATGCCAGTTCTGCTTCGCTGATATTCATTAAACTTGCGATGTCACGCGCGTACTTTCCGGGATTTTGTTCTTTTAACTCAAGCCAGCGTGTGTAGTGGTTCATTGTCTCTCTTCCTTCCAGATAAATGCCCCGAAATATCGGGGCAGATGATTACCATTGATAACTCACGAAAATTTTTCCGTTACGACCATCCTGTGGGATGCCTTGTGGCGACCAGTACTCTTTGTCGAAAGCGTTACCCAACACCAAAGTAGTGGTCATACCTTTGAGCGCCTGTTGTCCTTGATAACTGACGTAGAAATCATTCACGCCATAGCCTGGTTGTTTGCTGTAACTGCTGCTGATATGTGTTGAGCGATCGGCAAACGTACCAACCCACCCAACAGAGAAGCCACTGTGAGCGATCGGAATATTCAGAGTGCTGGTAACGGTATCCGGGTTAATGCTGGAGATGTATTCGCCGGTATCGGTGTCTTTGCCGCGGGTACGGTTATAGGCCACATCAAGACTAAACAGATCAGTGGTATATTTCGTCATTACATCCCAGCCCCAGATTTTGGCGTTCGGGACGTTATACGACATAGTCGTCGCCGCCGCGAAATCGACGGTCGTGGAGATGTAATCCTTCGCTTTGGTATCAAAGTAGCTGGCTTTAAATTCCAGAGCATCATTGGACAACATCAGGTCATCAAAACGCAGCCCAAAACCGTACTCCTGAGTTTCGTTAGTTTCCGGACGTAAGTTCGGGTTTGGCACCCAATAGTTGGTATAGAAGCGACCAATCGAGAAGTGCTTAGAATCGTTATACATTTCGCCCATCGTCGGGGCGCGGAATGCCTGGGCATATGAGCCAAATAACATCAGCCAGTTAGTCGGATTGATAGTCATCCCCGCACGAGATGACCATTTGTCGGCATCAACATCTTTGTAACCGTCACTGCTACCGCGATAACTGTCATAGCGGGTTCCGCCAAGCAGGGTAATCGGCAGATCGCGTAAGGTGATCTCATCCTGTAGCCAGCCGGAGCTAAAATCGATTTTTGCTTGCGGGAAGCCCGTCGTCGCGCCGCCCGGATGTTGTTCCTGACGATAATACTCACCACCATATGTCAGTAAGTGAGAAGCGAAACTGTCGGCAAAGAAAGTGGAACGGTTCTCCAGCCTGGCTCCTTTTGTTATCTGTTCACGATACTCGCCGGAACTCCCCGTGTTTTGCGCATTAATACGGACTTCCGACCAATAAATTTTTGCATCTGCATTTAACCAGTCGTTGCCCTGCGGGGCGAGTTTATAAGAAAGCTGCGCATCGCGTTGAATTGTTGAACGATCAACCATCGGGTTGCTGCTTTCAGAAGCCTCAACGGTCTGCGGATTTTTTGGTTCACGCGCGTCGTTGTTGTAGTAACGCACTAAACCGCTCAGAGACTGGGCTGAATCAATTTGCCAGGTCCCTTTCGCCAGCATGTTATTAATGGACTCGTCATTCGGCGCGGTTTCACCATTGCTCTGGCGTAAATCACCCCGATCGCGACTGGACCAAGCCACAATACCATCCAGATTTTCAGTTCGCCCAAACGCGCTCGCGCCTAATCCCAGGCTATGGTCCCCCGTGCCGCCAGTACCAAAGACACGAAAACCACTGCTTTGTCCTTCCTGCAATAAATCTTTTGCATCGACCGTATCGTAGGAGATCACTCCACCCAGCGCGCCACTGCCATACAGTAATGCTGAAGGTCCGCGAACAATCTCAACACGCTTGATCAGCGCCGGATCGAGAAAAGTGCCATTCAGGTGTCCGGTATCCGTTCCCTGGCGAACACCATCGACAAGAACCAGCACGCCGCGATGATCATAGCCACGCATATTTACATCCTGACCGTTGGTTCGTCCGGTACCATCCAGAGTAATTCCAGGAACATGACGCAGCAGATCGGTGGCTGAAGTAGCCGTTTGATTTTCAGGAGCGGAAGTGTCGATGACGCTGACCATCATAGGCGCTTCGAAGGAACTACGGGCATTCCCCGTTGCCGTAACGGTCATGGTTTCAGTAGCAAAAGCAAACGTTGGCAAGGTGGCAGAAACAGCCAAGGCCAACAAACTCAAACGCAACGAGGTAAATTGCGGACGTGACATAGCGATTCTCCATGAGGAAAATAAAAAATGCTGGCTGCCTGGGTTAATACCGGGGTGGCTGGCGAAAAATAAATTTATTTAAAATTCAGAGCGATAATATTCGCCGGGTGAGTTTACAGGCGTTTATATCCCATGAAATTGCCTGGTAACTCGGCAATTACGCAAAAGCACGTCCTCTTTGTCAGGCAAAACGATATACCCCATCAGGAGTGAAGAGAGCTGTGCGTTATCCCTTGCAAATGCTATGGTTTTGTTATCCATATGGTCGTGTTTTGTTAAATGCAAACGTGATAATGAGAATTATTATCGATCAATTTTTTATGATCAAGTTTTTTTTAACCACCATTAACACAATAAACAGGGGGTTATGAAACCTATCCTGCGCCCTGTAAACCACCTTGTTTTTATGGTTATTCTCCATGACCTCATCACTAAACTTTGTCGTTAACAGTGATAATTTTTTCTTCTCTTTGCTCTGCAAGCCTCGATATCTCTGGGTTCTCAGCTTTTTCCCGCGATGAAATTTAGTCGGTAACAAGAACGTTAGCTGACGAAGCATCTTGATAAAAATCAAAAATAAATACGCTTGTAACGCCTTGCGTATTGAATCGACGGTTGTATTTCATATATAACTCAAATGATAATCATGATCATTCTCAATTTGATAAGAGTTCTCATATTATGCCAAGGATCATCACCAGGCCGTTTCTTTTTTCCCCACTGACGTTATGTATTTCAGCCGTGGCCTCTGCCGCGAAGAGCACGGTAAAACGAAAAAAATTGTTTACGGCAGTACTGGCTCTTAGCTGGGCTTTTAGCGTAACGGCTGCCGAACGTATCGTGGTCGCAGGAGGATCGCTGACGGAGCTAATCTACGCGATGGGCGCTGGCGAACGCGTGGTTGGCGTCGATGAAACGACATCTTATCCACCAGAAACCGCCAAACTGCCGCATATTGGCTACTGGAAACAACTCAGCAGCGAAGGCATTTTGTCACTTCGCCCGGATAGCGTAATTACCTGGCAGGATGCTGGACCGCAAATTGTGCTCGACCAGCTGCGGGCGCAGAAAGTCAACGTCGTTACCCTGCCGCGTGTGCCTGCCACCCTTGAGCAGATGTACGCCAACATTCGCCAACTGGCAAAAACGCTACAGGTTCCTGAACAAGGCGAGGCGCTGGTGACACAAATCAGCCAACGCCTGGAGCGAGTACAGCAAAACGTGGCGGCCAAAAAAGCCCCGGTTAAAGCCATGTTTATTCTCTCCGCAGGCGGAAGTGCGCCACAAGTTGCCGGTAAAGGCAGCGTCGCGGACGCCATTCTTTCGCTTGCCGGAGCAGAAAACGTCGCAACCCACCAGCAGTACAAAAGCTACAGTGCAGAATCACTGATTGCGGCTAATCCAGAAGTGATTGTCGTAACCTCACAAATGGTTGATGGCGATATTAATCGGCTACGTTCTATTGCCGGAATTACCCACACTGCCGCATGGAAAAACCAGCGCATTATCACCGTTGATCAAAATCTGATTCTGGGAATGGGTCCGCGTATTGCTGATGTCGTTGAGTCTTTACACCAGCAGCTTTGGCCGCAATAAATGGATTTAAATCAGACGAATGAACGCAAATAACCCCCTGGATCTCACGCCACATTTTGCTTTAGACGGTGATCAGCCATTTAAAGACAGGCGCGCCATGATGCCGTTTCGTGGAGCCATTCCTGTTGCCAAAGAGCAACTGGCACAGACCTGGCAAGAGATGATCAATCAAACGGCATCACCTCGTAAGCGACTGGTTTACCTACACATTCCTTTTTGTGCGACACACTGCACGTTTTGTGGTTTTTATCAGAACCGTTTTGATGAAGATGCGTGTGCTCATTATACCGACGCCCTGATTCGTGAAATAGAAATGGAAGCGGACAGCGTATTGCATCAGTCTGCCCCCATCCACGCGGTCTATTTCGGTGGCGGTACGCCTTCCGCGCTTTCGGCACACGATTTGGCCAGAATCATCACCACATTACGAGAAAAGCTGCCACTGGCCCCTGATTGTGAAATCACTATCGAAGGCCGGGTATTGAATTTTGACGCTGAGCGAATCGATGCTTGCCTTGATGCAGGAGCAAACCGCTTCTCAATTGGTATCCAGTCGTTTAACAGCAAAATCCGCAAGAAAATGGCCCGCACCTCGGATGGCCCAACCGCTATTGCGTTTATGGAAAGCCTGGTCAAACGTGACCGTGCTGCGGTGGTCTGTGACCTGCTGTTTGGCCTGCCGGGTCAGGATGCGCAAACCTGGGGAGAAGATCTGGCTATTGCCCGCGATATCGGTCTCGACGGCGTCGATCTCTATGCGCTCAATGTCCTGCCCAATACACCGCTGGGCAAGGCCGTGGAAAATGGGCGTACTACCGTACCCTCACCGGCAGAACGTCGCGATCTTTATCTGCAAGGATGTGATTTTATGGACGATGCCGGTTGGCGCTGCATCAGTAACAGCCACTGGGGCCGTACCACACGCGAACGCAATCTCTATAACCTGCTGATTAAACAAGGTGCCGATTGTCTGGCCTTTGGTTCCGGAGCCGGTGGTTCGATTAATGGTTACTCCTGGATGAACGAACGCAATCTTCAGACCTGGCATAAATCCGTCGCGGCAGGCAAAAAACCGCTGATGATGATCATGCGTAACGCCGAACGTAATGCGCAGTGGCGTCATACCTTGCAGTCAGGTGTTGAAACAGCGCGTGTACCGCTGGATGAACTTACGCCACATGCCGAAAAACTCGCGCCGTTACTGGCTCAATGGCACCAAAAAGGCTTAAGCCGCGATGCTTCAACTTGCCTGCGGCTGACTAATGAAGGTCGTTTCTGGGCAAGCAATATTTTGCAGTCTCTTAATGAACTAATTCAGGTACTTAATGCGCCAGCGATTGTGCGTGAAAAACCATAACAGGAGTGATTTATGAGCCATGTCTCGTTACAAGAATTTTTGAAAACGGAGCCGGACGGTACGCTGGAGGTGGTAGCCGAACAATACAACACCACACTGCTGGAGGTAGTGAGAAATCTACCCTTCTCTACCGTAGTGCCAGGCGATAAATTCGATACTGTCTGGGATACCGTCTGCGAATGGGGCAACGTCACCACGTTAGTACATACTGCCGATGTAATCCTCGAATTTAGCGGCGAACTGCCTTCGGGTTTCCATCGCCACGGCTATTTCAACCTACGCGGAAAGCACGGCATGTCCGGGCATATCAAAGCAGAAAACTGCACGTATATTGCCTTAATCGAACGTAAATTTATGGGCATGGACACCGCGTCCATTCTCTTTTTCAACAAAGAAGGCAGCGCCATGCTGAAAATCTTCCTCGGCAGGGATGACCATCGTCAGCTCCTGAGCGAACAAGTCAGCGCCTTCCATACTCTGGCGGCATCGTTAAAGGAACACGCCTGATGACGCCGTGGCTACTCTTTGGCGCAGGCGGAAAAGGTGTGGGTGCCAGAACGCTTGAACTGGCGCTGGCGGAACAACGTCCGGTCGTTGCTGTCATTCGTCATGCCGATGCCGCCACGAAACTGGCGCAACAAGGCGTACAGGTTTTTACAGGCGACGCCTGTGATGCCAGCGTAGTCGAGGCTGCTTGCCGCGCAGCTGGCCCGGATGCGCTTATCATCTCAACAATGGGAGGAGCTCAGGATTATCTGGCGCACAGAACAGTGATTGATGAGGCCGAAAAGGCCGGCATCAGTCGCATGATTCTGGTGACCTCTTTGGGATGCGGCGATAGCTGGCCGTTTTTATCGGAGCGGGCAAAGGCTGCGTTTGGTCAGGCGGTACGGGAAAAAACGCTGGCGGAAAGCTGGCTGCAAACCAGCCAGCTAGACTACGCCATTCTCCGCCCTGGTGGTCTGCTTGACGGCGCAGCAACAGGCAAAGCACAACGGGTACAAAATCAGGAGTGTCATGGTTTTGTCCGCCGTGCCGATGTCGCCGCACATATCCATGAACTGGCAAATGCGCCAGCACTTAACCAGCAGGTCTACAGTCTGATTGAACCGGACCTGAAACCGGCGTGATACCCCGGCGCGGCATGTCCGCGCCGTAATGTCGTAACGGAGTTTTGCGTGCTCAAGGATTCATTTTCATCCGCCAGGGTCTTTATGGGGCTATCACTATTATTGCTTGCCCTGGTGCTGTTCGGTGCTAGTCAGGGAGCGTTAAAGATCAGTTTTGATGCCCTTTTTGATGAGGAATACCGCGATATCTGGCTCAATATTCGTCTACCACGGGTTTTGCTGGCGGTGCTGGTAGGTGCAGCGTTGGCAACCGCAGGGGTAATTATGCAGGGGCTTTTTCGCAACCCAATGGCTGACCCAGGATTACTTGGCGTCAGTAGCGGTTCTGCATTAATGGTTGGCGTTGCTATTGTGCTGCCCTTCTCCTTCCCAGTGGTGCTGGTGCTCTATGAGCAAATGATGTTTGCCATTGCCGGAAGTTTAGTGGTCTGCACCATCATTTTTCTCATCACGCAGCGCCATCGCGATGGCAGCATGATGCAATTATTACTCGCCGGTATCGCCATCAATGCCCTGTGCGGCGCAGCGATCGGCATCCTGAGCTATATCGGCGATGAGCAGCAGCTACGACAACTCACATTGTGGATGATGGGCAATCTTGGACAGGCGCAATGGCCGACGTTATTGGTTGCCAGTTCATTCATCCTACCGGCCATTATCGCAACAACTTGTCTCGCCGGAACGCTGAATTTACTGCAGCTCGGTGATGAAGAAGCCCATTACCTCGGCGTGAACGTTAAGCGTAAACGCCAGCAATTACTGTTAGTGAGCTCACTGCTCGTTGGTGCTGCCGTATCGGTAAGCGGCATTATCGGCTTTATTGGCCTGGTGATCCCGCATCTGATTCGCATGACTACCGGAGCAAATCACCGCTGGCTCATCCCTTGTTCCGCCCTCGCCGGAGCCTGTTTATTGCTGATGGCAGACACGCTTGCCCGCACGCTGGTACAGCCAGCAGAAATGCCCGTGGGATTATTAACCAGCCTGCTTGGTGGCCCTTATTTTATGTGGTTGATTCTGCGAAATCGGAGGATCACATGATCAGCGCCCAGAATCTGGTTTATAGCCTTCAGGGGCGGCGTCTGACTGATAATGTCTCGCTGACTTTTCCCGGTGGGGAAATTGTTGCCATTCTCGGCCCTAATGGTGCGGGAAAATCTACGCTGCTTCGCCAGTTAACCGGCTATCTTCAACCTGATAGCGGCGAATGTCGGTTGTTTAATAAGCCATTAAATGTGTGGTCGATTACTGAACTGGCGAAACACCGGGCCGTGATGCGTCAAAATAGCCACATGGCGTTTCCATTCAGCGTACAAGAAGTTATCCAGATGGGGCGGCATCCGCATCGTACTGGTAATCAGGATAATGAAACAGCACAAATAATGGCGTTATGTGACTGTCAGGCGTTAGCAAACCGCGACTATCGGCAATTATCCGGTGGTGAACAACAGCGCGTGCAATTAGCGCGCCTGCTGGTGCAACTCTGGGAACCTACTCCCTCACCGAAATGGTTATTTCTTGATGAACCAACTTCGGCGCTGGATATTCACCATCAGCAGCACTTGTTTCGTTTATTACGCCAGTTAGTTCACGAGCGGCAGTTCAATGTCTGCTGCATATTGCACGATCTAAATCTTGCCGCGCGTTATGCAGACCGTGTTGTATTAATGCAAAAAGGAAAGGTTATCGCAAATGGTAAACCACAGGGCGTATTGACACAGCAGGCGCTGACAATGCTCTACGGCGCGGATATTACCGTACTTAAAGATCCTGCCAACCATTCACCACTGATCGTCCTCGATCATTAAAAGCAACAGGAGTACCGCACTGGTACTCCTGCGAATAAATAACTATACAGATTAGCTAATTGAAACGCCTTTCACCCCTGCCATACCTTTTAATAATCGCAACAGGTCTTCTATCGACGTTGTGGCATGAAGCTGGATATCAATGGCGACCACTTCATGATCTTCATTTTCCTGCAACGAAACTAAATCAGTTTTTATTTTTTGCTGCTTAAACCAGTCGAGCATTGATACCGTATTACCGTTCACTAATGTCAGCTGTAAATGGTAATTTTTGTTCATCAGGCGGAAGGTTAATTGATGGAAGACTTCCAGCACCAACAAGGTCATCACTGAACCATAAATACCCAGTTCGTACATACCGCTGCCAATAACCATACCTATGGCGGCGGTCACCCAGATATCCGCTGCCGTCGTCAGACCTACAATATTTTGGTTACGAACGAGAATGTTACCTGCACCGATAAACCCGACGCCCGTCACCACCTGAGCAGCAATACGGCTGGGGTCGAGTCCGACGTGATCTAAAGACAGCACGTCAGCAAAACCATATTTCGAAACAATCATAAACAGGGCGCTTCCCATGCCAATTAATACATGTGTGCGTAACCCTGCTCCTTTGCCGCGCATTTGCCTTTCCATGCCAATAGCGCCACAGGCAATTGCCGCGAGTATAAGACGTATAATAAATTCTGCTGTCATATAAAAATGCAAAAAGGAGCAGCAAGATGGCTCAACTTGCTACTCCTTTTTACTTGCACCTCATTAATTCGGCAAGTCATTAGATGCTTGATTTTTGAAGGTATACAAATTTTTCTGCGGGTTTTTCTTACAGTATTCGATCACTTTAGGAATTTGAGTGAGATCGGTTTCATTTAAAGTAACGGTATCGCCACCTTTATATACTGTTTCTTCATGCAGCATCCACCATGCAACCGGGGTCATTGCTTTTGGATTCAGATCAATAAATTCCTGGCAGGTCATATCTTTAGCGGATTCATTGGCTGCCAGCGCAGATTGTGCGTTCACCAGTGACAAAGCCGCTACAGCGCCCATAAAAATAAACGCTTTACGGAGAGATGAAATATTCATTTTGTAACCCATTCAATATAGAGATTATATATGAACAGGAGGAATAGCTGCTTTTAAAGAAGATATTCCGGCCTGTTCAATATGCAAGGAAGTACGATGTAACGCATTCCCGGAATTACATATCTTTCTTAATTTTGTCCCATTCGCCTTTAACTTTATCTTTAAAGTTGGCTTGTTTATCCTGAGTACAAGCCTGAACGATAGCTGGGGTTACGGTTGCAATACCCTGAACATCTAAAACCGCATCTTCTGGTTTATCTTTGTTGTTCAGCGCTTCAGCAAAACCAACTGCAGTTGGCTGGAAGGATTCGTCCACAGCCAGGAAATCTTCACAGGTCCAGGAGTTGACCGGTTTTTTGTTATCAGCTGCTTTTTGCGCATCCGCTGCATTGCTCACAACTGGCAGAAGAAGCAGACCACCAAGAATAACGCCTAATACTTTTTTCATCGTAATATCCTCAACTATAAAGTGAAAGAGCCGTCACGAATCAATTTCGACACTGAGGTTATAACCTGGTTTTCTGTATATGTCATGTTGATGGAAAATATCAAAATCAGATATTTTTATTTCAATACAATGAGTTACAGATGCATCAGATACTGCAATTAGGAAATTTTTATTAAATCGACTGCATTCTTAGACGCGTTTTTGGCATAGATTGATAGCAGGGGATTTTCTTCTTAATTTTATAGGGTGGTTCTATGTTATATATAGATAAGGCAACAATTTTGAAGTTTGATCTGGAGATGCTTAAAAAACATCGCAGAGCAATCCAGTTTATTGCCGTGCTGCTGTTTATCGTCGGGTTGCTGTGTATCAGTTTCCCGTTCGTCTCTGGCGATATTTTAAGCACAGTAGTGGGTGCATTATTAATCTGCTCGGGTATTGCGCTTATTGTCGGGTTATTCAGCAACCGCAGTCATAATTTCTGGCCGGTATTATCCGGTTTCCTCGTCGCAGTCGCCTATTTATTGATCGGCTATTTCTTCATCCGCGCACCGGAGCTGGGCATTTTTGCCATTGCGGCATTTATTGCCGGTTTGTTCTGTGTTGCAGGGGTTATTCGCCTGATGAGTTGGTATCGTCAGCGTTCAATGAAAGGCAGCTGGCTACAGCTCGTTATTGGTGTGCTGGATATCGTCATTGCCTGGATATTCCTTGGTGCAACGCCGATGGTGTCTGTAACGCTGGTTTCCACACTGGTGGGAATTGAACTGATATTTAGCGCCGCCAGCCTGTTCAGCTTCGCCAGTTTGTTCGTTAAGCAGCAATAATTACCCCGGTTGTCACCCGGATCATAGTCACTTGATGTGACTATGATCCGATTAATACTCTCTCCGCTACGCAGTGTTGTAGATCAATTGCGCACTATCATTGAAATAATTACCTGCTAGTGATTATTTCAACCTACTGAATTTCATCTAATTTTTTTCACTCTATGGCAAATTAGCCATTTCAAACATTATCATGGCTGATATTTTCCGTAGTCAGGTTTAATGTTTTAAAAGTGCTGTGGGAAAGTGAACAAAGAGTTCCGTAAGCGTTGATGCTATGGGCGGTTAAATAAGTAATCCGGGTTCATTTTTTTGCAACTGGCGTTGATTACATTGCATAAATATCCGTGTCTCCAGACGCTATATAAAAACCTGAAGACATGAATGCGTTATTTACTCAGGTAATTTCAATGCGTTAAAAGAAAGCTGGCAATCCAATTGCCAGCTTAAGTCGAAACAAGGAGACTCGATATTTAAATCGGATTACATTTTAACTTTAGTAATATTCTTCAGAGATCACAAACTGGTTATTGATAACTTATTCTTGGGCAGTAATCCGCAAACGTTAACTTTTTGTTTGCTATTTACAAGCTGATAACAACCAGGAATCTTACTTAGGATCAATATATGGAGTGCGTGATGGATAAATCTGAAGTATTGATTAGTGTTAATAGACGTATTAGTTCACGAAGGGTAAAGTTCTTATAGGCGTTTACTATATTGAACAACGATTCGGACAAGGATGTAAATAATGAAAAGGATGACATATTCGAAACGATAACGGCTAAGGAGCAAGTTATGATTTTTCTCATGACGAAAGATTCTTTTCTTTTACAGGGCTTTTGGCAGTTGAAAGATAATCACGAAATGATAAAAATCAATTCCCTGTCAGAGATCAAAAAAGTAGGCAATAAACCCTTCAAGGTTATCATTGATACCTATCACAATCATATCCTTGATGAAGAAGCGATTAAATTTCTGGAGAAATTAGATGCCGAGAGAATTATTGTTTTGGCACCTTATCACATCAGTAAACTAAAAGCTAAAGCGCCTATTTATTTTGTTAGCCGCAAAGAAAGTATCAAAAATCTTCTTGAGATTACTTATGGTAAACACTTGCCCCATAAGAATTCACAATTATGTTTTTCACATAATCAGTTCAAAATTATGCAACTGATTCTGAAAAATAAAAATGAAAGCAATATCACGTCGACGCTCAATATTTCGCAACAAACATTAAAGATTCAGAAATTCAACATTATGTACAAGCTGAAACTAAGACGTATGAGCGACATCGTCACCCTGGGTATCACATCTTATTTTTAGTCAGGACATAAGCAACTGAAATTGATGGCTGGCATGACGAGGGATGCAGATGCTGATTTCATTACCCCCGGTGATTACTAAAGGAGAGGCTAAAACGACTTTATTCCCCTGGTATGTGTATCCACCAGTAGAACCCTTCGTTGCCCGAATGCTGGCAGGAACTGTTGGCAGAACGGCAACATTTTTTTTGTCGTTGACCTCACCATGTCGATCACTGTGCCTGTATCCCACCTTACTGGCTGACAACCCCACTATGCCGCTGGTCTGTAAATCCCTCATATCTCTCCTCGCGCGCAATTTAAAGAACCGTTATTTCTCAAGAATTTTCAGGGACTAAAATGAACAGAAGAAGAAAGCTGTTAATACCGTTGTTATTCTGCGGCGCGATGCTCACCGCCTGCGATGACAAATCGGCGGAAAACGCCGCCGCCATGACGCCTGAGGTCGGTGTCGTCACACTCTCCCCCGGTTCGGTCAATGTGTTGAGCGAATTGCCCGGTAGAACCGTTCCTTATGAAGTTGCCGAGATACGTCCCCAGGTGGGCGGTATTATCATTAAACGCAACTTTATCGAAGGCGATAAAGTGAACCAGGGCGATTCGCTGTATCAGATTGATCCTGCACCTTTACAGGCCGAGCTAAACTCCGCCAAAGGCTCGCTGGCGAAAGCGCTCTCTACCGCCAGCAATGCCCGCATCACCTTTAACCGCCAGGCATCGTTGCTGAAGACCAACTACGTTAGCCGTCAGGATTACGACACCGCGCGCACCCAGTTGAATGAAGCAGAAGCCAATGTCACCGTCGCCAAAGCGGCTGTTGAACAGGCGACGATCAATCTGCAATACGCGAATGTCACCTCGCCGATTACGGGCGTCAGCGGGAAATCGTCGGTGACCGTCGGCGCACTCGTTACCGCTAATCAGGCAGATTCGCTGGTTACCGTACAACGTCTGGACCCGATTTATGTCGATCTCACGCAGTCGGTGCAAGATTTCTTACGCATGAAAGAAGAGGTCGCCAGTGGGCAAATCAAACAGGTTCAGGGCAGTACGCCAGTACAGCTCAATCTGGAAAATGGTAAACGCTACAGCCAGACCGGCACGCTGAAATTCTCCGACCCGACAGTGGATGAAACCACGGGCTCCGTGACGTTACGGGCGATTTTCCCCAACCCAAATGGTGACTTGCTGCCTGGCATGTACGTCACGGCATTAGTGGATGAAGGTAGCCGCCAGAATGTATTACTGGTGCCGCAGGAAGGCGTCACCCACAACGCCCAGGGTAAAGCAACGGCGCTCATTCTGGATAAAGACGATGTCGTGCAGCTACGCGAAATTGAAGCCAGCAAAGCCATCGGCGACCAGTGGGTCGTCACCTCTGGCTTGCAGGCTGGCGATCGGGTGATCGTTTCCGGTTTGCAACGCATTCGTCCGGGTATCAAAGCACGAGCAATTTCCTCCAGCCAGGAAAACGCCAGCACCGAATCGAAACAATAACGTTGCAGGCTTAAGGGGACTTTCATGGCTAACTATTTTATTGATCGCCCGGTTTTTGCCTGGGTACTTGCCATTATTATGATGCTTGCAGGTGGTCTGGCGATCATGAACTTACCGGTTGCGCAGTATCCGCAGATTGCGCCACCGACCATTACCGTCAGCGCTACCTATCCAGGTGCCGATGCGCAAACGGTAGAAGACTCGGTCACTCAGGTGATTGAGCAAAATATGAATGGGCTTGATGGCCTGATGTACATGTCTTCAACCAGTGATGCGGCGGGCAATGCCTCTATCACTCTGACCTTCGAGACTGGGACATCTCCTGATATCGCACAGGTTCAAGTGCAAAATAAACTGCAACTCGCTATGCCTTCATTACCTGAAGCAGTGCAGCAGCAGGGGATTAGCGTCGATAAGTCGAGCAGTAATATCCTGATGGTAGCGGCGTTTATTTCTGATAACGGCAGCCTCAACCAGTACGATATCGCGGACTATGTAGCGTCTAATATCAAAGACCCGCTAAGCCGTACCGCGGGCGTTGGTAGCGTACAACTCTTTGGTTCCGAGTATGCCATGCGTATCTGGCTGGACCCGCAAAAACTCAATAAATATAACCTGGTACCTTCCGATGTTATTTCCCAGATTAAGGTGCAAAACAACCAGATTTCCGGTGGTCAACTGGGTGGCATGCCACAGGCGGCAGACCAGCAGCTAAACGCCTCGATCATTGTGCAGACGCGTCTGCAAACGCCGGAAGAATTTGGCAAAATCCTGTTGAAAGTTCAGCAAGATGGTTCGCAAGTGCTGCTGCGTGATGTCGCTCGCGTCGAACTTGGGGCGGAAGATTATTCCACCGTGGCGCGCTATAACGGCAAACCTGCTGCCGGGATCGCCATCAAACTGGCTGCCGGAGCAAACGCCCTGGATACCTCGCGGGCAGTCAAAGAGGAACTGAACCGCTTATCAGCCTATTTCCCGGCAAGTCTGAAGACGGTTTATCCTTACGACACCACGCCGTTTATCGAAATTTCTATTCAGGAAGTTTTCAAAACACTGGTTGAGGCTATCATCCTAGTCTTCCTGGTCATGTATCTGTTTTTGCAGAATTTCCGTGCCACAATCATCCCGACGATTGCCGTACCGGTGGTTATTCTCGGGACGTTTGCGATCTTGTCGGCGGTCGGTTTCACCATCAACACGTTGACTATGTTCGGGATGGTGCTGGCGATAGGGTTACTGGTGGATGACGCCATCGTGGTGGTGGAGAACGTCGAGCGTGTCATTGCGGAAGATAAGCTACCGCCGAAGGAAGCGACGCATAAATCGATGGGGCAGATCCAACGTGCGCTGGTCGGTATTGCCGTTGTTCTTTCCGCAGTGTTTATGCCGATGGCCTTTATGAGCGGTGCAACCGGGGAGATCTACCGCCAGTTCTCCATCACGCTGATCTCCTCCATGCTGCTTTCAGTATTTGTGGCAATGAGCCTGACCCCTGCCCTGTGCGCCACCATTCTGAAAGCCGCGCCGGAAGGCGGTCACAAACCTAACGCCCTGTTCGCACGCTTCAACACGCTGTTTGAAAAATCAACTCAACACTATACCGATAGCACCCGCTCGCTGTTGCGTTGTACCGGTCGCTACATGGTGGTCTACCTGCTGATTTGCGCCGGGATGGCGGTGCTGTTCCTGCGCACGCCGACCTCTTTCTTACCAGAAGAGGATCAGGGGGTATTTATGACCACCGCGCAGTTACCTTCCGGTGCCACCATGGTTAACACCACGAAAGTGCTGCAACAGGTGACGGATTATTATCTGACTAAAGAGAAAGATAATGTCCAGTCGGTGTTTACCGTTGGCGGCTTTGGCTTCAGCGGTCAGGGGCAAAACAACGGCCTGGCGTTTATCAGTCTCAAGCCGTGGTCTGAACGTGTCGGTGAGGAAAACTCGGTTACCGCGATCATTCAGCGGGCAATGATTGCGTTAAGCAGTATCAATAAAGCCGTCGTCTTCCCGTTCAACTTACCCGCGGTGGCTGAACTGGGTACCGCGTCAGGTTTTGATATGGAACTGCTGGACAACGGTAACCTGGGGCACGAAAAACTAACCCAGGCGCGAAACGAGCTGTTATCACTGGCAGCGCAATCACCGAATCAGGTCACCGGGGTACGCCCGAACGGCCTGGAAGATACGCCGATGTTCAAAGTGAACGTCAACGCTGCGAAAGCTGAAGCGATGGGCGTGGCGCTGTCTGATATCAACCAGACAATTTCCACCGCCTTCGGCAGCAGCTACGTGAACGACTTCCTCAACCAGGGGCGGGTGAAAAAAGTGTATGTCCAGGCAGGCACGCCGTTCCGTATGTTGCCGGATAACATCAACCAATGGTATGTACGCAACGCCTCTGGCACGATGGCACCGCTTTCTGCCTACTCGTCTACCGAATGGACCTATGGTTCACCGCGACTGGAACGCTACAACGGCATCCCGTCAATGGAGATTTTAGGTGAAGCGGCGGCCGGGAAAAGTACCGGTGACGCCATGAAATTTATGGCAGACCTGGTCGCTAAACTTCCGGCAGGCGTCGGCTACTCATGGACCGGACTATCGTATCAGGAAGCGTTATCCTCAAATCAGGCTCCTGCGCTGTATGCGATTTCACTGGTCGTGGTGTTCCTCGCCCTCGCCGCACTCTATGAGAGCTGGTCAATTCCGTTCTCGGTGATGTTGGTTGTTCCGTTAGGCGTCGTTGGCGCATTACTGGCCACCGATCTGCGCGGCTTAAGTAATGACGTCTACTTCCAGGTTGGTTTGCTGACCACCATCGGGCTTTCCGCCAAAAACGCCATCCTGATTGTCGAATTTGCCGTTGAGATGATGCAGAAAGAAGGGAAAACGCCGATAGAGGCAATCATCGAAGCGGCGCGGATGCGTTTACGCCCAATCCTGATGACCTCTCTGGCCTTTATTCTCGGCGTGCTGCCGCTGGTTATCAGTCATGGTGCCGGTTCTGGCGCGCAAAACGCGGTAGGTACCGGCGTGATGGGCGGGATGTTTGCCGCAACAGTGCTGGCAATTTACTTCGTTCCGGTCTTTTTCGTTGTAGTGGAACATCTCTTTGCCCGCTTTAAAAAAGCGTAACGTGTAAATGAGAGTAAGGTTGAACATGAAGGTTCAGCCTTACTCTTTCCTGCTAACCATTCACCACTCAACAACCAGCTAACCGTCAGGAATACCAGGCTTAGTACACAGCACTGAAAGTAGAAACCACTCCAGCCATTCGTCATCAATTTGAACAACACAATACTGACCCACATTCCCGTAATCGTATGAATTGTCAGCTTAATAATCCCAAACATGCCGAGTCTTTTCCTCCTGAAAATACCGATACCGCCTGGCAAACTGCGAAAGAGAACTAGCCGGTAGCCCGGCAGAAATCATCAGGGAAGAGTTTCACATGAAGCAGGTGTGAGATCCTGACCAATATTCAAATGCGAAATATGTCAGGAAAAGGTACCTGGCGAATGTTGCGCAAACTGATGTGGCGTTACACCATAATATTGTCGAAATGTGTTTATAAAGTACGATGTACTGCTATAGCCACATTTTTCCGCAATAGTATGCAGAGGAATTTGACGTAACTCGAGTAATCGTCTGGCCATCGACATCCTGGAGGCGAGTAATATTTTACTGAAACAGGTATTTTCATCCTGCAACTTTTTTTTGATTAGACTCTCGCTGGTATACATTCTTTCCGCGATATCGCGCAGATACCAACGTTTGGCGATATCAAAGCTAATAAGGCGTTCAACTTTTCCTGAAACAGTGCTGATGCTATTGAAAAGTAAGGGGATCAGTTCTTTCTTATGAGAAAACATCGATAAACAGGAAAGGTAGAGCATATTGCTCAGTATCGGTGAATTTACCCCGGATTCATTGAAGCTATCAAAAATCGCCGTCACCAGCGGCATGGGGGGTGACTGGTTAATTAACAAACGGTCTTTGCTGTGTAACCCTAAATTGCGTGGTAGCTGACGAATATTTTGTAAGTAATGGCAAACTGTCAGCTCATCGATATCCAGTCGTCGCGTATCCGGTGAACAAAACGCAAAATCGTCTGCCAAATTTTTCTCCAGCAGCAGAATACTCTCGTTATGCAGCGATATTTTTTGCTGTTCATGATAAATATCGAATGAACGACGAATGAGGATCACCGAGCAGACATGAGTCATGATTATCCCTTATATTTCATACTGCGATTATTTCAATTTCAGTATACTAATGAAATGATGCCAGACTGTTTCTTAGCGCAAAAACTGCCAGATTTGGTAGGACCAAAATTTATCCACAAAGTAGTTTTGCATAACAGTTAATTGATAATAAGTAAATGCAGCACGAATATATTTTCGCACAGCGTATAGCTTATGTTTATAAAAAAATGGCTGATCTTATTTCCAGTAAAAGTTATATTTAACTTACTGAGAGCACAAAGTTTCCCGTGCCAACAGGGAGTGTTATAACGGTTTATTAGTCTGGAGACGGCAGACTATCCTCTTCCCGGTCCCCTATGCCGGGTTTTTTTTATGTCTGAGTAAAACTCTATAATCTTATTCCTTCCGCAGAACGGTCAGTGCCGTAAAAATTCCCTTGCGCAACAATACTTGCCGCCGAGTCACGGTTCGACAATCTCTGCGCCGATCGCTCCTGATACTCTGTGGGCGTCATCCCATAATAATTTCGAAAGACGTAAATGAAATACGACACGCTGTGATATCCACAGGATACTGCAACTCGCTTAATTGAAAAACCATGTATAACAATAAGTTGCAAAGCACGTTGCATTCTACACTCAGTAAGCAACTGTGAATATGATGTCTCTTCTTCGCGCAATTTTTTCTTTAACAGACTTGGACTCATCAACAGCTCGCTGGCGATTCGGGCTAGTGTCCACTCATGGGCGATATTATTATTGATAACCGTACAAACTCGTGTTCGCATGTTCGGTTGTAAAACGTTCAGAAGCAGCGGTATAAAGTGCTCATCCTCAAGAAAAACAGATAACAACGCAAAGATTAATGCTCTTTTACGTAGCATTTCTGCATAGCGAAGATTCTTATTCTGCGATAGTTGCGCAACTTCCTGAAAAACAGGAATATCTCTACTACAGTGATGAACGAGTAATGAAGAAACTTTTTTATGTGCATGAAGATTTAATGCCTCCTCCTTGAGCATCGGGAGAAATAATGAAAGCGTGTCCCTTGACACGAATACAAAATTTTCAACACACTTATCTACTCGAATTTGGCTTGCATCCGCAAAAACCAGGTCACCGCCATTAAAATAGCGATATTCACCATTAACCATGGTGAGAATATATTTATGTCTTGCATACGCAATTAGACAATTCCCATGTAGTGATTGCATAGTTGACTTAATATTACATAAACATATTACTGTTTATTAATGTAGCACGCCGCCCTCTTAAGTCAAATTGATTGATAAATAAATTTAAACGAAGCGGGAGAACAGGATGATAATGTGTGATGTTCTACGGGCAGGATGACTGGATTTATAATACAAAAACGTGTTTAAGAACGCAGGGAAATTAATAGTAAGCAAATAATCCCTTTTCGTGACATTAAAGGTAATCGCTACATTTAATAAACATTCATATAACATATATCTTATCAACACGATGAATAGACAGCCAATATATTATTGCGATTAATAAGCAACCGAATGCCCAGCTGTTTTTTTAAAGGCTGGGCATTCGGTTTTTACAACGTTATGTTATCAGGTGTGTTTAAAGCTGTTCTGCTGGGCAATACCCTGCAGTTTCGGGTGATCGCTGAGATATTTCAGGGAGGCTTTGT
>ERZ773164.932-NODE-932-length-31399-cov-12.329090_pt1 | contig 31399 bp, 24 predicted proteins | sample MGYA00511917_ERZ773164 | MGnify/ENA primary metagenome ERZ773164 (study PRJEB29015, sample SAMEA2737847) | human gut metagenome | biome: human gut; feature: human-associated habitat; material: faeces | place: China | collected 2012 ...
GGATGAAAGCCGGACTGGCTGCCCGGCTTTCCTGTCCAAATTTATTGTAATAGAAGGGAGAACCATTATGCCGGAAGAAGCCTTACAGGCTGCCTTTGAGATCAAGACTGCCTGCGATGAGATCAGCCGCCGCCTGCTGCGCTGGCACTGGGAGCACAAACCCGGTGCGCACAGCTTGGGTGCATTGCTGGATCACGTTGCACAGCGCCAGCAGGAAAGCCCGGACTACTACGACCGCATGCCGGATCTTTCCGGCAAAAACAGCTGGCAGCAGCTGGATACCACCATTTGTATGCGGGTTCTGCTGGACCCGGAAAAGGATGCCGCCAAACCGCTGGACCTGCTGGGCAATACCAGCAATCCGGGTGCGGCCCGCCGCGCCTGCAATGCTGTGCGCACCGCCCGCAACGAAGCCGCCCACGCCACCGATCACACCGATGCCGCTCAGGCGGCGATCCTGTTCAACGAGGCGGTGGAGAGCTTGGAAGACGGCTATGTGGGCACGGCTTTCCGCGAGAATGAACTTGCCCGCTATTACCGCGATGCAGAAAATTATCTGGCACGCTGTGGCGCAAAGGAGCCGATCGCATCCAGCCGTGCGCCGGAAGAAAAAACGGCTGCGCACGAGCCAGCCCGCCAGAGCACAAAGCAGGGCCAGAACCGCAGCACCCAGAGCCGCAAAATGGCCGGAAGCCGTTCCTCCGGCAGCAGAAGCACCACAGCGCGCAGCAGCTCGGCCAAAAGCCGCAGCACGGCAGGCCGCAAAAAGAAACAGAGAAGAACTGGCAATAAAACCGTGTTCATCGTTCTGCTGGTGGTCCTGCTGCTGGGGCTTGCCGTGCGTGCATGGAGCATGGGCGCAGCCTGACCGCCTGTAATGCCCTGCTTCTCAGAAAAAAGCCGTCTTTTGTACACAGTTGCCAGAAAAACAAAAATGCGTTCGGAATAAACCGGGAAAAGCGCATCTTGCGGGATGGGTGAAAGCGGTTTATAATAAGCATGAAAACGTTTACACATAACAATGCATCCCAAAAGAGAGAAGTACTGCAAATGACCATCAGTGATATTGCAAAAATGGCGGGTGTATCCAGTGCGGCGGTCAGCCGCTACCTGAACGGAGGCCCCCTGAGCGAACAGAAGAGGGCTGTCATCCACGAGGTAGTGGAAAAGACCGGCTACCGCCCGGATACCGCCGCCCAGACTCTGCGCACCGGAAAAGTGAATCAGGTGGGGGTGATCGCTCCCAGCATCGGTTCCCAGTCGGTGGGGCAGATCACGGCAGGCATTGCCAGTGAGCTGGATGCAAAGAGCTATCTGATGCTGCTGGGAAACACCGAGCTGGATGCCCAGCGGGAATTGGGCTATCTGACTGCCATGCAGCGCAACCACGTGGCGGGCATCATCCTGCTGGGCAGCTATTATACTCCTCAGCTGGCGCAGGCGCTGAAAAACTGCCGTGTGCCGGTGGTGGTAACAGGCCAGCGTTTTCAGGATGTGGCCTGCGTGTACAACGACGACCGCACTGCAGCCCGGGAACTTGCCCAGCGGATGCTGGACCATGGCCGCAAAAGGATCGTTTATATTGGCGGTACAGAGCGGGACGATGCCACCGGCGTGCAGCGCCGTGAGGGCGTGCAGGATGCGCTGAACGCTGCCGGACTGAACGGCGAACAGATGCCCCGCATCTGCTGCAACGCCTTTACCATGGAGGAGGGCCAGCGCTGCATGCAGGAACTGCTGGTGCGCTGCCCGGATCTGGACGGTGTGGTCTGCGTGACTGACACGGTGGCCTTTGGTGCCATGCGTGCCCTGCGGGAAGCAGGACGGCATGTGGGGCAGGATGTGGGTCTTGCAGGCGTTGGCGACAGCTGGGCTGGCAGCATGATGGAACCGGGGCTGGCCACGGTGCGCTTTTACCAGAAGCAGGTGGGGCAGGAGGCTGCCCGGATCCTGCTGCAGATGCTGGAAGAAAATGGGAGCAGCGGGCCTGTGCGTCAGGTGACGCTGGGCTATCAGATCGTGGAGCGAGGCTCCCTTTGATGATAAAGGATAAAAGTATGGGTCGTAAGCTGATTTTTCTGGATATTGACGGCACGCTGCTGCCGCCGGGTGATATGCTCATCCCGGAAAGCACTCTGGCTGCACTGGATCGCGCCAGAGCAAACGGACACAAGCTGTTTTTGTGCACCGGCCGCAACCACCGCATGACCGAACCGCTGCTGCGGCACGACTGCTTTGCGGGCGCAGTGTGCAGCGCCGGCGGCTATGTGCTGTGCGATGGCAAGACTCTGGTGGATATCCCCATGGAGCCGCAGCAGGCTGAAGGCGTGCGCGCGGCGCTGGAGCGCAATGGCGTGGAGTGCACGCTGGAAGCCCGGGATGCCACCTTTGGCGGAAGCAAGATGGCTGAGAGGTGGAAATTTATCCACAAAAAGAACGATGCACTGCTGAACAGCGAAGCGGAGCGCTGGCGCAAAGCCATGGAAGAGGGCATGTCCATCCTGCCGCTTTCCGATTACAAAGGGGAACCGCTGTATAAGATCGTGTTCATTGCCGACCACGAGAGCGACCTTGCCGAGGCAAAGCAGCTCTATGCCGACCAGTTCGTGTTCTGCGAAAGCAAACTGGACCGCCTGACCGATGGCTTTGTGAATGGTGAGCTCATCAACCGCAAATTTAATAAGGGCACCGGAATCAAGGCCATCTGTGATCATCTGGGCTGCACGCTGGCGGATACCATCGGCTTTGGTGACAGCGATAACGATCTGCAGATGACCGATGTGGCAGGCATCAGCGTGTGTATGGCCAATGGCTCTGAAACACTGAAAAAGCGCTGTGACCGCATTGCGCCCTCGGTATATGAGGACGGCATTGCAAAGGAGTTCAAGGCGCTTGGCCTGATCTGAACAAAAATAACAAAGGCTGCGGCAGGGATAAGACCCGGGCCGCAGCTTTTTTGCTGCCACAGGGTTTTATAAAACGGAAAAACGTGGTAGAATAAACCAGAATGCCGGGTTCAAAGCCCGGCAAAAAGGGAGGAATTGAAATGCGTTCCGTTCTGGAAGTATGTGTGGACAGCACTGCCAGTGCACTGGCAGCAAAGCGCGGCGGTGCCAGCAGGCTGGAACTGTGTGCCGACCTGATCGTGGGCGGTACAACGCCCAGCCTTGCGCTGGTGCGTCAGGTCAAGGCGGAGACCGGCCTGCCGGTGCGTGCTCTGCTGCGGCCCCGGTTCGGAGATTTCTGTTACGACAGCTACGAGCTTGCCCAGATGGAACAGCTGGCCGCAGAGCTGGTGGGGGCCGGGGCGGATGGTATCGTGACCGGTGTGCTGACCCCGGAAGGGCAGCTGGATGCGGAGGCCATGCGGCCCATTTATGCGGCGGCGCGCAGGGCAGCGGAAAAGGCAGGCCGTCCGGTGGCGTGTACCCTGCACCGTGCCTTTGACGTCAGCGCCGACCCCTTTGCGGCACTGGAAACGGTCCGGAGCATGGGCCTTTGTACCATCCTCACCAGCGGTCAGGCGGCGAGTGCCCCAGAGGGAGCGGAGCTTCTCGGCCGACTGGTGGAGCGGGCAGGGGACAGCGTGGAAATTCTGGTAGGTGCCGGTGTCACGGCACAAAACATCCCGGCACTGGCCGCACAGACCGGGGCACATGCGTTCCACCTTTCCGGCAAGCAGGTGCTGCAAAGCCGCATGACCTTCCGCCGCGAGGGTGTGCCCATGGGGCTGCCGGGCTTTTCAGAGTTTGAGGTATGGCAGACGGGTGAAGAAAACATCCGTGCTGCACGGCAGGCACTGGATGCGATCAAGAACAACTAAAACAAAAGCGCTCTCCCAACGGAAACCCGGTGGGAGAGCGCTTTTTTATGATGATGAATTTGAAGGGTGAAGATAGCTTAGTAATGCAGCTCGTCGCCGGTCAGTGCTTCCAGCACCGGCAGCATGGCAGCGGCCTCGGCCTTGGCAGCGGGCAGATCCATATCGCGGTAGTTGCCGCACTCCACTTCGCTGGCCCCGGGCACAGCGCCCTCAAAGCCAGCCATGAAGCGGAAGGATTCCACCGTCAGCTCCAGTGCCTCGGCGGGAGTCAGGCCGCGGGTGAGCAGATAGAAGCCGGTGCGGCAGCCCATGGGGCCAACGTAGATCACGCTGTCCTGAAAGGCGCTGTTACGTGCATAGGTGGCAAACAGATGCTCCAGCGTATGGGCGGCACCGGTGGACAGGTAATCGCCGTGATTGGGCCTTTTCATGCGGATGTCCCATGTGAGAACATCGCCGTCCTGACGGCTCAGATACATGCCGCGGTCCAGTTTGGTATGGTCAACACAGAAGCTTGCAATGCGTTCCATGAGTTTTTCTCCTTTGGCTTATGCCTGCAGGCGCTGCACGCTGCCGTGCGCGCAGTCCACAGCGATCATCAGGCCGTCACGGATGTGGCTGGTAGCACCGGCGGCACCCACAACGGTAGGCTTGAGCAGGGCCTTGCCGGCAATGGCAGCGTGGCTGTTCAGGCCCGGCTCTTCCACCACCAGAGCGGCGGCATCACGCACATAGCTCAGCATTTCGTTGCTGGTGGAGGGCACCACCAGAACCATGCCGGGCTTGAACTTTGCACGCACCTCTTCCAGCGTGCGGCAGACGCAGGCCTTGCCGGTGGCGCTGGTTACGTCGGCATTCTCGCGGCCAACGCCCACACCGGTAGCCAGACAGTTGCCTACCATGTGGATCTTGATCATGTTGGTGGTGCCGGACACGCCCACAGGCACGCCTGCGGTCACAACGGCCAGCTCACCGTTGTGCAGGTAGCCGTTCTCCTTGGCCAGAGAGGTGGACATCTCGATCAGCTCATCAGTGCTGTGTGCCAGAGGCATCATCAGCGGGGTGATGCCCCAGCTCAGGGCCAGCTGACGCTGCACCTGCTCCTTCATCACGCAGGCGATGATGGGCTGCTCCGGGCGGTACTTGCTCAGCAGACGGGCGGTGTTGCCGGACTCGGACACGGTGACGATGGCGGCAGCATTCACGTCCTTGGCGGTCAGGCAGGCAGCATGTGCAGTTGCATCGCTCACGCTGATCTTGCCGGTGTTCTCGGCGAGGGGCGCAAAGCGGGAGTGATTCTCCTGCTCGGTGCGCTCAGCAATGGCAGACATGGTCTTGAGGGCCTCCACGGGGTAAGCACCGGCAGCAGTCTCGCCGGAAAGCATGATGGCAGAGGTGCCGTCGTAGATGGCATTTGCCACGTCAGAGATCTCGGCGCGGGTGGGACGGGGGTTCACGATCATGCTGTCCAGCATCTGGGTAGCGGTGACGATGGGCTTGCCAAAGGAGAAGGAGCGCTCGATGATATTCTTCTGAATGCCGGGCAGCTCGGTAAAGTCGATCTCAACGCCCAGATCGCCGCGGGCCACCATGACAGCATCGGCTGCAGCCAGAATGCTGTCGATGTTGTTCACGCCCTCACGGTTCTCGATCTTGGCGATGATGCGGATATCGGAATCATACTCGTTGAGCAGGTTGCGGATATCGTACACATCCTGTGCAGTGCGCACGAAGGAAGCAGCGATGAAGTCAAAGCCCTGCTGTGCGCCAAAGATGATATCGTCGCGGTCGCGCTGGCTCATATACGGCATGGACAGATGCACGCCGGGCACATTGACACCCTTCTTGTTCTTGATCTTGCCGTTGTTCAGCACCTTGCACACGATGTCGGTGTCGTTCACGGTGACGATCTGCAGCTTGATCAGGCCGTCGTCCAGCATGATGGTGCCGCCGGGCTGCACGTCCTGCGGCAGGTCCTTATAGGTGATGGAGCAGATCTCCTTGGTGCCTTCCACCTCACGGGTGGTCAGGGTGAAGGTCTGGCCGGCTTCCAGCATTTCAGTGCCGTTCTTGAAGTCCTTCAGGCGGATCTCGGGGCCCTTGGTGTCCAGCAGGGCGGCGACCGGCTTGCCCAGCTCTTCACGAATGGCTTTCAGCTTTTCAAAGCGGCCCAGATGCTCTTCGTGAGAGCCGTGGGAAAAATTAAAACGGGCAACATTCATGCCGTTGGCGACCAGCTCGCGCAGAACGCCTTCCTGATCGGTGGACGGGCCCAGAGTGCAGATGATCTTTGTTTTTCTCATATACTTTTACTACCTCCAACTACTACTTCACATTCTCTATTTTGCGGCAGGCTGTCGTCATACAGACAGCTGCGCGCGGCCAACGGGAAAAATCCCATGCTGTGGTACAAAAGCAGAAAAGTTCTGCTGTTCAAAACTTTTTCCATTTACTATTATATCCGCTTGGATACAATAGGGCAAGAAAAAATTCAAGCTGCGCTGCAATTTTTTTTGCAGCTAAGATGCCTTTGACACGAAATAACGCAGCAACGAATAAAAATGCCAAAACGCTTCGTCGGATTGTGAACGAAATGACGAACATTTTGGTGAAAATGACGGATATTTGCAGCACAGCAAAAACGCTTGCATCCGGCACAGGATTTGCTTATAATGATAAGTAAAGATAGTATCACTTATCCGGGGCAGGTCCCCGGAAGAAATGGAGAAAAAACGATATGGAAAAGCGTGTTTTTCTGATCGTCCTCGACAGCTTTGGCATTGGCGCAGAGCCGGATGCCGCCGCCTTTGGCGACGAGGGCACCAACACCCTGGGTGCCATTGCAAAACACCCCAACTTCAACTGCCCCAACCTGCAAAAGATGGGCATGTTCAACATTGATGGCGTGACCGCAGGCGAAAAGACCGCAGCGCCCATCTGCTCCTTTGCCCGCCTGCAGGAGCAGAGCATGGGCAAGGATACCACCATTGGTCACTGGGAGATCGCGGGCGTTGTCAGCCCCAAGCCGCTGCCCACCTTCCCGAACGGCTTCCCGGATGAGCTGATCCACGAGTTTGAGGAAAAGACCGGCCACAAGGTGCTGTGCAACAAGCCTTACTCCGGCACGCAGGTGCTGAAGGATTACGGCGAGCAGGCCATGAAAGAAAACGCCCTTATCGTCTACACCAGTGCCGACAGCGTATTTCAGGTGGCCGCCAACGAAGAGCTGGTGCCGGTGCATGAGCTGTACCGCTACTGCGAGATCGCCCGCGAGATGCTCAAGGGCGAGTACGGTGTGGGCCGCGTGATCGCACGCCCCTTCCTGGGCCACACTGCGGATACCTTCTACCGCACCACCAACCGCCACGATCTGAGCCTGAAGCCGCCCCGCGCCACCATGCTGGATCTGCTGAAAGATGCTGGCAGGGATGTCATCGCTGTGGGTAAGATCTTTGACATCTTCGACGGTGAGGGCGTGACCGAGAAGATCAAGACCACTGGCAACACCAATGGCATCGCCTTTACCAAGGCCCTGCAGACCCGCGACTTTGAGGGCCTTGCCTTTGTGAATCTGGTGGACTTCGATATGCTCTACGGCCACCGCCGCGATGTAGCAGGCTATGCCGCCGCTGCCACCGAGTTTGACAAGTTCGTGGCCGACTTCATCCCCGGAATGCGGGAGGGCGATCTCCTCATGATCACCGCTGACCATGGCTGCGACCCGTCCTATACTAAGACCACCGACCACACCCGCGAGTATGTGCCGTACCTGATCTGCGGCAAGGGCGTGAAGCCTGGCGTTGACCTTGGCACCCGTCTGTGCTTTGGCACCATCGCCCAGACCATCTGCGAGTATCTTGATGTGGATGCTTCCTCTCTGGACGGCAAGAGCGTCTGGAACGAGATCAAGGCATAATTATTTTATAGAATGAGAAAGCCGCCTGCATTGGTTCAAGATGCAGGCGGCATTTTTATGCAGTTTATCGGCACGGACTTTCTGGTGAAAAAGCAAAACAGGAAACGACCGCAGTTGTTTCCTGTTTTGCAAATAAAATAATATTTCCGCGATAGAGTCCGGAGCTTGCGCGGAGGACATTTTAAATCGTCAGGCCGCGTCGTTCTGCTGCGAAGCAGCATCCTGAATGGCACCCCAGATGGAGGAAGCCGCATTGTAGATGGACGATGCAGCCTGTTCCACCTCTTCCTGCGTGGGCAGGGAGATAGACGGGGCTTCGGCAGGTGTGTCCCCGCCGGTCTCGCCCTCGGCGGGAGCTTCCGGCTCCGGCGTCTGGGTGTCGGCAGGCTGCTCTGCATCTGCAGGCTGGTCAGCCGGGACGGTCTCTTCCGGCAGGCTGTCGGCGGGCACTTCCTCGGGAACGCTCTCCGCAGGCACCTCCGAAACAGCGGCGTTCGGGTCGGTGGTGGGGGTGAACACCTCGGTCTTTTCCGGCTTCTGGGTGGTGTCGGCAACGGTGCCCTCACCGCCCAGCACGGACGCGATCATTTCCTTGGCCTTGCTCACAGAAGCATCATCCGGTTTCATGACGTAGAGCTTCTGTCCCTTGGCAGAGTAGCATTTGGTGCTGCTGGAGCTTGTGCCGGTGACGGTGTAGCTTTCAATATCCCACTCGGCAAAGTCGCTCAGCTGCATCCGTACCAGCGCACTGATCTGATCCTGTGAAAAGCTGGTCACAAAGCAGTCGGCTGCGGCATCCATGATCTTGGAAAAGCCCATCAGCAGGGCAGGGGACTTGATCTTGTTCAGCATGGCATCGATCACCTTCATCTGGTTGATGCCGCGTTGGATATCGCCGGATGCAAAGGCGTGACGCTCACGGGCAAAGGCCAGAGCGGCCTTGCCGTCCAGATGGTTCCAGCCCTCCACAAAGGTGGTGGGGTCATAGTAGCCGGGGCTGCCCACCGAGGTGAACGCCTGATCGGAGTAGACATCCACGCCGCCCAGCGCATCGATGATGCTGATGAAGCCCGCAAAGTTGATGCGGATGTAATGGTCCACATTGACACCGTACAGATTGCCCAGTGTGGCCATGCTGGTTTCCACGCCGTACAGACCGGCGTGAGTCAGTTTATCCTTGCTGTCAGTGCCGGCAAGGTCTACGTAGTAGTCGCGCGGGGTGTTGATCAGGGCCACCCTCTTGGTGACAGGGTTCACAGCAGCAAGGATATTCACGTCGCTGCGAGCATTTTCCGTCAGCTCGCCGCGGGTGTCCACGCCGCTGAGGTAGATCACAAACGGCTCCTTGGTGATCTTGTTGGCCTCGGCACCGGTGAGCAGGCCAGAGGTCATGCTGCCCAGGGCAGAAAGGCCCTGCTGGGCCCAGAAGCAGCCCAGCGCCATGGCAGCGCACAGGAACACCGAAAATACCCGGGCCACCTTGCCGGGAACATTGTACTCCTGACAGCGCTTTACCAGCAGCCACAAAAGCGCCAGCAGCGCGGCCAGAATGACCAGATACAGCACCGGCAGCATCTGGGTGCGCCACAGCTGCACCAGTGCCAGAATGCTTAAAATACCTTGTAAGATCAGCAAAATTTTCCCCCACTTGGAAGGTACTGCCACGGCTCCATCCACGGGCGGATGGGCCTTGGGCGGTACGGGTGTGTTGTGGCCGCTGCGCGGCGGCTTCTGGGGAGGCTGGGCCGGAGGCGGTGTGCTGGGCTGTTCCGGCGGCAGCTCGGAAAAAAACGCCGAGCTGTCTACCTCGATGGGCGCAGTGTCCTCAGAGCCTTCCTTGCGGCTGATGTGCCGCAGAGAACGGTAATCTTCGTGGGAACGATCGTTTTCATCCATCATTCAAAACCACTCCTTTTTGTCAGGAAACAGGTACAATGGTCAGCACTGCACGGGCCGGAAGGCAGGTGGCGGTCTGATCTTCGTTGGAAAGCCAGCCAAAGCCTTCACAGATGTGATCCGGGCAGGGTGAATCCACGAACCGGGCTGCACCGTCCTTGATCTGGATGTGGACGGTATAGTAACCGGTGTCCACATCATAGGTCTCATCCACGTCCAGCGGCAGGTTCATGGTGGTGTTGTTGTCGCCGTAGATCAGCTCGGCCCGCAGCCCGGAGCCGGAAGCGTGCACGCGGCGCACCACCAGCAGCACAGCGGCAATGGCCAGAATGACCACGGCAAAGAGAAGATTGGTAAGCAGCTTTTTGTTTTTCATGCGTTAATCCTTGATTTGTAATTGTTCCAGCTCGGCCAGCCACAGTGTGGCACAGGCATCGCTGGGCATCCGCCAGTCGCCGCGGGGCGAAAGGGTCACGCTGCCCACCTTGGGGCCGTCGGGCAGGCAGCTGCGCTTGAACTGTTGGGCAAAGAACCGCCAGTAGAAGTTGCGCAGCCACTTGTACAGCACGCTGTCTGGGTACTCCGGGCGGCCTGCGAATGCAGTCTTTGCCAGCCGGAAGATCTTGGCCGGGCCAAAGCCGAAGCGCAGCACCTGATACAGGTAGAAATCGTGCAGCTCGTAGGGCCCCACAAGGTCCTCGGTCTTCTGCGCGATCTCGCCGTCCTTGGCGGGCAGCAGCTCCGGGGAGACGGGCGTATCCAGAATATCCAGCAGCACCGTGCGCAGAGCATCGGTGGCGGCAATGTCGGCTTCGTAGCGCACAAGGTGGCGCACCAGCGTTTTGGGCACACCGGCGTTCACGCCGTACATGCTCATGTGGTCGCCGTTGTAGGTGGCCCAGCCCAGCGCCAGCTCCGAAAGGTCGCCGGTGCCCACTACAAGGCCTCCGGTGCGGTTGGCAGTATCCATCAGCTCCAACGTGCGCACGCGGGCCTGTCCGTTTTCAAAGGTGACATCCAGCACGCTCTCGTCCTGACCGATGTCCGCAAAATGGCTGTGCACGGTGTTGGCGATATCGATCTCCTTAAAGGAGACCTGCAGCTCATCGCACAGGATCTCTGCGTTGCTGCGGGTGCGCTTCGTGGTGCCAAAGCAGGGCATGGTCACAGCCAGCACATCCCGGGCGGGGCGGCCCAGCTGCTTCATGGCACGCACGGCCACCAGCAGCGCAAGACAGCTGTCCAAGCCGCCGGAAATGCCGATAACGGCGGTCTTTGCGTGGGCGTGTTCCAGCCGCTTTGCAAGGCCGTCGGCCTGCATTTTCAGAATCAGCTCACAGCGCTCGGCGCGGCGCTTGGGGTCGCCGGGTACAAAGGGTGCGGGGTCGATCCAGCGGGTCAGCGTGGTCTCTGCCGGTTCCAGATCGAACTCCACGGTCTGGTAGCCCTCGCCGCTCAGCTCAAAACTGGTGTTGCGGGCACGCTCGGCTTCCATGCGCTGGCAGTCGATCTCGGTCTCAGCACAGCCGCCGTCAAAGGGGGCGTTCTCAGAGAGGATGGTGCCGTTCTCGGCGATCAGGTCGTGGCCGGCGAACACCATGTCCTGCGTGCTCTCACCGTGCCCGGCGGAAGCATACAGGTAGCCGCACAGCAGGCGGGCAGACTGGTTGGACACCAGTGCCCGGCGGTACTCGGCCTTGCCGACGGTCTCATCGCTGGCGGAAAGATTTGCGATCACGGTCGCACCGGCCAGCGCGTGGAAGGTGGAGGGCGGCAGGGCGCTCCACAGATCCTCGCAGATCTCCACAGCCACTTTCATTCCAGACATCTGCGGACAGGAAAACAGCAGCTTTGTTCCGAAAGGCACGTTTTCTTCCCCGATCGTTACCATATGCGTCTCCAGGTCTGCCGGTGTGAAATGTCTTGCCTCATAATACTCGGCATAGTTTGGCAGATTCGTCTTCGGCACCAGACCAAGGATTTTTCCCCGGTTTAAGACTGCTGCCACATTGTACAGCTTTCCGTTATATTCCCATGGAAGTCCTACGATGATCAGCGCATCCACCTGGCTGGTTTCCCCTGCCAGCCATACCAGCTGTTCCTTCGCACTGTCCAGAAGCAGTGTCTGCCAGAACAGGTCCTGGCAGGTATATCCGGTGATACAAAGTTCCGGAAATGCCATGATCTTTGCGCCCTCTGTCTCCATCTGACGGATCAGTTTCAGAATCTCCCCTGCATTGTATACACAGTCTGCCACCTGAATCTTCGGTGTGCCGGCTGCTGTTTTGATAAATCCGTGTCTCATAGCTTTCCTTTCCGCCTATTTTCTGGCAAGTTCGAGCAGTTCTTTCAGTTCATCTACGCTGAAGTTGTAGTTGGAGTTACAGAAATGGCAGTTCAGTTCGATCGGCTCACCGTCATCGATCATGCCCTGCAGTTCTTTTTCTCCCAGGCTGATCAGCACCTTTCCAACCCGTACTTTATCACAGTTGCAGTAGAAACTGGTCGGCACTTTCTCATTGATCTCCAGATCCATATCACCAAGCAGTTTTTCCAGCAGCATTTCCGGTGTATAACCCTGATCCAGAAGTTCGGTAACAGAAGTGATCTGTGCCAGATTTTTCTCCAGTTTCTCAATCACTTCTTCCTCTGCGTTCGGCATCAGCTGCACGATAAATCCGCCAGCCTGACGTACTGTATTGTCTTTATTCATAAGAACTCCAAGACCAACTGCTGACGGTACCTGTTCACTTGTAGCAAAATAATAGGTAAGATCTTCTGCAATCTCGCTGGTCTGAAGCGCAACCTGTCCAACATAAGGCTCTTTCAGTCCCATATCCTTGATCACGTTCATAAATCCTACTCCGACAGCACCTGCAACATCCAGTTTGCCCTTGCTGTTTGCCGGGATACATACATCAGGATTTCCCACATATCCCTTTACACGACCTTTGGAATCTGCTGTCACAGTAATTCCTTCCAGAGGACCTCCTGCCTTAATCTGAAGTGTGAGGATGTCCTTATCCCCCTTCATCATGGTACCCATCATGGCACCTGCTGTAAGAAGACGTCCCAGTGCTGCTGTGGCTACCGGGCTTGTATTGTGATCCTGTCTCGCTGTTTCTACTGTTTCTGTAGTAACTGCCGCAAATGCCCGAATCTGATCATTCGCTGCAATTGCTCTGATAATATAATCGTTCATTCGTTTATTACTCCTGTTATTTCTTTCATATTATTTTCATTTTGTCCATGGCTTAACATCAAATCAATAGCAATTCCCGTAAATAATGCATTAATTAAGAGGCCTGCTATAATCGCATCAATCCGCGCGATGTGTCTCAGGTTTCTCCGGAATCCTTCCATGATATCCGTTCTGTGCACTTTTTCCATGCTCTCTTGCAACAAAAGTCAGACGTTCACAATTCTCATCACCCGGATTATGAGTATATGCATCACAGACTGCCACCAGTTCCATTCCTGCCTTCACAATCATAGCCTTGATTGCTTCTATGGAATACGCTTTCTGTACATGTTCCTCCTCACACTTCTCATACAATCCGTCTTCTCTTGGAAGAAAAAGTGCCAGTTCATATACATTCAGGGCATTTTCCCTGTCATAACTGTTCTCCCAGATAAAGCTTCCGTCCTCTCTGTCCTCAGCAATAGTCGTATCACCGATCACATCCCGGTATTTATGGACCGTATTCATATCAAAAATGAACAGCCCGCCCGGATCCAGATAATTATTTACCAGCGCAAAAAGATACTCCAGATCTTCCTCGTCCGTCAGATAATTCATACTGTCACAGACACTGATCACAGCACGAACCGTACCATATAACTCAAAATCCTGCATATCCTGCAAAAGATACAGAATATCATGACCGGATTCTGCCCGCTTCTCCATAGCCTCTGCAAGCATCTCCTCAGAATTATCGATACCGATCATATCATATCCGGCATCTGCAAGCATCTCTGTCACAGTACCTGTTCCACATCCCAGCTCCAGAACCAGACCATCCCTGATCCCGTCCTGAGCCAGTGTTTCTATAATATAGTCTGCCCATTCACGATAGTTTACATTATCCATGAAAACATCATAAACACCGGCAAATCTTCCATATGATTCCATTTATCAGCCCTCATTATCTACCTGTTTTACTGTTCACTCCGTTCACAGCAACACATATTTTCCCTGCTATTCTACCACAACATCCGTTCTTATGTAAATAACGGGTTGTTCTCTGTCAGCGCAAAAAAGGACGACTGTTTTTTACAGCAGCCGTCCTTTTCAACTTTTCTGTTACTGATTCTTAGGCATATAGCGGACATACGCCGGTTCTCCATGATAGTAATAGTCAACGCCGTTCTCATCATAAACGTCCTCACCATTAGCAAAATCATAGGTATTTCCGTCATCATCACACCATGTACCGTCACCGTTCGGATAAATTACAAGCGGATATCCGTCGGAGTTTCTGTAAATAGTTCTTGTCTGATCTGTATCATAGTCCGGATCATCTGTTCCTACAGGTGTTCCGTCTGCATAATATCCATTGGAGGAACCATCGTCATAATCATAAGATCCGTCGCTGCTGCCATCAGAAGTATAGTCTGAAGAACTGTAATCTGATGAACCGCCCGATGAAGTATCACTGTAAGAACCGTCTGTGCCTGCTGAAGAACTTCCATCTGATGAACTGCCGGATGCTGTTGTGTCTGTACCTGCTGCCGCTGTTCCTGTAGTTCCTGAAGTGCCGTCCGCAGTTGTACCTGCTGTAGTTCCTGAAGTTTTTCCTGTTGCTGCTGCTTTCAGTACAGAATCACCGGAAATAGTGAATGAATCAACAGAAGTCTTGATTCCTGCCAGTGCTTTCTCATCCTTTACAGAACCTGCAACACTGTAAAATTCTGTTGTATTATCTGTGAAATATTTATTTACAACATATTTATAGTCACTCTTATCAGTGAGGTAATGAACTGTATAGCTGTAAACATTTACACCGCCGACTTCCTCTGATTTATAATCCTGGATCTCAAAATCTGTACCTTCTACAAGATTATCTGCCTTTACAAGTGCAGAGGCTGTATCCTGTGAACTTGGAATGATCGCCACAGACATATCCTCCTCACCGGAACCATGCAGGATCAGGAGTTTGCCCTGTTTCGGTGACTCGAAGCTTAACATATCGTCAGAATCTGATTTATTCGCCCATGTCGCATCCGGAAGTTTAATGGATACTGCTTTGTTCTTAGATGTATAGGTAGTATTCTGGGCATTGGCCGGCGCAGGGGTAGGAGTTGCTTTCGCTGCTTTGGTTGGCTCCGGTGTGGGAGTTACCTGTACCACACTTGAATCCTCGTCACTGCCGCCTCCAAAGCTACATGCAGTCATGGAAACAGATAATACAGTTGTTAAGGCCAATAACATTAGTACTCTTTTATTTTTCATAATATCCTCCTTAGAATAGGTATATAGTCTTCAGGTAATATTTGATATCAGGTCAGGAGAGGAAACCTCTCTCTGATATTATTATAACTGTTCCGTACTTTATAAAATATGATGTCAGGGTCAAAAGATATTTTGCCCCTAACATTATATATTTTACAATTTCATTACATAGATGTCAATGTCGATTTCTCAGCCTTCTGCGATTTGCATAGTCTGTCATAACGCCATTTTTCTGCTTCATCATACCATTTATCTTTTTTTCTCTGTAACTGAGAGATTACTTGTTACTGTGAACGGAGTGAACAGTAACGATTACTTTTTTATTTTTCCACTTCATACATATGCAGTTCATGAAGGGCTCTTGTTGCAGCGATATATCTCGCCTGACGCACAAGCGGGCTCTGGTCTTTCTGCGGAAATACTGCAAATACCTGATCAAATTCCAGACCTTTTGCCAGATAGAATGTCGTAACTGTAAGACCTTTCTTAAAGCTTGTGCTGTTTCTGTCCAGATAAGACAGACGTTCTTTTATATCAAATCCTTTTTCTCCCAGAATTTCCTTCAGAAGAAGCCACATATGTTCTGCTTCTTTCTCTGTACGCAGGACAACCGCTGCTGTTTCATATTCTTCTTCGCCGAGTTTCAGAGTTTCTGCAATCTCTTCCGCAGCATGGCTCATATTTGCAAATATTTTCTCCTCCACCGGAGCACCATGACGTTCAAAGAGTTCCATATCTTCAATACCCGCAAGCTGATTTGCATAAGACGCAATCTCTATGGTGTTACGGTAACTCTTATTCATAATGATCTTGTGGATATCCCTCCCGAAAATCTTCGGCAGAAATTTCAGCACATCCTGCTGTTTATCATCCATAGTCTGTGCCCGGTCACCCAGGATCGTCATTCTACAGGAGAAAATCCTCTGCAGAATTTCATACTGAAGCCTTGAGTAATCCTGCATCTCATCTACCACCAGATGCTTGATATTGCCTCTTCCCTGCTGGCTCTGCAAACGATATTTCAGATAAAGGACAGGATAAACATCCTCATATTTCAGCTTTCTTTTCTCATAAGAAACACGCGGAAGTCCTTTGTATCCATTTTCTTTCAGGAACTGACTGTAGATCACATAAAGATCTCCGGTCACATACAGCTTCATGAATTTCTCACGGATCAGGTCTTTCTCATCATCTGCCAGATCACGATCCCGCAGAGTTTCCACCTCGTCAATGAAATAATCTGCAACTGCATCCATCCTTGAGAGCAGTGGAAAATCCTGGAATTTGAAATAAAACAATTCAATAATCTCTGATTCTTTCTTTACAAATCCCTTATATTCCACATCTTTAAAATTCATCAGCCGGTCTTCCAGTTCCACCAGATAGCGTTCCATAAGATTTATAAATTCCATGGACTGCTTTTCCTCTGCCAAAGAAGCTTTCTGCGGAAAACGGATTCTGCGTTCAATTTCATCATAGCGGTCTTCGCAGTCAGAAACTGTATCCCGAAGCTGCTTATAAGCAAAAAGATCAAAGCTCATTTCCTTAATATTCTCTTCTCCCAGTTCAGGAAGGATATGGGAAATATAATCGGAAAACACTCCATTTGGTGACAGGATCAGAATATTGGAAGACTTCAGATTCTGTCTGTCATGGTAGAGAAGATAGGCGATCCTGTGAAGCGCCACGGAAGTTTTCCCGCTTCCTGCTGCACCCTGGATCACCATGATCCTGTCTTTGGTATTTCGGATAATGGCATTCTGCTCCTTTTGAATGGTACGGATAATGTTCTTAAGCTGTACCTCACCGTTACTTCCCAATTCTGCTTTCAGGATCTCATCATCGATTTTCACATCACTCTCAAATTCATAGATCATTTTTCCGTTGCGGATCTTATACTGCCATTTGGAAGCAACCTCACCATGAATCTCGCCCATGGGAGCCTCATAAGAAGCCGGTCCTTTGTCATAGTCATAAAACAGACCGCTTACCGGAGCACGCCAGTCGTATACTAATGGAATATGCCCTGCTTTCTCTGCGAAATTTCCAATTCCAATATAAAAGATCTCCGGTTCGTCCTCTCCTTCGTAAATGAAATCCACTCTTCCGAAGAATGGAGAATCTGCCATTCTGCGAAATCTCTGTTTCAGGATCAGCTGCTCTTCATTTGCGGAAATCTGGCGGAACAATGCCTGCTGATTATCATAATTCTCATAACCATACTGGTCCATCTCTGTATAATTTTCCCAGTAATACTCATGCATTCCCTCAATCTCTTTCTGGCCTTCCACCAGAGAAAGGCTGATCTCTGTGATACGTTCTTTTAATTTTTCCAGTACATAGCCCAGATATTCTCTGCCGTTTTTCTTATCTGTCATATTGTTGATATCCTCTGATATTTGCAACCGTTCAGTAACTTCACAGTTACAATACTCCTTATTATTGTTATCATTTTCTCTTATTATTATGATGATAAAATATATCAATTTTCGTAGATTGGTTTTTAATTATAACATATTCCCCTCTTACAGAAAAGACGTAAATTTGCACGGTATATCTCGATTCATCTGTTTCTATGCATCCATAAGAAGCTGCAGTAAACAATAATAAAAATCCCTCATCCAGTATCTGTGCGATTCTATATCTGCCGGATATATTCTCTTTCACAAATACCCTGAGGGATTTATAATACATTTCTTTCTTACAGTAATTTCATTTTTTCAGAAATTGCCATAGATTTACACCATGATTTATATCATGATTTCCATACTGTAATTTTCTATTTCAGGCAGTTGCCTTATTCTCAAACTGACTGTTATACAGGTCTGCATAGAAGCCTTTCTTAGACAGAAGCTCTTCATGATTTCCCTGCTCGATAATGTCACCGTCTTTCATAACCAGGATCAGGTCTGCATCCTTGATGGTAGAAAGTCTGTGTGCGATCACAAAGCTGGTTCTGCCCTTCATCAGATTGTCCATGGCTTTCTGGATACGCACTTCGGTTCTGGTATCTACAGAGGAGGTTGCCTCATCCAGGATCAGGATCTTATTATTAGCAAGAATTGCCCTGGCAATAGTGAGAAGCTGTTTCTGTCCCTGGGAAATATTACTGGTTTCTTCATCCAGAACCATGTCATAGCCGCCCGGCTGCTGCATGATAAAGTTGTGCACATGGGCTGCCTTTGCTGCTGCGATCACCTCTTCATCTGTAGCATCCAGACGTCCATAACGGATATTTTCCATAATGGTTCCTGAGAACAGCCAGGTATCCTGGAGCACCATTCCAAACATCTCTCTCAGACTGCTTCTGTTAAAGTCTTTGATGTCATAACCGTCTATCTTAATACTTCCGCCATTGAGATCATAGAATCTCATAAGCAGTTTCACCATAGTTGTCTTTCCTGCACCTGTGGGACCTACAATGGCAATCTTCTGGCCATCCTTCACATCTGCAGAGAAATCATTGATAATGATCTTATCCGGATTGTAACCGAATTTTACATGTTCAAACTGTACATCTCCTGTAAGTGTATTAACATCTACAGGGTTCTTCTCATTCTGACTTTCTTCCGGCTCCTCCAGGAATTCAAATACTCGTTCGGAAGCTGCTGCTGAGGACTGTAACAGGTTTGTAACCTGTGCGATCTGCTGGATTGGCTGTGTAAAGTTACGGATGTACTGGAAAAAGGACTGGATATCACCGACTTCAATACTTTTTTTGATTACAAACACGCCGCCTAAGAGAGCTACCATTACATATCCAAGGTTACCTACAAACTGCATGATCGGCATCATCATTCCTGAGAAGAACTGAGATTTCCATGCAGATTCATAAAGCTTCTGATTGTCTTTTTCAAATTCTTCTACTACATCATTCTCTTTGTTGAAAACCCGGACCACATTATGACCACCGAAGTTTTCTTCGATCTGACCGTTTACTTTACCCAGATAGCTCTGCTGATCCTGGAAATATTTCTGGGAATGCTTCATGACAGTCTGGATGATGAACATGGAAACCGGCAGGATCAGAAGTGCTGCCAGAGTCATCCACACATTGATGGAAAGCATCATAATAAATACACCGATCAAGGTTGTCGCTGATGTGATCAGCTGTGTCAGACTCTGGTTCAGACTCATCTGCAGAGTATCCACATCATTGGTGATACGGGAGAGGATCTCACCGTTTGTTCTGCTCTCATAATAGTTCAGAGGCAGTCTGTTGATTTTCTTTGAAATATCTTTTCTCAGATTATAGGTAACATCATTGGAGATCCCTGACATTACGAATCCCTGTACAAAGGAAAAGCATGCACTTAACACATATAATCCAAGTGTCCATAACAGGATCATCCCGATCTTTCCGAAGTCAATTTCACCGGTTCCGTTTACCTTGGCAACCAGGCCGTTAAACAGCTCTGTGGTCGCCTTACCTAAAATCTTAGGCCCTACAATACTAAACACAGTTCCCGCTACTGCAAAGATAAACATCAGTATAAAGCGGAATTTATATCGTCCCATATAACGGAAAAGCTTAGCCATGGAGCCCTTGAAGTCTTTCGCCTTTTCGCCGGACATCATACGTCCACGTCCTCCCATAGGACCTCTTCTTCTCTGTTCGCTCATGCCAGTTCCTCCTCTGATAACTGAGATCTTGCAATCTGCTGATATACCTCACAATTTGCCATCAGTTCCTTATGAGTTCCAATACCTGCCATATGTCCGTCGTCCAGTACAATGATCTGGTCTGCACCAAGGATAGTACTGATTCTCTGGGCAACGATCACAGTAGTTGCATCCTTGGTGTACTCCTTCAATGCCTTTCTTAACTGACTGTCAGTCTTAAAGTCAAGAGCAGAGAAGCTGTCATCAAAGATAAATATCTCCGGATCCTTTGCAATGGCTCTGGCAATGGACAGACGCTGTTTCTGTCCGCCCGAAACATTGGTACCTCCCTGTGATACAGGAGATTCATATTTCTCCGGTTTGGTATCAATAAATTCTGTAGCCTGTGCAACCTCTGCTGCTTCCTTTACCTGTGCATCAGTGATCTCCGGTTTACCATAGCGGATGTTTGAATCAATGGTACCTGAGAAAAGTACACCCTTCTGCGGCACATATCCCAGCTTATCACGAAGCTCTTTCTGAGTCATGTCGCGGACATCCACACCATCCACTTTAACAGAACCCTTTGTCACATCATAGTATCTGGGAATCAGATTGATCAGGGTACTCTTACCACTTCCAGTACTTCCGATCACTGCGATTGTCTGACCTTTCTTTGCTTTAAAGGAAATGTCTGTCAGTACATTTTCACCTGCTTCCGGGTAAGCGAAGGATACATGGTCAAATTCAATCTCACCTTTCACATTTTCTGACGGATGTACCGGAGTTTCCGGATCCTGAATAGAAACCTCTGTTTTCAGAACCTCATCAATACGAAGTGCTGCAACATTTGCTCTCGGGAGCATAATGGACATTGCAGTGATCATCAGGAAGGACATAATGATCTGCATTGCATACTGGATAAATGCCATAACATTACCAACCTGCATGGTTCCGTTGTCTACTGCATGGGCACCACTGTAAATAATAAGTACAGATACTCCGTTCATGATCAACATCATAATGGGCATCATAAAAGTCATACATCTGTTGACAAACAGGTTTGTTTTTGTCAGATCCAGGTTTGCTTTCTCAAAGCGATCTTCCTCATGCTTCTCACGGCTGAATGCACGGATAACAGGGATACCTGTCAGGATCTCACGGGATACCAGATTCAGTCTGTCGATCAGAGTCTGTAAGATAGTGAATTTAGGCATTGCCACCTGGAACAGCACAAAGATCACAATCAGGATCAGGCCAACTGCCACACCAAGGATCCATGTCATGGAAGAATCTGTGTTCAATACCTTGATCACACCACCAATACCAAGGATCGGCGCATACAGAACAATACGGAACATCATTGCCATAACCTGCTGTACCTGCTGCACATCATTGGTGCTTCGTGTGATCAGGGATGCTGTGGAGAATTTGTGATATTCTCTGCTGGAGAAGCTCATAACCTTACGGTAAATGCTGTTTCTCAGGTCATGACCAAGTCTGCCTGCCACTCTGGCCGAAATAAATGTGACGCTGATCGCTGCCAGCATGATCACCAGAGCCATAGCAAGCATTCTGATACCTGACATCAGGATGTAATGCATCTGAATGGCATCCACATCTTTCCCCAGTGCTTCATATTCTGAAGCAACAAAGGAAACACCAGCCTGTGTCACAATAGACTCCGGCATATCTTTCAGCTTCTCATCCACCTGACTCATAATCTGCTGTACTGCTTCTTCCGGCATCTGCGCCAGCGCTGTCAACGGGTCTGTTCCCTCCGGAAGGCCCATCTGTGCAACCATTGCCTGCCCCTGTTCACTGTCTTCGGAAAAGGCAGATACCATCATCATTGCCTTTGAGAAATCCTCATTTAAATTCTCTCTGGTTTCTTTGGAAATATCATCGTTTAATACCCAGGTATCCTCTTCCTGTGTATAATTCTGTGAAACTTCCTTTTTCTGATCCTCATCCATAAAAATCTGAAGATTCTGCAAGGTTGAATCCCGAAGCTTATCCGGCACACTATCTTCAATACCTTTCTGCTGGATACCTACATTAATGATCTTGGAGGTATAATCCGGCAGGGAAAGATCACAGTACGCCTGCAGAAACAGAAGTGCTATGATCAGGACAATGTATCCCGCTGATTTCTTCAGATATTTCATCAGTTTAATCATTGCTTGATTCCCTCTTTTCTTATTCTTAATGTATGTCTGTTCAAACTCATAGGTCAGTTCTTTCACAGACACTGTTTTTTTATCTGAACATGCTGGTACAGTTTTCTCGATCTGCTCCATCATATATTTTTCAGTTTCTATCTGTTGACAGGTATCTCCGAAATATTATCCAGAATCTGCCCAAAAAACCTTCGTAAAAGACATAGTTCCGCTTCGCTGAAATTGCTGAACATCACTTTCTCCACAGCTTTGCTTTCCTGCTGGAGCTCTTCCACGATTTTTCTTCCGTTTTCTGTCAGATATACACGCATGATGCGTTGATCTTTATCATCACGTTTCCTGCAGACAATGTCTGCTTTCTCCAGACGCTGGATACTTACATTTACAGTGGGCGGTGTTACACCCATCCACTCTGCAATCTCCTTCTGGCTGCAGCCGTTATGTCTGTATACGATCATAATGATCGGCATCTGTCCCTGCTGGATACCGATTTCCCGTATACGCTGCATACATCTCATACCATATTGGCGGTTGATTTCCATAAAGAGAGCAGGCATGCTTTTCTCTTCCCGTTTCTCTTTCTCATTCTTCTCATCTTCCGGACACCACATAACTTCACTCCTTTCCGTCCTTTGTCCTCTTTCAGGTCTGATATTATTCTTTAATTAGCCTGACTAATCATATATAATATACTTTTAGACAAAAAATGCAAGTGTTTTTTGTGCAGTTTATAATTATTTTAGATTTAGCTTTGATATTTCCAATTTATAAATATTCAATTTTATTTTGCCCGGCTAATTTTTTTATCTCAGGTCGAATAAAATTTCCAATATTCTTCAAGCTCTATCTCTGCATAACTTCTTTATAAAATTCTATAAACACATTAATTGCCGGAGACCGCCATTTATTTTTGTGGAGCAGCAACTGTGTCCATACAGTTACCGGGCAGCCGGCAACATCCAGTCTTTTAATCTGTCCGTCTTTCACATATTTCTCCGAAATAAAATCCGGAAGAAAGGAAAGCAGGCTGCTGTTTTTTACCAGTTCACATATCTGAATCGGATTTCCGATTTCAAGAACCGGACGGATTTCCAGTGATTGGGATGCAAGAGTTTCATTCAGTATTTTTCTGTAGCTCATGGCTTGTTCTGTTAACACAAACTCATTCTGAGAGATTTCACTTAATTTCCATGAACAGTCTGCAACAGGATTGTCAGCCGCTGCAATAAAATGAACCTGTTCTTCCTGTTCAGCACAAATAATAAAATCCGAATCATAAATATGCCTGTCCAGAGTAAAAACCAGATCTGTTTCGTTCTTCCGCAATTTATCAAACATCTGCTCTGTACCGTTTTCTGTTATCTCCACTTTTATTTCCGGATACTGATGATGAAAACGCAGAAAATCATTTTTAAAATATCTGCTGCAGACAGAACTGGACATAGACAACCGGATCTCGCCTTCAATGCTTTCAGCCGAATTCAGCGAATCAAGCATTTTCGCCTGTGCCTTCAGAATGTTTCGAGCCTGCTGCAAAACTAAAACTCCCTTTTCCGTAAGATTGATTTTATGATAATAACGGTCAAACAGCCTGACATCAAGTTCCTTTTCCAGTTGTTTAATCTGTGAAGAAACTGTAGACTGCGTATATCCCAGTTCCTTTGCAGCAGCCGAAAATCCGGAATATTCACATACTGCAATAAAAGTTTTTAACACATTTGTATCCATTTCTCGTTCCTTTCCCATATTTTTTTCAATATTTTCCCATCAAAACGCAGAAGCGTTATTTTTCTTATACAAACGATATTTTCAATAATATACAACAAAACAATCAATTTTACAAATATTGTTTTTTATCTTATAATATCCCTTATATGAACTTCTGAAGGGAGCGTTATCTTATGAAACGTGAACAGCTTGGAAGCCGGCTTGGCTTCATTATGCTTTCCGCCGGCTGCGCCATTGGCTGCGGAAATGTGTGGAAATTCCCGTGGATGTGCGGGCAAAATGGCGGCGGCAGCTTTATGCTGATCTATCTTCTGTGTCTGGTCATCCTGGGAATCCCGGCTCTTGTGTTGGAATTTTCCATCGGAAGAGCGGCTCAGACAAGTCCCCTTTTCATGTACCGTAAGCTGGAAAAGCCAGGACAGAAATGGGGGATTTTCGGCTGGTTCTGTCTGCTTGGCAACATTGCCCTGATGGCATTTTACACTGTTGTCTGCGGCTGGATCATTTATTATTTTGTACAGTTTCTCAGAGGTAAAAATGGTTCACTGGGATTTTCAGCCATGATCTCCTCTCCCTCTGTGAATGTATTCTTCTTACTGGTCACTGTAGTCATTGCATTTTTCATCCTTTCCTTCAATCTTCAGGGAGGACTGGAGCGTGTGACAAAATATATGATGTCTGCACTGCTGGTACTGATGCTTGCTCTCGCTGTACACAGTCTTTTTCTGAAAGGCTCTGGTGAGGGAATGACCTTTTATCTGAAACCGGATTTCTCAAAGATTGATGGTTCGGTGATCGTAGGGGCAATGAACCAGGCATTCTTTACTTTGTCTACAGGCATGGGTGGCATGGCTATCTTTGGCAGCTATATTGGCAAAGAGCATTCTCTAATGGGGGAAGCTATTCATGTGATCACACTGGACACACTGGTTGCTTTTCTGGCAGGAGTTATTATTTTCCCTGCATGCTTCACCTTTAATCTGGAAGTAAATGCAGGTCCGAGCCTTCTGTTTGATACAATGGCAGCAGTTTTTAACAACATGTCCGGAGGACGTATCTGGGGATCCTTATTCTTCCTGTTCATGGTATTCGCAGCTATGTCAACTGTCCTTGGTGTGTGCGAGAATATCCTGGCAATGATACGTGAGCTTACCGGCTGGTCCCGTCCAAAAGGCAGTGTGGTCTGCGGCACAGGTGTCTTTCTTCTGGCACTTACCACAGCCCTTGGTTTCAGCGTATTCCACTTCCAACCATTTGCCGAAGGAACTACCTGGCTTGATTTCTGGGATTTCATTGTTTCCAACAATATTTTACCCCTTGGCTCTCTCATCCTTGCACTCTTCTGCTGTAATAAGTTCGGCTGGGGATGGGATAACTTTATCAAAGAGAGCAATACCGGTAAGGGCTTAAAGGTACAGAGCTGGATGAAACTGCTCTTCCGATTTGTACTTCCGATTATAATTGCCTTTATCTATATTTATGGAATGTTCACATTCAACTGGCGTTAAAAAAATAAGCTCCGTGGATTATATCTATCCACAGAGCTTATTTTTTATCCAACCATCATTTTTAATTTTAGTGAACCTTCTGATCCAGCATTCTTTGGATCAGCTCAATGGTATCCTTCAGTCCATAGTTGGCACTGTTGATACACAAATCATAGTTCTCCGGTTTTCCCCATTTCTCACCGGTATAAAATTCATAATATTTCTTATGCTGCTTATCCATCTGCTTCAGAAAACGTACTGCCTGTTTCAGATTCATATTACGGATATCCATAACGTGCTGCACACGAACCTGGAACGGAGCACTGATAAACAGACTGATATGAGGAATATGATTATTCTTAAGAATCGCATCTGCGCAACGTCCCATGATCACGCAGTCTTCACTCTTTGCCAGTTCACAGATCAGATCACTCATATTGAAAAATACTGCGTCCTGCTTCGGAAGTCCATGATAACGATTGAATTCCCTGAACCAGGTTTTCAGATCTGTATGTTTTTTCTTTCTGTATTTATCAAATTTCTCAAAATTACCTGTATCACTGACTACACTTTTATCTGCCTGCAGACGCTTCATAACCTGATCAAAGATCTCTGCATCATAATAGTTGATCTGAAGCTGATCTGCCAGTTCAAATCCGATATCATTACCGCCACTTCCCTGTGTACGGCTGATACAGATGATCAGATGATCATTTTCGGAAATCTCATTCTGGCGTCTTGCGATCAGATTATTCAGACTGATACGTTCTTTATCTACAATATCTGTCTGTCCAAATGTATCCGGAAGACTTTCAATCTCTTTCAGAATACTGTCATACTCTATCATAAGACGTCTTCTCTCGCTCTTATCCCTGATGGTACGGGCCATGTTACTGATCAGCGCCAGTTCACTTCTGAGCAGATGTCCGTCCGGCTTGGTATACATCAGTGCTGCCAGATGACGGAGAGTTGTTTCTTTTTGTCCTGTAAATGTACGTCCCAGAGAGGAACCCACACATTTATAAACTTCTTCGTCCAGGTTATAAATGCGTATTGCAAGTTCTTTACATTTTTCCTGATTGTCCTGCATAATGATCCTCCCTCCTTATAAAAAGAATACAAACATATCGATAATAAACACCGGAACCAGAAATGCCACAGACCACAGCATATATCCGAAAAATGACGGCATCTTCACACCATTCTCATCAGAGATTGCCTTTACCATAAAGTTCGGGGCGTTTCCGATATAAGTGTTAGCACCCATGAATACTGCACCGCAGGAAATTGCGGACAGAACCTTGGTCGGTACAGTTCCCAGTGTGGTTGTGATTCCATTGGTAAATGCCAATGTTCCTGCTGTTGTAAGGAATACCAGATAAGTCGGTGTGTTATCCAGAAAACTGGAAAGTGCACCTGTTGCCCAGAACATCTCTGCAGGCTTGGTGATTCCAAGATTTGGTCCTACTGCTTTCAGAAGCATCAGTGCAGGCTGCATGGTAATAAAGATACCAATGAATAAAACTGCAACTTCCTGGATCGCGCCCCAGGTAAAATGGTTTCTGATACGGATCTGCTTATCTGTTGTCTTAAAGGAAAGAAAAGCAGCAAGCAGAATGATCACGATTTCGATCAGAGCCGGGAATGTCAGGGTTACTTCTCCAAAGAGATGAATGCCTCTTACATTGCCTGCTGCATCCTGGAATGCGGACATTCCCGGAAGTACACCGCTTAAAATTACCGCGCCAACGATCATCACAAGGAAAATGATATTGTGCAGTCCATCCAGACGAAACTGAGTACCCGGTTTACGGATATCCGGTTTACGGCCATTTGCAATATCTTTTCTGTAGGAACGTTTATCAATCTGATAAAATACAAACAGCAGAATGACCATATTAAAGATCAGTACAGGGAACAGATGCAGGCTCCAGAAGAAAGGAACGCCTCGCATAAATCCCATTAACAGCGGCGGATCTCCGATTGGTGTAAGACATCCACCCATATTGGAAACCATGAAGATAAAGAAGATCATAATATGTCCTTTTCTCTTTCTCCATGAATTCATTTTAATTACCGGACGTACCATCAGCATACTGGCACCGGTGGTACCGATACAGCTTGACAGAAGAGTTCCCAGTGCAAGCAGACCTACATTAACACGGGGGGAACCTGCGAAATCACCCTCCATGGTAATATTACCAGATACGCAGAACAGGCCGAATAACAGAATGATGAATGTAAGATAATCATTCACAATACAGTCCAGAACTGTCTCTGCAGTCTTTCCGGCTCCATAAACGAAAGCAAATGGAACCACCATCAGAATGATCCATAAGGCAACAACCAGTGGCTGATGAGACTCCCACCACTCCGCTTTTACCAGAGGCATCACTGCAATACATAACAAAAGCCCTGCAAAGGGAATGCAAAGCCATACAGGTACTGTAGATGGTGCTTTACTGCCCTCTGCCGCAAATACACTCAATGGACAAGCCAGAAGAACTGCAAAAAAAGCACCCAGTACGGTCACCAACTTTTTCAAAACTGCCACCTCCATATTGTATTTTCGTACAGCGCGATTATCATTCAGGAGATTTTTTTCATATACGTGTTTCTTCCTATTTAATATGCGCTTGTTTTTTACAGATGCAATTATATCATACAGCATACAAAAATCAATTGTGTGGATAGTGAATATTTATACTTTATTTCCTGTTTTTTTATACATTTTTTACATATTCTCTGATTATTTTCGTTTATATTTTAACGATTTAATCTTTATTACTGACATTTTTTTGTACTGCCTTATCTATTTTTTAAAATTGTACTGATTTTGAAACACATGACCCAATAACTGCTCCGCAGTTTATCACTTTTGGGCAATTAAAGCAGGGATCTTTCTTATATGCAATACGAAAAATGCTCCCCGACAGCAATTCCCGCTGTCAGAGAGCATTTCACATATTTCTTATATGAACTGATTGGTTGCCTCATCATACTCATAGTCGATGGAATGCATCTTCGCCACCAGTTCGTCTTTCTTCAGTCCTCTGCATGTACAGAGTGCTTCCAGGGAATCATAATAATCCCTGAGCTGAGTATTCACATAACTCAGCAGAATCATTGGATCTTTGGGTATCATTTAGTTTCCGTCCTTTACCGTAACAATGAATTCCCCATTCTGAACATCCAGCACCAGAGTATCACCTGCGTGAACATCTCCGGACAAAATCTTTCTCGCCGCAAGAGTCTCTACATATTTCTGCAGATAACGTTTCAACGGACGTGCACCATATACCGGGTCATAGCCATTCTCGATAACCTGATCCTTGGCTGCATCTGTCAGTTCCAGGGAAAGCTCCTGGTCTGCAAGACGTTTGTCAAGCTCGCCGACCATCAAGTCTACTATCTTACCAATATTGGATTTTGTCAAGGGCTTAAACATAATTATTTCATCCAGACGGTTCAGGAATTCCGGACGGAAATGGCCTCTCAGGTCATCCATAACCTGACTCTGAGCCTCAGTTTTAATCTCACCATTCTCATCAATACCATCCAGCAGATACGGAGAACCGATGTTGGAAGTCATGATAAGAATTGTATTCTTAAAGTCAACTGTACGTCCCTGAGAATCTGTGATACGGCCATCATCCAGTACCTGCAACAGTACGTTAAACACATCCGGATGTGCTTTCTCAATCTCATCGAAAAGTACAACACTGTATGGTTTACGGCGGACTGCCTCAGTAAGCTGACCGCCCTCCTCATATCCTACATATCCCGGAGGCGCTCCGATCAGTCTGGATACAGAATACTTCTCCATGTATTCACTCATATCGATTCTGACCATATTCTGTTCATCATCAAACAGATTCTCTGCCAGAGTTTTGGCAAGCTCTGTCTTACCTACACCTGTAGGACCAAGGAACAGGAAGGAACCGATAGGTTTGGTCGGGTCCTTGATGCCGGCTTTGGAACGAAGGATTGCATCTGTAACCCTCTTCACACCTTCATCCTGACCTACAACTCTCTTGTGAAGCTGATCTTCCAAAGTGAGGAGTTTGGCTCTCTCGCCTTCTGTCAGTCTTGTCACAGGAATACCGGTCCATCTGGAAATGATCCTTGCGATCTCATCATCAGTAACTGCCTCATGTACCAGACTTCTGTCACTTTCTTTGACACTCTTCTCTTCGATCTCCAGCTGCTGCTGTAATTTCGGAAGTTCGCCGTACTGTAACTGTGCAGCCTTCTCCAGATCATAATTCTGTTTTGCTTTCTGAATCTGCTTATTCACATCCTCGATCTGCTCACGAAGCTTCTGTAATTTCTCTACAGAATGCTTCTCATTATCCCACTGTGCTTTCTGTGTATTAAAGGTATCACGAAGCTCTGCCAACTCCTTCTGAAGTGTTTCCAGACGTTCCTTACTCAGGTTATCTGTCTCTTTCTTCAGTGCAGATTCCTCAATCTCCAGCTGCATGATCTTACGGCGCTGTTCATCCAGCTCTGAAGGCATGGAATCCAGCTCTGTCTTAATCAGGGCACAGGCCTCATCCACCAGGTCAATGGCCTTATCAGGAAGAAAACGGTCTGTGATATATCTATGTGAAAGTGTAGCTGCTGCAACCAGCGCACTGTCTGTGATCTTAACACCATGGAAGACCTCATATCTCTCCTTCAGACCACGAAGAATGGAAATGGTATCCTCCACTGTAGGCTCATCCACCATAACAGGCTGGAAACGACGTTCCAGAGCCGCATCTTTCTCAATATACTGACGATACTCATCCAGAGTTGTTGCACCAATACAGTGAAGCTCACCTCTGGCAAGCATAGGCTTCAGCATATTGCTTGCATCCATAGCTCCGTCTGTCTTACCTGCACCAACGATCAGATGTAACTCATCAATGAAAAGAATGATGTTTCCTTCACTCTTCTTTACTTCTTCAAGGACTGCTTTCAGACGTTCCTCAAACTCACCTCTGTATTTGGCACCTGCTACCAGAGCACCCATGTCCAGGGCAAAAATCTTCTTATCCTTCAGACCTTCCGGCACATCCTCTGCCACGATTCGCTGTGCAAGACCCTCGATTGCTGCTGTTTTACCTACACCAGGCTCACCGATGAGCACCGGATTGTTCTTGGTCTTACGAGAAAGGATTCTGATGATATTACGGATTTCTTCATCACGTCCGATCACAGGATCCAGCTTCTGGTTACGTGCCTTTTCAACTAAATCCTCACCATATTTATTCAAAGTATCATAAGTAGCTTCTGGATTGTCACTGACTACACGCTGATGGCCTCGTACTGTAGAAAGTGCCTGCAGGAAACGCTCCTTAGTAATGCCAAATTCCTGAAACAGTTTCTTCATGCTCGGACTTGGATATCTCAACAAGGCAAGGAATAAATGCTCTACAGAGACATATTCATCTCCCATTGCCTTGGCTTCATCCTCTGCACTGACCAGAGCCTTGTTCAGATACTGTCCGAAACGAAGCTCACCGCCGGATACCTTAACCCTGGCATCCAGTGCCTGATTCAGAGAATTTCTGAAATAATCCTTATCTATCTCCATTTTCTCAATCAGTTTAAGAATCAGGCTGTCTTCCTGTTCCAGCAGAGCATATAAAAGATGCTCCTCTTCAATCTCCTGGTTGCCAAACTGATAAGCAACCTTCTCCAGATCCTGGACAGCCTGTACGGATTTCTGTGTAAATTTACTGATATTCATAGGCTAACCCTCCTCTTATATGAGAAATATCTCTCCCGAGGGAGAAATATGTTGTTTTCTTTGTTCTGCATGTAATATAACACATGTTGTTAGCACTGTCAAGAGGTGAGTGCTAATATTTTGTAAAGAATTTGTGACCCTCGGAAATTTCTGAATGATTTTCTGAAAGAATGGGTAGTTCGGATAGATGAACTGAGTGAAACTTAACGAAACTTAAATTATGCCCAATATGGAATATACTTTTTATATCTTGGTGCAGTATCCGGATTCATTTCTGATTATATTTCGCTCCACATACCTGTAGTGTTCTAGTTCTTTAATCGCTGACCTTACAGAATCAATTCCATCCCGGCTCAGAGATGCCAGACCCCGTATGTTGTAATTCCAGTCCTCTGGCAGACTTAACATCAGGGATAACAGTCCTTTTGCCTTTAATGACAAATCTTTGTTCTTGAAATGATGGTTGCTCATTACAGTAAAGTTCTTGTTTCGCTCTACACGAAACACTTGTGTCATTCTACTTCACTTCCTTTCCAGACAGAAAAAGACGCAAGCCATATTCTTATGACTCACGCCTT
>ERZ773164.967-NODE-967-length-30783-cov-4.473607_pt1 | contig 30783 bp, 20 predicted proteins | sample MGYA00511917_ERZ773164 | MGnify/ENA primary metagenome ERZ773164 (study PRJEB29015, sample SAMEA2737847) | human gut metagenome | biome: human gut; feature: human-associated habitat; material: faeces | place: China | collected 2012 ...
TATCATAAAAAATTTTTAGGACATAATCAAAAATGGTTGACACAAAAAAATTCAGCCTGATTTCTCAGACTGAATTTTCACTCTTTATAAATTACTTATTTTCTTTTTTTAAGTAATAAGGCGATAGCCAATCCCATTCCAGCAACTGTTGCCGTAAGTGGAAGAACCGGAGCTTCATCTCCTGTTTTTACAGGTGTATTTGGTTTGTTTGGTTTTTCCGGTTTCGGTTGTTCTGGTTTTGGTTTTTCCGGAGTAATCGGTTTTACTTTTACAAGCGCTTTTTCCGCTGCATTTAATGCGTCAAGCGCTTTGTCAACCTCATCTTGTGTTGCCTCTCCATCATTTAAAACTGTTTTTGCATTTTCTAATGCCTGTGCGAAGTTTTTCCATGATTCTGCTGTGTAGTCTTTTGCATCGTATTTGCTGTACTTGTCATATGCTGCCTGTAATTTTGATTTATCAACTTTTTCAGGCTGCTGCACCGGAACAAGTGCCTGCTCTGCTTTCTCTAACGCATCATACGCTGCATCTACCTCATCTTGTGTTGCCTTTTTATCATCTAAAACTTTTTTAGCCTCTTTTAATGCTTTTTCAAAGTCTTTCCAAGAGTCTGCCGTAAAGTTATTTTTATCATAACCTTTACATACATCATATAATTCCTGTAATTTTGACTTGTCAACTACTACAACATCACTCTCTGTTGTTGCAGAAACTTCTGCTTTCTCAGATTCGTTTCCTGCTGTATCCACAGCGGCTACTTCAACTTTGTATGTTGTTCCCGCTTGTAATCCTTCAACAGTGTAAGATGTTCCTTCCACTAATTTGTCTGTATTCTGTAATTTACCGTCTACATATACTCTGTATCCTGCTACGTCCACATTGTCAAATGCTTCTGCCCAGTTTACTGTTACGCTAGTCTTTTTCACGTCTGTTACACGCAAATCTGAAGGTTTTGTAGGCGCTTCTTTATCCTCTACTGCAACGTCCTGATATGTGATAATCGGTGTAATATGAACAGATGGTTTTGATGGATTTCCTTCGTTCTTTGCTTCCACTCTGATAAAGTCACCTTTTTTCACTGCAATTCCTTCTTTTGCAGGGAATTCACCTTTTTTCTTGCTTTCAGTTAATTTGCAGTTTTGCTGTTCTTTTCCATTAACAGTTAATGAAACAATAACACTACCGTTTGCATTACCATCTTGTCTTAAATATGGTTCATTTGACTTAATATTAAAGTTTACTACACCGTCTTTTGCCGCGCGGAATGTCATGGCTGTTCCTTCCGCCGTGTTTGTATTAATTGGCGCTGAAATCAAACCGTGTGTTTCATCTCCGTACCCTTCTGTTGTTCCTTGTCCTGCATCTACACCCGGACCATAGTATGTGTCTAATGCCCAGTTTGGCCAAACGTCTTTATCTACAGTTGTCATGTTTGTATATTTGCCACCTTTTTTCATCTGAGCAAACCATACATTACCCTGCTGTTTGTGAACATAGTCTTTTGCCCACTGGTATTCGTTTTTCACTTCAATTTTGTAATTATTTGCTGTTCCATTTTCTGCTGTAATGCGAACAACCATTCCTTCTTTCACTGCTCCAGATTTTACTTCTTTGTCGCCATTCCATACAGATACAGAAGCTGTCTCATGTACTTTTACGTCAGACTTAATTGCACCTACTGTCATTGGGTTCTTTGTTGTAGAAGGCACATAAATTGTCTTTGTTTTTTCTTTTACCATGAAACTTGTTTCTTTTAACTGATTGTCTGCGTTTGCTACGATTGTATAAGCAACTTTATTTGTTCCATCAGAGAGTTCAACTGTCATATTTCCTTTGACAATATCGTTTTCTCCTAAAACTTTACCGTCTGCATTTTTTACAGTAAGAGTTAATCCTGCATCATAGTATACATTTTCTTTTAATTCTTTTACAGTTGTGTTTTTCTCTAAACCACCGATTGTTTTAGCAGCATTGTCTACTGTGTATGCTTCTGAACGCAATACAAGAGAAACAACATCACTTTCTGCTGCTCCGATTTCAGGTACTCCGCCGATTGTCTTTCCGAAGAAGTCATGCTCGATAGCGTATCCGTTTAAGTCTTTAACAATCTTTCCTTTGTTGATTGCCGGAGAGTTCTCAGCAAGTTTGTATCCGTCAAATACTGTTTTTTCATTTGGATTTTCATGTTTTCTTGCCTGTTTATTAGCCGCTGCTGCGTCCGGACCTTTTCCTGCATCTACAAATACTTTTGTTCCCGCATTTACTTTTACTGCATTTGCATCATTCGGATATGTGCTTACATTGTAGTATAAGTTGTTGTCATATTTTTTGTTATTGCTTGGATTCCAGTCTTTTACCTCAACCGGTTTATCGCCTGCAAAGTAGAAAATATTGTTTTCCATATTTACCGGACCTGAGTTTCTGTACCAAAGAGATTTAATTCCTTCTTTAATATAGAAAGTATTGTTGTATACCTGTGTATTTCCTGCATTTCCAGCTGGGTCTAATGGTCCCATTTCCTCATTCTGGCTGATGTTATAACGGAATGTGTTGTTGATAGATTCACCCGCACAGAACATAATTGTACTTGCCGTATTTCCATGGCTATAGTTGTACTGATAATTTGTTCCATCACCAGAGTCAGCGTCCCAAGGCTGTCCGTCGCCGTTACCATTTTTAGCATTTAATGTTTTGAAACATTCATTGTACTGGAATACCGCATTTTTACATTTCCATGGCCAGATACCTGCTGCAACTCGTCCGTTTCCAACCGGAAGTTTTCCAATTTCGTTTCCGTTTGCATCAAGTCTTGGCTGTTCCTTTGAAAAATCTTGGAAATTAATGTGTTTGGAGCCGTTTTCCCCTACATTGTACTGAACCATTGGTCTGTCTAAGTACATTGTTGTAATATGGTCTCCACCTACATTATTTAAGTAGTTGTTTTCAATGACAACGTTTGTAGAACCATATTTTTTGATTACTTCATCACTAATTGTAGCTCCGCCAAATTTATCCCAGTTGTAAGTATATCCGACAGCAATACCCCAACGGTCTACAGTATCTACCTGGCAGTTTCTAATCTGTACGTCGTCGTATCTCGCAATTCCTGTCTCTTTCTCATTTTCCGGTTTTTCTACGATAAAGTAGATACCGCCGTTTGTCATATGTTTGTTGTAAACGTTACCGTCAACATCATGGATATACAGGTCATCTAACACGATGTGGTCTATTGTACCTTTGTTCTGTGCAACACCTGCAACACCTGTTCTGTCCATACAGTATGGGTCATTGTATTCTTTTTCATTATCATTTACTTCATCATCGTTACCACTACGGTCATTTGTAAGTTCAAGACCTCGGATTTCCACATACTCTACATCTTCAAGCAAAATGGAAGAAGATACTGTTCCTTTCCATTTGTGATTTTGGTTATCAAGATGTTTTCCGTAGTTCAATTCCCACTGTCCGTGTCCGTTTGTGTTGATTTTAGGTCTGTCACCTTCTCCATACGCAGAAACTTCAATCGGTGCTTCCTTGCTTCCACTTCCTTTTAAGTGAAGCGCCTGATTTTCAAACACTGAACCTTTCTCAAGTAATACTTTGTCCCCCGGCTGAAGTTTAATCTCATTAATTTTATCCAGCGTTTTGAAAGCGTTGTTTTCAGACAAACCGTTATTGGTGTCTTTTCCATCTGTAGAACTTACATAATATGTTTTTCCTACTGCTTCGTCTTTTGCGTCTACCGTGTATGCAGGCATTGTAGATGCAACTGTTGTTGTGACTAACGCCATAGTTAATACACCGCTCAACCATTTCTTTTTCATTATATTGCTTCCTCCTTAATAAATTTATATATTCTTCAAGGTAAATCGGCTAATTTTCCCCATCTCACCGACAACCTGTGAATTCTTCATCTTCTTCTCAATAATCTCATCATATTTTTTCTCACGAATTTCCTGTTCCACTGAAACTCTGGCTGTTTCTAAATCCAACTCCTCTTCTTCCTCACCATAAGTCCATTTGCGACTATTATAATGTTCCAGCACTTCTTCCTCTGTCAACGTCATACCTTTTCTTTTCTTGTCATTGCAGTATTTTTCTTTTAAAGTGCTCATTTCATATTGAAGATACAATTCAAATGTATACTCTTTTACACCGTATACCACTTCTCCGTTTTTTATCTTCTCTTCCCGTTCTGCATTTTCCGCTTTCCAACGCTTTTCTAAACCTGCAAAACTGCTATCTTTAACGTCACCGTTTTCTTTTGCGACTTCATACACCGCATTAATATATTGCAGACGTTCAATTGTATTCTCTGCTAAAATTTCATATCCGAATTTATCATCATACTTCTTTTCCCAGAAGTCCTCTGTATATTCGCAATCATACTTTTGCTGGATTTCTATCTTCGTATCATACTCTACCGCTTTCATACAGGCGAGATACTCTTCTTTACTCACTTTAGAATCTCCAACACTTAATTCAAGCCGATTCATATTTTTATATATTACACTTCCTATGATAAAGAGAAGTACAATCCCTGATACAATTAATATCAGGATATTTTTATTTATTTTACGCTTCTTATTTTTCATGTCATTTCAACCAACTTTCCCCATATCACATTATACCTATTTTTGCTTTTTCCCTCTTGCACATTCTCCTCTTCTTTTCTTCATTTTTTGTATAATTCAGAACTAACTGTTTACTTTCTCTTTTAGCAGACTTATAATATTCTAATCGAATAAGCGCTTTTACGAACCAAAATACAAAGGAGAAATAGTATAATAGTATGAAAAAAAACATTTTATTCAAACACTTGTCCCCGGGGAAAATTTTATTGTTTTTGCTGCTGATTTACATTGCGCTCTTGGTCGTTCCTTATATTTCTCACAAGAAAGTTCCCGACGATTATCAGCAAAACTTCAATCCGAAATCTTTTTACAGTGATACCGCAGGAAACGAAAGAGTTGCTTATATTAACGATAACAATGACGCTCTCCTCTACCGGCTTCATATGATAGAAAACGCGAAGAAAGAAGTGATTTTATCCACTTTCGACTTTAACCCTTCCCAGTCGGGAAAAGATGTTATGTCCGCATTGATTGAAGCGTCAAAGCGCGGCGTTTCCGTCCGCATCATTGTTGACGGCTGCAGTGGATTTCTTGACATGTACGGAAATGACTATTTTCAGGCTCTTGCCTCTTATCCCAACATTTCCATACGCATTTACAATCCAATCAATCTGCTGAAACCTTACGATATGCAGGCGCGTCTTCATGACAAATATGTTATTATCGACAATAAAATGTATCTGCTCGGCGGAAGAAATACGACAAACCTTTTCTTGGGAGACTATTCTTCTTCCAAAAATATTGACAGGGAACTTTTTGTATATAACAGTTCCGAAGCAGATAAAAACTCATCACTTTCACAACTTCGCACATATTTTGAAAGGGTATGGGCATTGTCTGACAGCAAAGAATACACTTGTGAAAAAGTAACTGAAAGTGTGAAGAAGGCGGCAGCGGCATTAGAAAAACGCTCCGACTATTTAAGAAATAAATATGCAGACGCTTACACGGATTGGGATTTTGAAAAATTAACTCTTCAGACTAACAAGGTTTCGCTTTTAACTAACCCGATTGAAACAGAAAACAAAGAACCGCTTCTTTGGTATTCCCTTCAGCAATTAATGCTTGATGCAAAAAATGTTACGATTTACACCCCCTACATTATTTGCGGAAAAGAAATGTATCAGGGACTTGAAGATTTGAAGAAGAAAAACATTCCCGTAGAAATCATCACAAACGATGTTGCCAGCGGTGCAAACCCGTGGGGCTGTACGGATTATCTGAATCAGAAAGAAAAAATTCAGAAAACGGGCGCAAAGGTATATGAGTTTATGGGGAAATATTCCTGCCATACAAAAGCATTTCTTCTTGATGATCGTTTAAGTATTGTCGGTTCTTACAATTTCGATATGAGAAGTACTTATCAGGACACGGAATTGATGCTCGTTGTGGATTGTCCGGAATTAAATTCGATTATCCGACAGGAAGCTGAGCGAGATAAAACTTACAGTAAAACAATGGGAGAAGACGGTGACTATATTTACGGAGAAAATTATGTGGAGAAAGATTTGAGTGTGGGAAAGAAAATTTTCTATGGAATTCTCAGAGTTGTCGTTCTTCCGATAAGAAGATTTTTGTAGAAACTGTGAAACGGGACGTAGTAAAATTGGATTTTGCTACGTCCCGTTTCACGTATACCCCCGTCCCTTTTCCGAAAATGCCCTGTCCCTTTTTAACTATAAATCTATAAATCTATATATCTTCTTCTCCAACCACACAAAAACCTTGGAATATGCTTTAAATCAGAAGAAATTATTCAAGTTATTTATGTTATTTTTAAGCAGAACGGAAAACCTACAGTTTTACAGGCTTTTCCCACTTAATCTAGAAAAGGGACAGGGCTTCCAGAGATTAGGGACACGGTAAATTGTAATTGGGGACGTAGTGATTTATAAAATCACTACGTCCCCAATTAATTATTTCCTCTTCTTAAGTAGAAGTGCTATAACTGCTCCTGCTCCCGCAATTGTTACTGCAAACGGAAGAATCGGTGCTTCATCTCCTGTTTTCACAGGTTTATTAGTTGTATCTGGTTTTGTATTCGGTTTGTTGCTTGGTTTTTGCTGAGGTTTACCATCCGGTTTATCATCTGGTTTATTATCCGGTTTGTTATCAGGATCATTATTCGGTTTTTCCGGTTTGCGTTTCAAGTTTTTAATGGCTGTTTCAATTGCTTCTGCCATTTTATCTACTTCTGCCTGTTTTGTAATATCTAAATCACGGACAACCGCTTTAATCGCTTTTTCCACCTCGCTGAAATCAACATACTCATCTTTATTCAAAGCATCCGCTTTGCTGATTGCTTCATCTACCTTTGTATAATCTGCTTTTTTCAAAACAAGTTTATTCTGAGCATCTGTTAATTCTTTAAGAACTTCAGCAACTTCTGTCTGAGTAGCAAACATATCATTTAAAATAGTTTCTGCTTTATTTAAAGTTTCTTCGATAGATTCAAAATTAGTATAGTTATTTTTATTCAGACCATTAATTTCATCAACTTTATTCTGTAAATTTGTTTTATCTACATTGTTACAAATTTTTGCTACAACAAATGAATGTTTTGGTAACGTAATACTCTGGTTTTCTTCCAATACCATTTCTGTTTTGTTAATTTTTACATTGTCTGGTTTTTCCAATGAATTTTCGTCTGTAATTGTTTTTGAACTTAATGTCTGTAACTCAACTTTACGTCCTGTTAAGTCGTAGTTCGGTATATTCAAAGTAACTTTTCTGTCATTTTGGCGGTCAACGTTTACCATAGCCACATAAACATTTCCAGAAGCGTCTTTACTTGCAAGAGCAGATAAAGTTTTTACTCCATTGTTCATTGTTGGCACACGATTAAACTGAGCATCTACGATGTTTTCTCCAAATCCTGCATTTAACATTTCAAATACATGAGCCGATGGTGTAGAGAAGAACTTAAATTCTCCTTCTCCTGTTTTTGTATCTGCCCCAGCCTGAGGAACAACCTGAATAACAGCCTGCTGTGTTGGTCCAAGTAAATCTCCCCCATCACTATACCAGTCTGACAAACAGTGTTTCTGAATATAAGGGCTTCCTAAACGCACATATTCCATCAAAACTTTTGCAATGTATACAGCATGAGTTTGTGAGCGAACTTGTGGCTGTGTATTTCTGAAAATACCATATTCACTAATAACCGGCACTTTACCTTTTGGTAACATATTTACATAGTTCTCCACATGATGAATACCATTTGTTTCTGCTTTCTTCATGGCATCATCATAAAATGCTTCAGAAGTATTTCCCTGTACAGTACTTGAATACGGATGTATAGTCATTCCGTCATACCAATCATTTGCATTTAAGTTATTCATACGAGTAATAAAACCTTTGGATTCATAACTTGTATAAACTTTTGCCTCGTGTGATGTACCTTCGATTTCATTGATTTTATCTGTTGTATTTTTAATCGCCTTTGATACATCAATGAATCCATCTCGTTCCACGCTGTATGTAGCATACACATTCTGGTTTGCTTCCGGAATTTTACCGTGTTTTCCGTCACCAAAGCGAATTGCTCCTGTACTGTAATCAACAACACAGTGTTTATCATTTGCTCCCGAATTTGCAAAAGAATCTACAACAGTCCATGGTTGTAAATTTCCATCTACTCCTACAAAGACTTTTACTCCGTCATTTACCGCTTTAAAATCAGGGTCGGCAACAATTTTTCCGTTTTCCATTTTTCCTGGATTTACATTTGCATATCTTAAATATCTAACTAAATTCGGTTTTCCGTCTGTTCTTGATGCAACTTTATTCCAGTTTTCTTCATCAACAGCGTATCTCTGTACAAAATTTGCAGTTCCGCCTTCTGTGTAGGCTTTCTCTGATCCGCCTTCCACATAATCCGTCCAATATCCTTGAGATGTTTTTCCATCATTATCCTTGCCAAATGCCTGCTGCATTTCGTTTCCGATTTCAAAATAACGTACATTGTATGGTTTTTCATGTCCGTTATTCGCACGAACCTTTGCCCAGTCAATCCCACCATTTGGGTTTGTTCCTACTTTAGCGTTTAAGTATTCCACTAAATCAGTTGCATCCATTTTACTTCCACGGCCTAAACTGTATACATATACAATTTCTGAATCTACGTCATCTGCAAAGTCTGCAATTTCTTTAATTCCAAAGTTTGCCTCAATACCTGCTTGGTTTCCTGAATTGTAAAATCCATGAATCTGTTTTTTTCGGCTTTCTTTTGGACCTAAAGTTGTTTTCCAGTTGAATAAGTTTGAAATTGTTCCTCCCGGATAACGAATTGAACCAAATCCTGCATTTTCATATAACTCTTTGAAATCCTCTTTAACTTTCATTGTCTTAGAGTCAAATGTTCCATATCCGTTGAAAGCGTAACGGTGGTTAATACCAAAAATAGATTCCGGCTCAATTGTACGATTTACTTCATCTAAGTTTAATGTTAAACTTACTCGATTTAATTCTTCTGCCTTTTCATTGTATAACGCCTTTGCTTCCTCATCAGTTAAGACTTTATTGTATACACAAAATTCGTCTACATCTCCACGCATTGGATGTGGATCTGTACTTCCCGATGTTTTATGTGCTCCTAATCGCAACGCAAGTTTTTCATTTATTACATTGCTTCCTAAATCCTGTTCACTGTCTTTCTCACCGTTAATATAATATTTAACTTTTTTTGCATTCTGATCAAATGTTACAGTAATATGCTGCCACTGTCCCTTTGCCACAGTTTTTGTAGATGCAACATCCTGGCCGTTAAGATATGTATTATATTTTCCATCACCCTTAAGAGTTAATATAGAACGCCCCTCTCCTTCGTGCTGCAATAATACAGTAGGTTTATTCCCCTCATTTGCTACAACAGATGTATCATAACGATACCACATAGAGAAAGATGTTGAACCGCTTCCCGTATTAATATAATCATTTAATCTCAAATAATTATCTGTTCCGGCTCCGAAACGAAGAACCTTTCCGAAAACTGCATCTCCACTTTCTACTATTTCCACTTTTCCATGTAATGTTGCAGTTGTCTTATCTCCTTCGCTACTTTTCAGTGAGTCAAAGTTCCAATAATCTTTTAATCCATTTGTCAAATCCATTCTTTCAGGATTTTTTGCATATGCCGGCAATGCGCTTGGGATAATCATCCCAAACGCAAGGGCTGAGCATAATAATGTTTTTAACGCTCTACTTTTCATTTTTTCTCCTCAAACTATCTTCTCTTCTTAAACAGAAGTGCTATTGCCGCTCCAAGTCCTGCAATTGTTGCTGTCAATGGTAGAATTGGCGCTTCATCTCCTGTTTTTACAGGTTTATTTGGTTTTGTATTCGGTTTCTGATTTGGTTTATTATCAGGTGTTTCCGGTTTTTGTGGTTCTTGTGGATCTTGTGGTTCTTCTGTATCTGCTTTTACAAGTTGAGCCTGTGCGTCTTTTAACGCATTTAATGCATCTGCAATTTCTTTTTCTGTTGCATTTTCATTAAGATATACTTCCTGTGCGTCTTTTAATGCATCTGCAAATACTTTCCAACTATCCGCTGTGTAGTCTTTTTCTTCCAGTTTTCCTGCTGCTGCTAAAGCATCACTTAAAGCATCTTTTGAAGGTTTTTCCGGTTTTTGTTCTTCTACCTTTTCAAAGTTTGCAGTTAAAACCACTTTTTCTGTTACTTCAAATGTGTACGCTGCATCTGTGCTTACTTCCGCTCCGTTTACTGTCCAATTTACAAATTTGTATCCTTCTTTTGCTTCTGCTGTTACAGTTACATTTTCGCCTTTGTTAAATTCTCCGCCTCCGGAAACTGTTCCCATTGCTTCATCTGATGACTGTACTGTTACTGTATATTTTTCTACAGGATCAACAGGCGCATCTGTTTTTTCAAACTTTGCTGTCAAAGCAGTGTTTCCGGTTACTTTGAATGTATATTCTGCTGCATCAGAAACTTTTGCTCCTAAAGAATTGTACCATCCCGCAAATTCATATCCTGCATTTGCAATTGCTTTTACAGTTACATTTTCGCCTACCGCAACATCTTTACCGCCTTCTACTCTACCGCCTTCTTCTGCCTGTACAAATACAGTGTATGTTCTCTGTGGTGTATTTGCCATATCAAATTCTGATACAGTTACCCAACCATCACTTGACTGTGTTGCTACAAATTTTACTGCAAATACTTCCTGTTCATCGAATGTAAACGTTTTCTTTGAAGCATCATTTGCAAATTTCTGATCTTTTGCAACTTCTTTCCATGCACCGTCAGCAGAATTTTTCACATATAATGACGCTCTTGTTACATATCCACTATTTGTATCTGTTCTCGGTGTGAATGAAAACTGATTAATTGTATATCCTTTATGGAAATCAATTTCTGCCCAGATTTCATCTTTATTTCCTTTTTTACCGTCAATGTTTTCTACTTTATCTGCAACGCCTTTCCAGTTTGAGTGCCAGTGTGTATTTGCTTTTTTATCAAATGCCTTTGTGATTTCTCCTTCTTTATCGCCACCATTTAATGTTTCTGAGTTTGTCTTACCTGTCCATGCTGATTTGTTGTACTCATCTTTTACTTCCGGCGCTGTTGTCACAACAACATTGTCGATTTCTGCTTCGATTGAATCAGATTTTGAACCGATTCTTTCCAATGGAAGCGCAAATGTTGCATGAGAAATATTATCTTTCTTTACCATATTATTATGGAAGAATCTACCTTTTGCATCGCTGACAAATTGTCCGTCCACATACAATTTCGCACTCTGCTGGCGAACGACAATCTGAATGTTCACCTGTTTTCCAACAGGAAGTTCATAGTCAAAGTAGTAATCATATAATTCTCTTGTAAATCCAAGTTTTCCATTGTTCATCACACGAATATCATGTGTTCCGTATGGCGCTGTTTCTTCAAAAATAATATCGCCCGGTTTTGAAGGTTTATCTAATTTGATGTCAAATGAAAGTGCATTTCCATTTCCCAACTGTTCAATAGGAGATGTTACATAACTTTCTTTATCTTTCAAATGTAGTGCTCCGTCTTTTACTTCCGCATTTTTACCATTTTCAAGGTTACGTTTGTTTTCAGAAGAGTCATTTAAATTTCCTTCAAATTTATACTCTGCATAATTATCGCCTTTTTTATCTTCCTGATAATATGGATTTGTATTAGGACCTGTTCCTTTATCCTGAGCAAGTTTTGCTAATTTATCGGCAGTTCCCTTTTCTTTACCTGTTGCTGCCCATGTTTTTTCTGCATAGAATGGTAAAGCGTCAAAGAATCTCCAGTATAAATCTGACTCTGTCAAACCTGAAGCATTCTTATCAATGTTATCACTCCAAATTGCAAATACCGCTCCTAACATCTGGTCATCCCCTGAAGGAACAGACTGATAACCGTTACGTTTTGTTTTTACTTTGCTCGCTTCAAAACTGTCAAAAACTCTGTTTACATTTAGTAAGTCACCGTAAGCATCTTTTCTAGTCTTACTTCCGTCCGGAACCATATAACCATAGTTATCAATTGTATTAATTAATTTATATCCCATGTTATACATTTCAATTCCGTCCGCCCAATCACTAGACCAAAGATTCATCTCAACATTTTCAATTGCTTCCTGTTTAATCGGTGTTATAGGATTGTCTTTAATCCATGTCAAACCTCCCCACATACGAACCGGATTCGTTTCTTTCACATGAGGAACCAATTTGTTTACAAAGTCACGGTAAGATTTATAATTGTATAAAAACTCATCTGCACCGATATGTACTGTTGTATCTTTATCAAATGTCGGATTTGCCCCTTTTGTATAATCATCAAAAATTTCTTCAATTTTATCTATTGCTTTTTGATTTGTTAAATCAAAATGGTCAACTAACGGACGGTTAGCATTTAATGAAGAAACTTGATTTTTTACCATTAATTCAGGCCAAACTTTTGTAAATGATGTTGCATGAGCAGGTACGTCAATCTCTGGAACAACTTTCATTCCCAACTCACGTTCTTCCTGAATAAATTTCTTAAACTCTCTCTTAGAAATAGAATAATCTTTCGCTGTAGGAGATTCTCCTTTATCATTTGTTAAACTTGATTCCAAACGGAATGCTTCATACGCCTTAAACGCTTCATTTTCCTTATTATGTTTACCATAATTTTCTAAGAAAATATAGTTATCTGATAAATGTGCTTGGAAGTCATTCATTTTGTAATAGCGCATTGTCCTTGTAATTTCTTTCATCATCTCTAAAGAAATCGGTTTTCTTGCTACGTCAAGCAATAAACCACGAGTCTGGAAACGAGGATAATCACGCATCTGTCCTACTTTGTATTCTTTACTATTCTCTTTGTACATCTGTAAAACAGTCTGCATACCGTACATATTTCCCGTTACACTTACAGAATCCACATTGATGCGGTCTTCCTTGATGTCCATTGTGTATCCTTCTTCTCCAAGAAGTTCATCAGGCGCTTTCAATGTAAAGTTAAATGCGTTTGCCTGTGCTTCCCCTTTAGAAACTGTCAATGTTTTTCCCGAGAAATCTTTATAGTCTTTTACAAACTCATCTACAATCGGTTTTAACTTTTCATCATTGTAAACAACTTTTGTTAATTTATCTGTGCTTACTTTTTTGTCTGAATTAGAATACCACTCTTGAATTTCCGGAATCACAACCGGTTTCGCATTCTTTCCTTCTACCGTTTCGTGAAGCCCTTTTACAGTGTAATCATAATCACCTGTAACTTTTTTATTTCCTTTACTATCGGAAACTTCAAAAGAAACTTTCACTAACTTATCTGTCAACGGATGCTGTACTTTTCCGTCTTTTGCAATAATCTGCTCGAAGTCTGCGCCGTTGATTTTAATGGTAAATCCTTGCGGCACTGTCGGTAAGGTAAATGTTTTTGCATCTTTTTCTACTGTTCCACCTTTTAATCCCGCAATGACACTGTCCAACGTATCATCTGTAGGCTGTTGTGCCTGTTCGTTAGAGTATAATTCGATTTCTTCTATACTAATGTTGTTGTAACCGTTGTTAGAAGAGTCTTTAACAAGCACATCAAAATCACTTAATTCAATCTTTGTTGCGCAAATCGGTTCTTCAAATGTGTAAACTAAGTCTGTCTTGTACCCCTCTTTACCTGTTTCCTGTACATTGTTTACTTTAACAGTTTTTTCCTCGCCATTGATGTCTGTGTATTTCAAATTAAATCCTTTTACATTTGAAGGGGACGGCGCTACGTCACGGTTAAACAATTTCACTTTCATCTGTTTAACCACTGTCGGTTTCGCCAACTCGGCTTTCACCCACTGGTTCTGATATGTATGTGCCTGACTTGCCCAGCGGTTTGGTTTTCCTAATTTTCCGTCTTTAATTTTATCCGGTCCTAAATCATTTGTTTCCTGTGAAGATGCTGTTACACTTTTTGCTGTAAGCATATGATTTTTGTTTTCTGTTGCTTCAATCTCCTGAGCATACACTTCAATCTCACGGATTCCGACATTTACCCAGTTCAGCGTTCCGCCGTCCGCATCTAAAATAGTTACTTTAACCGCTTTTGCTTTCTTTGCTTCCGGTAAAGTGATTGTCTCTAATTGTTTGGCCCTATCTGTCGTGTTTTTATACACTTCTTCATACTGGTCTTTATCATTTTTAATTTCCACTTTAAATTTTTTGATGTTTTGTCCAGCGTCATCTCTCTCAAAGTGTACGTTAATCTGTTTAACTGTCTGAACACCACCCAAGTCTACTTCAATGTTTTCATTCTTAGCCTTATCTTTATCCGTTCCCCACCATGTGTTAAGATTTCCGTCTACCGCTTTCTGTGGAGTGGTCTTGTCCGGATCTTTTTCAGGTATCTCATAACTTGATGCCTTAACCGGTTTGTTCAACGCTAAATTCATCTGTGTAGCTGCCTGTACAGGTCCCATATCAACCAATGCTACATTCATAATCATGGCAGCTGATAGCAATCCACTTACTACTTGTTTCTTTTTCATATACTTTTCCCTTTCTCTTTCTATTTTACATAACTTTTCACTATCTATGGATTATATCAAACATCACCGCTATATGATATATGATAAAATATACAAAAAAAGGACGTAGTGTTTGGTTATTTTTCACTACATCCTTTCAATATTTATCTATTTTCTTTGCGTTTTCTTGCGTAGAACATTCCTGCTAGACCTGCTGATACAACTAACATCATAAACCATAATGTCATATTTGTTGTGTCACCTGTTTTGATTGTATCAGATGTACCATCTGTTGTATTTCCACCGTTTGTTGTCCCATTTGTTGTTCCGCTTGTAGTAGGTGCTTTTTTCTCTAATGCTGCAATAGCATCTTCAATTGCTTTTGCCATAGCGTCTACTTCTTCCTGTTTTGTAATATCTAAATCACGTTTTACTGCTTCGATTGCTTTCTCTACTGCTGAGAAATCTTTGTAATCTGCTTTGTTTAACGCTTCTGCTTTAGCGATTGCTTCATCTACTTTTGTATAATCTGCTGTTTTGTAAACTAAAGCATCGATTGCTGCATAGATTGCATCTGCATATCCGTCAACAACTTCCTGTTCTGTCACTCTTTTATTTCTTACAACAGCATCTTTTGCTGTGTTAAGAGCATTTACTGTTTCTTCTGTATATATACTTAAATCAGAAGGGATTTTAGAGATTGCTGCATCTACTTTTGTATAATCTGCTGGACGAATCAAATAATCTTTGTGTTTTTCAGAGAACTGATCCATAAGTGATAAAACTCTGTCCATATCATGTTCTACACTTGGAACATCGCACCATACAGCTTGCATACTTCCGATAATTGGTGTATTTTCTTTATCGCCTGCAATCTGTCTGAACGACACTGTTTGAATCTTCTCTACAACACCATTGTATGGATACGGAACACCTTGTCCATTAATTTTTCCATCGATATTTCCTAATACCCAATACCAAGCATCATTTGTATTTAAAATTTTGTGTCCTTTAGAAGCAAGATATGAAGGTTTTGCCACATAAAATTCCCACCAACCTGCTGTCCAGTAAGAAATAATAATATCTTTATCAAACGTTCCGAACTGGTCATCGTTGTTGTAGTAAATACCGTCGTTGAAACATAATGGTGTCATTCCCGCATCTTTAATCATTCCTGCTACTTCGTTTACATATTCTACGAATTTAGGATAATCTCCTGTTCCCTGTAAACGACTCCAGCCATTATAGTATCCTTCTTTACTTGAATCGATGTCATTTGCATATTCATCACAACCGAAGTTAAAGATTTCACATTTTCCTGAGAAATATGAAACATATTTACTTAACAATGTTTTATTGAAAGCCATTGCTGTTTCATTGTTTAAATCAATTGTTCTTGTAGAAGTTTTTCCGCCATAACTATATTCAGGATTTTTAATTCCTAATTCTTTCATAGCATTTAAAATTCCGTCCATATGACCCGGTCCGTTAATAACCGGAATGATTCCAACATTCAACTCTTTTGCATATGATAAAATTTCATTCATTTCAGATTCTGTTAAAACATTTCCATTCGGATCATTATGGTAAAGATTATTCCCTACTTTGATAGCATTGATAACCTCTTCACTGCTGTAAGAAACTCCTTCTACTTCCATAGACATATCATCTAAAACAAATCTTAATGCATCATTTCCTAATAAAATCTGAACGTCTGTGTAACCGTTCTGGTATGCTTTATTAATAATTGTTTTTAACTGGTCTTTACTAAAGTATTTTCTTCCCGCATCGATTGAGAAAACACTTTTCAATTTCTGTTCTTCTGCTGCCTTAACTGTTGCTGCCTCGCCAGTAGTAAGACTTGCTCCGCTTAAAACGACACCGAAAGCAAGTGTTACCGCAAGTAATTTTTTCATAAATTTCATTTTGCTTTTCTCCTTTTGTTGTCTTTTAAATTTGAATTAATAAGTTACTTTTTCCCTTCCCTCCTTTTTGCGAAAATAACGTTGTGATTATAACATAGGATTATATGTTTTTCAAATACTGTTTAAAAAAATCCCGTTCCATTTCTGAAACGGGATTTTCCTATCTAGTTTTTACAACTTATCTCTTTTTTCTTTTGTAAACAACGATACCAACGATTGCTACAACTGCAACTACCATTAACACAACAATCATTGTGATTGGTGCCTGATCGCCTGTTTCAATGCTTGTCGGTGGTGTTGGAGGATTCTGTTCTTCAGCCTTTCCTTCATCGTTTAAGCGTTTTGTTGCATTGATTAAGTCTGAAAGTGCATCTTTCAATTCTTTTTCTGTTGCATTTTCGTTATCTAGCGCTGCTTTAGCCTGTGCCATTGCATCTTCGTAAACTTTCCAGTTGTCTTTAGAATAGTTTCCTTCTTTGTAGTATGCTAAGCATTCATCATAGAATTTCTGTAATTTTGCACGAAGTTCATCGCGGTCACCATTTTCATCTGGATTTGGATTTGGGTTAGGATTTGGCGTTACCGATTCCTCTTTTAATCCGTTAATTCCGGCATTTAAGTTATCTAATGCTGACTGTAACTGAGCGTCTGTAGCATTTTCATTCGCTAATGTTTCTTCCGCTGCTTTTAATGCTGCTTTAAATGCACTATAACTATCTGCTGTGTATCCGTTTGAAGTAATTGTCTGAGCAAATTTTACTCTTTCTTCTAATGCTTTTCTTACAGTAGATTCCTGTTTTTCTGTTACATTTACTTTAACTTCTGTTGTTTTACCTTCATAAGTTACTGTTACAACTTCGTCAGTTTCTTTTAAGGCTGTTTCCAAAGAAGGTGCAAATGTAAATTTATCTTTTGTCTCTGCTGTGTAAGCAACTTCTGATGATGTATTGTCACTATAGAATACACTTAATACTAATCCTTCCGGATTGAATGTATCACCTACATGGTAATCTGTTTTTGGTGATGTTTTTACTGCAATGCTTGTTAAAACTACAGGGTTCTTTTCGATTGCAAAAGTAGTTTCCAATGTTCCTGAGTATTTTCCAATACCTGTTACAATTGCTTTTGCAGTACCTTCTTTTGTATTATCTGCGTAACTTACTTTGTAATCAATACCGTATGTTAAGGCTTTTCCATTCTGTTTTACAGTTACCTGTGGTTCTACAGGATGTTTTTCATCTACAACATCTACTTTCTGTTTTGCAATAGGGTCGATTGTTACTTTGTTTGCTTCATCAGAAATATCTGTTGTTTCTCTGTTCATTCTTAAACGTAACTCAGCAACTGCCATGTGTTTGTTATTACCTGAGTCTGCATATGTTTCAACACCGATTAATTTGAACGCTTTTGCTTTTACCGGTTTTGTAAATTCAATCAATGTCCAGTCTGCTTTATCTTTAGAAATTGTTCCTTCTGCACACACATCTGTGTTGTTAAATGTTGTGCCGTCTGTACTATATAAAACTTTATATTTTGTCACACGACCATTTCCACCACCATGTACACGTGGGTGATAGTTCATGGCATCGATTGTCGCTGCTTCTTTTAATGTTAATGTAATTTCACGTTTAGATACATTCTCAGCTTCATTTGTTTTCCAGTTTGTATGCCAGTGTGTATTTACATCTCCGTCCAATACATATCTAACAGCGCCTTCATTTGCTGTTGGAGTCTGTAAATATGACGGTGAAGATGCTGTTAAGTCTTCTGTAGGATAATATACATCAGGGTCTTTATCATTTAAGAAGATTGTAAATGTATTTGTTGTTTTGTGATCTTCTGATTCCATGATAATTTTAATCTGATTATCTGCATTCTTTGGAAGAACCGTTACTGCTGCATTATCTTTTGCTTCTGCTATAACATTTGCTATAAGTGCAGATGTTGTATATTTTCCTGATGCAAGTTGTTGTTTTGTCAACTCAACACTGTTTACTGTCAACTTGCTTAATGCAGCAGTTGTGTTTGTTTTTAATGATGTTGTTGCTTTCTTTAATTCAATTTCTGTAATACCTGTACATGGCTTATGATCGCCTAAATTCACATCTTTGTTTGTCAATTCAAATTTAACAAACGTTGCAGGAATTGGTGCATCTAATTTATATGTATACGGTGTAATAGAGTCTTTCGCTGTACCAATTTGTTCATCTGCTGTTACTGGTGTCCAAGGACCCTTTTTTGATTCAGACACATAAATTTTTGTTGTTTTAGCATCTGGGAATCTGGCACTATAACTATCTTCAAAGAAATGAATAACCATTTCTCCAATAACTACCTGTGTATCATATCCAAAAATGATTTCTGCTTTATTATGTCCTTCTTGTGAATAATTAAAGTTTGTCCATACGCTCTTATTTGTTCCACCATTATTATTGGCATCTTTTCCTAAATTGCCATCTTTGATTGCCGGCAAATAATCAGACTGTTTATTCTCAGGAATATTTTGTTCAAGAACTACTGCTGCACCTGAAACACTGTCACCAATTGCAACATCTTCTTTAGCTACACGTACTGTTGCAGTTACAGCTACTTCTTTACCTAATACGTTTGCTGTTCCGTTTACAGTAACTGTTCCAACTTTATTGTACTCAGACGCATCTTTTTCTTCCCAGTTTACAGGGAATGTAACGTCCAAGATTTCACCATTACTTAAGTACGCTGTTCTTGATTCCGGTAATGTAGGTTTAGTTCCTACCGATACAACTGTAGAGTAATTTAATAATCCGCCTACTTCGTCAATCATATTCACTCTTACAGATACTTTATCTTTACCATCTACAAGACCACTCACATTAAACGCACCTGTCTTATTTGTCTGTTCATCTGTGATTGTATCCCACTTAACCGCTTTCTGCTCTTTCTTTCCGTCAGAATATCTTACTTCGATTGTTTCCGGTAAACTTGGTTGATTTCCAACTTTTACATAGTAATTCTTTGACATAAAGAAACTGTCTACAACAACCTGCTGTTGTTCGCCAGTTGTATCTACTTTTGTTTTTAAAGTAACTGTTTTTCCCTCTAAGCCTTCTGCCGAAACTTTAACAGTAATTTCCCCGGCATTCTTTGTCGACTGTACAATGGCAATTCCTGAACCATTGTAAACTCTACGCTCTTTACCTTTATAAGAGTCATGGTCAGTCTGCCAACCGTTATCTAAACCGACTAAAGTTCCTTCGCCTGTTACTTCAACTTTTACTTTGTCATCTGCATTTGGCACAATATTGCCTTTTGCATCTACTACATCAATCTGCAAGTAAGATAAATCTGTACCATTTGCTTTAATTTCGCTATGGTCAGCCTTTACCTGTAATTTTGCTTCTTGTCCTGCTGTTGTTACAGAAGAACGTCCTTCTGTTTTTGTAATACGTTCTCCTTTTTCATTAAAGGCTCTTGCCTCTAATGTTCCTTCTTCGTACGGTACATTCCATGTACGGTAAAGTTTGTTTGTATCTCCAACAGTATAATAACTATGTCCAACAGTTGTTGTTTTCTTTGTTATTGTCTGTGCTTCTCCAACTTTTTTCGCTGTTGTGCTTCCCTTTGGAGTTAACCATAATTCTACCTTTGGAGCATCTGAATAAACAACAACTTCTGCTCTATTTTGATTGTCCAAAATAATTTCTTCTCTATTCCATGTTGGTAATACATGAAGAGTATTTACTTTATCATTCCACTGGCTCTGATATAAGTAGTAAGAGTCTTTTGGCAATCCTGCTGTATCAATAATACCGAAGAATGAATTCTTTGGCGAAGGCCACTTGCCTTTTGCTCCTGCATCTGTACCATTCCATGGAGTAGGTTCACCAATATAGTCAAATCCTGTCCATACATACTCTCCGGCAACAAAGTCACGAGTAACAACATCATACCAAGCATCACTTGCCAATGCACCCCAGTTAACCTTTGATTTATCATAGGATGTTAATTCCTGAGTATTATTATCTTGCCCTTTCGTATGATATACCCCACGGCTGTTTACTGATGATGCTGTTTCAGAACCATAGATTTTCCAGTTTGGATGTAATCTTCTTAAGTTCTCATAACTACTTCCATTAGAATAGTTTGTACCTGAAGTTCCTCCTACTTCTGTAATCTTATCAGCAATCCGAGAATGTTCCCCAGTAACTCCTTCACCTTTTACCGCATTACTTCCGATAGTAATTTCTTTAGTTGTATCAACATCCTGTACCCATTTAATCATTTTAGGCGTTCTTTCCAAGAATCCACTCTTATAGTTTCCCTCTTGAATTTCATTTCCTAAAGACCATGCAATAACAGATGGTGCGTTATAATCTCTCTTTAAAGTAGCTTTTAAAGAAAATTCAGCCCATGTCATAGTAGATGTTGCATCGATAAGTTTATTATTTTCGCCAATTTGTTTTTCAAAGTATTTAGCAAAATCTTCCGTATTTCCATTCTTAGCATGATGCCAGCCATCGAAGATTTCTTCAATAACTAAAATACCTTTTTCATTACAAACATCAATCAAGTTCTGCGCAGCCGGATTGTGTGTCACACGGATAGAGTTACATCCCATTTCCTGTAATATTTCAACCTGACGTTCGATTGCACGACGGTTTGCCACTGCACCTAAAGCGCCTTGGTCATGGTGCATACAAACACCTTTTAATTTTACAGGTTTTCCGTTTAAGTAAAATCCTGTATCTTTATCACTTTTTGTGTAACGGAAACCATATTCTGTGTCATATGTATCAACAACTTTATCTCCCACTTTTACTTCTGTGCGTACAGTGTAAAGATTTGGATTTTCAATGTCCCATAATTTTGGGTTGCTTACAGTAAATTCAGCGTTAATATCTGCTTTGTTGTTCGGCTGAACTGTAGTTTTTTGTGTTGTTGTTTCTCCAATAACAGCAGATGGCTTACCTTTTTCAAAAACTTTGTGTGTTAAAACAACGTCTTTCGCTTCTTTTCCGTCATTTTCCACTGTTGTTTTTACTGTTGTTTTTACTGTTGTCTTATTTGTTGCAAGTTCAGGTGTTTCTACCTTTGTTCCGTTTAAAGCAACATTTACAGCGTCTGTCACTGTTAAGTTCACGCTTCTGTAAATACCGCTTCCTGAATACCAACGGCTCGAAGGTGTTTTATGGTCAACCTTAACTGCAATAACATTTTCTTCACCGAATTTGATGTGGTCTGTCAAATCGAATGAGAATGGTGTGTATCCGTATGGGTGTGTTCCTAATTCTTCACCGTTAATATAAACAGTTGAATTCATATAAACACCGTCAAAGTCAAGGCGGATTTCTTTACCTTTTAATTCATTGCCTACAGTGAAGTGTTTACGGTACCAACCAGTTCCTCCCGGAAGGTATCCACTCTCTGCTTCCATTTGCTTTGAATATTCCTGCTCGATACTGTAATCATGTGGTAAAGAAATATTTCTCCACTTAGAGTCATCAAAGTTACTTGTCTGTGCATTTCCTGCATCACCTAAATAAAATTTCCAGTTTGCATCAAAGTTCTGTGTACGTTCTGTTGCATTGTTAACTGTATTTACATATACAACTTCTTTGTCCGAACTCATCTGCGTCTGGGATTGTGTTCTCACATCTATGCTTGCATTCGCTGTAGCTAATGGTGAGAAACAAGACATTGTCAACACCGCTGTGAGCAAAGTTGCTCCGAAACGTGCTGTTCTTTTTGTAAACTTGTTCATTTTCTTTCTCCTCTCCTAAAGTTAGGTTGTCATACCTTGCTATATTATACAATAGTTTTGGGGATTTGAACAGAAAAACTATCATTTTTGTTATAAAATTTTTCCCGTTTTATATTTTTATCCATACTTTGTACGAAAATGTATTTTCGTTTCCGCTTTTTTAAATATTTAACCATTTCTCGAACTTTCCATTCTGGTATTCCTCTTCAGTAAGCGTATAAATAGGAACAGAGGTTTCTTTCAATTCTTTATTATATACAAAAGAACGGCTTCTTCTTCCCGGTGCAAAAACCAGCATATCTATTTCATTTTGAAGTAACTCCTCCACATCTCCATGCGTTTCATCTAAAATTATACACCAATCCAAACTATTTTCTTTACAGAACCGTGTAAATCTCTCCACATACCTTTCCGCCGTTTTGTGATACAGAATATGTGATATAGGATTACTCGGCGTTCCCAGTATCAGAGGCATTTCCCAAATCAATACTGCTTTTTTCATTATACTTCTTCTCCTTTCTACAATACTTTTTATGGAAAAGGTAAGATGAGTCTTTTTAAATTCTAAAAAAAGAGTTATGACAGATTTCTCCATCATAACTCTCTACATTTAAATTAGTCCTGAACGTATGGCATTAATGCTAAGTGTCTTGCTCTCTTAATTGCCACTGTAAGCGCTCTCTGATGTTTTGCACAGTTTCCTGTGATTCTTCTTGGAAGAATTTTTCCTCTTTCAGAGATGTATTTTCTTAATTTTGCTACATCTTTGTAGTCGATTTCGTTGTTTTCTTTACCACAGAATACACAAACTTTTTTTCTTCTGCGTCCGCCTCTTCTCTTCATTGGAGAATCTGCTTTGTTACCTTTATCGTAAGCCATTTTAATTACCTCCTAATTTCTTCTCTTTTCATTACACTGTAATGAATATCTACGTTAATAAATCGCTGTTTAACTGAATGGTAATTCCTCATCAATTCCGTCCGGAATGTTCATGAATCCATCACCAATGTCTGCACTTGGCGACGGCATAGGACTTGCCTGATAACCACTATTCTCACTTGCCGCTTTGCTTTCTGCAAATTCCTGCTCTTCTACAACTACATCTGTTGTATATACTTTTACTCCGTCTTTGTTTGTGTAACTTCCTGTCTGAATACGTCCCGTTACCACTACTTTTAATCCCTGACGGAAATATTTCTCAGCAAACTCTGCTGTTTTTCCAAAAGAAACACAGTTGATGAAATCTGCTGTCGGTTCTCCCTCACGTTTAAAACGACGGTCTACTGCCAACGAATATCTGGCAACTGCAGTTGCGTTCGCACCTTGCGAATATCTGACTTCAGGATCTCTTGTCAAACGTCCCATTAAAATTACTTTATTCATACGATTGCCTCTTTCTTTTCTCTATGCGTCTTGTCTGATGCACAAAAATCTGATTACGTTTTCCATGATACGAAGTCTGCTTTCTACTTCTGCAGGAACTGTTGAATCAGATTCGAAATGAATGAAGTAGTAAAATCCTTCTTTCATTTTCTGAATTTCGTAAGCTAATCTTCTCTTACCCCATTCATCAACGTCTGTCACATTACCCCCGAAACGAGCAATAATTTCTTTTACTTTTTCGATTGTTTCTGTTCTAGCGTCATCTTCGATTTTTGCACTGACAACAACGGCCAATTCATATTTGTTCATCTCTTATACCTCCTTATGGTCTTTTGGTCCTCGTCTGCGAGAACAAGGATTTTATATAATATATCACAATTTGATATGTTACCATATCTAAAAGGTTATTTCAAGCCTTTTTTTAACTCTTTCGTGTTTTTCTCCACAATTTTTCGTGCTATCATAATTTGGTGACCGCAGCCCGTACATTTCAAACGAAAATCCGCACCTACACGCAGTATCTCCCACTCAAAACTTCCGCAAGGATGCTTTTTCTTCAATCTAACTACATCGCCCACCTCATATTCCAATTTTTCCAATATATTTCCTCCTATCTCTCACTGATTTTTACTGCCTGTAACACAAATCTATCCTCATTACTGTCGATTGTACAAGTAGACAAACTGACGATACGAGAATCTTTCGTTACTTCAGCATCCGTCTGATAATTTGAAATAGAACGTACATAATCTATATAATCCATAAATTCTTCATCATTTTGAAAAGTTTTCGTATATGTTCTCGATGTATCTTTTACAACCGCTGCCGAAATTACCTGATATTTTGATTCTTTCCCGTCAGGAGTGTAAATATAGAAATATGGATGTTCTTTATAAAATGACTCTTCCATATATTTTTCCAACTGTCCAAACATCGAACCGCTCTTCATACGATGTCCATAAATAATTGTATTTTTATCCTGAAAATCTCCTGAATTATCTTTATCTACGAACAATGTACCGTATGTATTTTTTCCCGTACCAAAAAGTTTTGTCAAATATTCTTTGTTATCTTTACTGTGTACAACCGGATAGTTAATTCTTGACGGCTCTTCAAATCTAATCCACCCTATTGTATCCGGATTGATTTCCCACAATTTATTGAAATCAACTTTAAATTTCTCCTCACCCTGCTCGTTCTTCTCTACAGAGATTGCAAGATTTTTGATTTTATCGTACTCATCGTTTCCTTTTTTATAAGAAGAAAAAATCTGATACAGTTGAAAAGCAGAGAAACAAAATACACAAATAGCAACAATCAAAACGATTGTACTAAAAATGGAATTTTTCTTTTTACCTTTCTTTTGTTTGTTTTGATATTTTCCTTCTTCTTTCATTTTTTGTCTGTGTAATTTTCGTTTTTCTTTTGCGTCCATATTTACTCCCTCTTTATATTTTTACTAGAATTCCATTATACCACAAATCATATATAATAAACTATAGCAAATATAAAATAGATTTATTCTCCTTTGTTATCTATAAGTATTTTCCTTAAAACGTCAATAATATTTTCATATGATATTTCTTTTGCATAAGAAAATTTCTTTTACATTTACAATCTTTTCCAATGAACCGCGATGCAATGCCGTAGTTTTTAGTGCATCATCAAATATTCCACCAAATTCATATTTCACAGCAGATGGTATAATAATATCTCCTATAGATATATCAATAGACAATGGCGTAACAATCGTATCATAACAAGCATTCAGTTTTACACAGTAACCTCCATATATCGTTTTAATATTTTATCTACGCCAAATTTTGAAGCATACACCGCCAGCAAATTCAAATCTTTATTTGAAGTTTCGGCATAATTTTTTATTGCACTTAGAATCGTCTCTTCATCACCTCTGCTCCTTGAACGCAACAAATCACAAATCGTACGTTCCAAATTATAACAACGTACTTCATTTCCGAGTGTTGTCTTTCGAGTGGTCATTCCTATCTGATATAATTCCGGTTTTATATAATAACATATGCATTCTGCCTGTATAGCCTTTGATACCCTCGTATTATTTGGAATTGTTATAGAATGAACAAATGGCGTCCTTTCCGATAAACCATTTAAAAATAATGATGTATCATGAGAAAAAATGATTTTCTTTGAACGCAACGTCAATGTGTACATATCATCATGAATTGAATCCGGAAGTACATACACACCTTGCCTTTCTCTCTCCAACAATCCTGCCTTCTCATATTTTGAAAGAAGATAACGCGAGAACCCTAGTTCTACAGCCTGCGACGTGGTAATTATATTATTGTTATTTTTTAGTGTTTCTAATATTACTGCATTCAATTTCATTTACATCACCCATTCCACATTAATATCAACATACTTTTCTTTATTGAGATGAATGTCAATCATTTTTTACGTTTGTCGGCTTCCTCAACTGGTGTACGCATCACTAATCCTAATATTCTCAAAAAAGGGCACTCTTTGAAAGATTTTCCTTTCAAAAAGTGCCCTCAACAATCTATATTGTTGGAATACAAATCTATTGTCAAACTCTGAAGATTATTACTCTTTTAGTACAACTTCGCCCCTGCCGGAATTCTGTCATCTACCATAAGAACATTCAGTCCTTCTCTTCCCTCTTCAAGGTGAGTTGCAGAGATAATCATACCGCAGGAATCAATTCCCATCATTTTTCTTGGAGGAAGGTTGACAATCGCAATTAATGTCTTTCCTACCAAATCTTCCGGCTCGTAGTAGTCATGAATACCACTTAAGATTACACGATCCTCTCCGCTTCCGTCATCAAGAACAAATTTCAAAAGTTTTTTGCTCTTCGGAACTGCTTCACATTCTTTTACCTTTACAGCACGGAAATCAGATTTGCTGAATGTATCGAAGTCAACCATATCCTCAAACAGTGGTTCCACTTCCACGTTAGAGAAATCAATTTCAACCTTAGCCGCTGTAGGTTCTTCTACAGCTTTTGCAACTGTTGATGTTGCCTGTGCAGCGTTGTTTGCTTCGTTCTTAGCAGCGCCCTGTGACTTCATTGTCGGGATTAATTGAACGATTCCTTCCACCCTTGTCCACCGAGCTCCGTCAGGCACCGTACACATCCAAAAACCGATTTTTTTGGTCTTCCACTGAGGTCCATAGAGCCACAAGTTGGCTGTGTCATTCGTGTTGTACAAATTGTTTTGATATATAGATTGTCTCTTCAAGTAACAAGACAATTCTCTACTTATATTATAATCTTTCCCTGGAGATTTGCAACAATTTCCTGCTTTTTCTCCTGTGTCGCTTCCGCATAAACATCCATGGTTGTTGTAATATCTGAGTGACCCATGATACTTTGGATCACCTTCAAATTCGATTCATTCTCACACAGTCTTGTGCAGAATGTGTGCCTCAAATGATGAGCTGAAAAATGAGGAATAATGAGTGGTTCTCTATCCTCTTTCTCTGCTATTTCTATTTCATCTTTGTTATATGCAACTCTTGCCCTTTCAATCGCTCGATTAACTGCATTTGGTAAATATACCGTTCCGGTTGCTGTTACAAAAACGAAATTTGAATATCCATCAATCTCTTCTGAGGAAAAGCCAATGCACTTTTGGATCTCATACTCATCCAGAAAAGCATTGAACACTTCATCGATCATCGGAATGGTTCTCCGTCCTGAAATCGTCTTTGGTGTAGAAATATGCTTGACCGATTTTCTGTTTTCATCAGGTCTGTAGATAAAAGTATGATTCACACTGACAATGCGCTTTTCAAAATCCAGGTCATCCCATCGAAGACCGATGCATTCACCAATTCGCATTCCTGTTCCAAGAAGGACCGTTATAATAGGTACCCATCCTTGATATTCCCGATGGGCTTTTAAGTAATCCATAAAAGCTTTCTGCTGTGGAATCGTAAGCGCATGTCTCGGATTATCTTCCCAGATATGGCTCTTTTTGATTTCTGCCATTAATCCGTCTGTCGGATTTTGTCTGAGCAGTCCATCCCTTACAGCCATCTGGAATGCCGGATGCAACTGTGTATGTATACTATCCAGCGTATTTGCTTTCATTTCTTCATCCAGGATAATACGATAATAGAATTTTTTCACATCAGAATATTTGATCTTACCAATCAGTCTTTTTCCAAATGTTGGTCTGACAAAGTGATTATACATATAAAGATAATTCACTTTTGTTGATGGTTTCAAATCATATTTCTGTTCGATAAACCGATCATACAGTTCATTCAGCGTCATCCTGTCAGCCAGCTGCGGATTCAGTCCATCTTCTTTGTCGCGGATGATTTTTCTTTCTTTTGCTCTGAGTTCAACCAATGTTTTTGCGTAAACAGTTCGTCTATTTTTATCTAAATCTGTATAAGAATAAGAATAGCGACCGTCTTTTCTCTGACTCTCACCGGTTCGCAACACATACCCCCGGCTGTCTTTTCTTGATTTTGCCATCCTCTCACCTCACTAATCGTGAGGAGCATCTTAACTGTGCTTATCCTGTCGGTATAATAGTTCCAATCCTTTCTTAAGCACCTGCCCTTTTGTAAGATCGTACTTTTCAGCATAAGCTTCCAATTGCTTCTGCTCAGCATTGGAGAAACGGATGGTGAAACGATAATTCATGGGATCATCACTCTTTGGTCTTCCCATCTTTGCCATACTATTTCCTCCTTCCTTACAACACTATTATACTTTATGTCCGACAACAAGTCAACGTGTTTTGCTCCTCATGTATTACATTTTATTTTTTATAATTCATCTCTGAAATTTTCAAGATATTCATCCACAATCTCTGTATTGACCAGAACAACTCTCTTCACATGATAGACTGCTTTCGCATCTTTCGCTAATTCCTGAAATGTATGCAACCCCATAGAATATAATTGTGCCCCTTCCTCATAACGGACAAATTTCTTTCTTCCGACCTGCACCAGCTTTTCTAATTCTGGAATTTCTTTTCTGACTTTAGGCATGAAAAAACCTCCTTCCTTCGTACATAAAAAATATCTTTCATATATACAAAAGATGGAGGGTGAAAATACAGCCTATGATATGCAATTTTTTTATTTTAACAAATCGAGCAGCGTATATTCACCTTTTGGAATCTTAGCTGTTCTATGATACTCTTTTATTGCTTCCACAAGAATCCCAGAATTAGAAAAATAATTAAACACGTAATCATATGATTTTACGTCAGACATTCTAAGATTTTCCTTACAAAAATCACTTGGTTTTTTCCCTGATTTTTTGAATTCTTTATACTGATTTTCAGCAAAGATAATCAACATTTCTATTTCCGGTGCAGTAATCACATTGATAACATCTATTTTATGTTCATATGCTTTACCAATTTTAAATTTTTCTCTTCTTGAATCTAATATTCTGATTACTGATATCTTTTCCGCAAATCCTTTTCTCAAATATTTCTGTTCAAATTTTTTGCCGTCCCTACATCGAATTACTGACTCCTCCAGCATCTCTTCTCTCGAAAATACAAGCAATTCTTCATCTAGAAGAATATCCATAATTGCATTTTCTGCAGCACCTTCACATATACACGCTTTATATTTTGCCAGTTCCATATTGCACCTCCTATTTCAGAGATGCAGTTATACTTTTCTTCAACTGCATATAAGCTTCATAAGTAGGTGTCGTTCCTTCCAGAAATCCACTCTGATAAGCATCGCTTTTCTTAATGTCATTTCTTTTTAGAATATTGGAAAGATTCTCTGCTGTAATCCCATCTCTATTTCTAGTAATAAAAATACTGTCATTACGGTCGTATTCATCCAAAAGTTCCGGATAATGAGTGGAAAAGATTAGCATACCACCATTTTTATTTATTTTTCCGTCCATAAAGAAACGAATCAGAGTACTTACTATTTCTTTATTGAAATGATTCTCTATCTCATCAACAATCAGGTAGCCTCCATCTTTCAGAACTTCTTGTGCCAAAGTGAAAGTAATCATTCCTTTTACGGTTCCTGACGAGAGATAATTGTTTAATTCGATTGGATTGTTCAATACAATCTCTTCTTTTCCTTTAAATTTTAAATGTATAATTGGCTTCTCATTTTTTTCTTCAAAATTTAATTTTTCAATTGCTGGATCCAGATAGGAAATAACCTCAGCCGGAATTCCTTCTGAAAATGGTAACACATTCACATTGGTGAAAAGTAACATGCTGACTACTTTTATATGTTCACCAGTTTTTTTATTATATGCGATCATAATACTAACATCATCTGACAAAAAGCTTTCCTGTTCATCTCGAACAATGACTGGTTCTCTCTCCTCAAAATCCAGCATAGCTTTACGAGTTGTTACTTCTTCAGCTTTTTTTGACCATAATGATTCTGATTCAATACTGTACACAACTCCTTCTACTTTCGTATTCTTAGATGTTATGACCGTTTCCAGTCTGCAAATTTCTTTTGTAGTCTCCGAATAAAAATACACATTCAAAATAGCATTTTTTGTATTTCCTAATATATCTTTCGTATTCATGTGATTGATTGGTTCGTTGTTTATAATTCCCAACGCAAGAAGAAGCACCTTTAATACAGAGGTCTTTCCTGAGGCATTGATTCCTATAAACGCGTTTGCCGGATTTAAATATATATTTGAAAACAAGGAATACAAATTCACTTTATCTTCTTCCGCAACTCTTTGCTGTGCATAAAAAGATAAATCCAGCTTCTCTTTAAACAATGGTAAGCCTTGTGCGGTAACTCTCAATAATTTCATATAACGCCTCCAATTTAAAAACTGATTTTACGTGGTTATTTTTCTTTTACTTCAATTATATCCACATTTCTATATTTTATCAACGGATAATCCGTTTTTATTTTTTTAATTTAAAAATCTTTCTCTCACACCCTGTATTTTCCCCCTCCATCTTTTGTATATGTAAGAGGGTTTGTAGATTAGAGCAAGATCCACCCATGTTTAACAGTATTGCCATTTGGCATCCTGTCATCCTATGGGATTTATCTTGATGGGGATCTCCCCATACCCTCTCAATAACAGACGCTTCACTTGTCTGTTGGTTCCACCTAAAGGTGTTCACAGCACTATTTCTAATATCG
>ERZ773164.1003-NODE-1003-length-30169-cov-26.341203_pt1 | contig 30169 bp, 29 predicted proteins | sample MGYA00511917_ERZ773164 | MGnify/ENA primary metagenome ERZ773164 (study PRJEB29015, sample SAMEA2737847) | human gut metagenome | biome: human gut; feature: human-associated habitat; material: faeces | place: China | collected 2012 ...
ACCGCGCGAAGCCGATGTCTGAGTCGGCATCTGCCTTATTTTCAATAGCAGATGCTGGCGAGTTTCGGTTCGCGCGGTTTTATATTGTCTGTGAAGAGGTGCCATTAGGGGCACCAGAAAGTCCGCCCATTGTCTCCGGTGTGACGGACATGCACCCGTCGGATTGTCCAAACGTGGAAGAGACACGGAATTCGATGCAAACATTCAGCTGGAAGAAATGCTCACATTTTTCTCAACCGAATTTCCACCTGCATTTCCACATGAAATCCCCAAGTGTGTTTCTAATAATATCACTTATCACCACAAAGAGGTCTATGCTTATTGCGGCAGCCTTTCTTTTGTACAAATATCACAAAATGTCCTCTTGAAACTTGGCAATAATGTGGAAAATAACGATTGGGTATTGCATTTCCTGACGCATGGAAATATAATCTAACCATCAACTGAAAACGTTACCGGAAACATTACCGATAACAATACCGGAAACGTTACAGAAGAAGTTGAACAAATCATATCAGGAGGGTAAATTTATGAAAAGAAAAGTGTTATCCGTAATGCTTGCAAGTGCAATGCTCGCAACGATGTTTACTGGATGTGGGGACAGCAGCACAACAGACAGTAACGCAGCAGCTACCACAGGAAACGATGCAGCTGCAACAACCACAGAGGCGGCAGATACAGATGCAGCGAAGACGGATGCAGCGGGCGGTTCAGTTTATTATCTGAACTTCAAGCCGGAGCAGGATCAGGCATGGCAGGATCTGGCAGCAACCTACACAGAGCAGACAGGTGTTCCAGTAACGGTTATCACAGCAGCAGACGGTACTTACGAGCAGACGTTAAAGTCAGAGATCGCCAAGACCGAAGCTCCTACCTTATTCCAGGTAAACGGACCGGTAGGACTTGCAAACTGGAAGGATTACTGCCTGGATCTTTCAAACAGCGAGATCTACTCCCATCTGACCAGCGATGACTATGCACTGAAGAATGACGCTGGCGAGGTTTCCGGTATCGCATATGTAATCGAGACTTATGGCATCATTTACAACAAGACGATCTTAAACGACTACTGCACAATGGACAACGCAGTGATCTCTTCTCCGGAAGACATCAACAACTTTGAGACATTAAAGGCAGTGGCAGACGACATTCAGGCAAGATTAGACGAGATCAACGATCAGTTCGGATATGACTTAAAGGGAGCATTTACTTCCGCAGGTATGGATGGATCTTCCGACTGGAGATTTAAGACACACCTTGCAAACCTTCCGATCTACTATGAGTACAAGGACAAGGGCATTGATTCCACCGATGCAATCGAGGGTACATACCTTGACAACTACAAGCAGATCTGGGATCTCTACATTACAGATTCCACCTGTGAGCCGGGTCTTCTTTCCAGCAAGACCGGTGACGAGGCTGAGTCCGAGTTCGGTATGGAAGAGGCTGTTTTCTACCAGAACGGTACATGGGAGTACAGCAACCTGACCAATGAGGATAACGGTTATCTCGTAACAGCTGAGGACATGAGCATGATGCCGATCTACATTGGTGTGGACGGTGAGGAAAATCAGGGACTCTGCACAGGTTCTGAGAACTACTGGTGCGTTAATAATCAGGCATCCGCAGAGGATCAGCAGGCAACACTTGATTTCCTTGAGTGGGTGATCACATCTGATGAGGGACGTGATTCCATGGCTAATGTAATGGGATTCACAACACCGTTTGATACTTTCGCTGACGGTTACACAGCAGACAATGTATTCATCCAGGCAGATGCAGCTTACACCAAAGCTGGCAAGTATTCTGTAACATGGAACTTCTCCACTATTCCTTCTGAGACATGGAAAGATGGCGTTGGTTCTGCATTACTTGAGTATGCACAGGGTACCGGCGACTGGGATGGCGTTGTGACAGCATTCGTAGATGGATGGAAGACTGAGTACGACGCAACACACGAATAAAAATCTGTAAAATGCAGGGGGTGGGCATGAGAACTGCCCACCCTTTTTTAGAAGGATGCGGGTACTGCAAAGCATCTGCCCGATATCGGTTTTATTGAATATGAGAGGATGAAAGAGTATGGAGAAATCAATTAAGAAATATTTTCCTGTTTTTGCACTCCCGACTTTAGTGGCATTTACAATCGGTTTTATAATTCCTTTTATTATGGGTATCTATTTATCGTTTTGTGAATTTACGACGGTGACTGATGCAAAGTTCGTGGGACTGAAAAATTATATCCGAATTTTTTCGGATGCAACATTCACACATGCGCTGGTGTTTACGGCACTGTTTACGGTCGTGTCCGTTCTTACGATCAATGTGTTTGCATTTGCGATCGCGATGCTTTTAACAAAGGGAATTAGGGGAACGAACCTGTTTCGTACCGTGTTCTTTATGCCGAACCTCATCGGAGGTATTGTGCTTGGATATATCTGGCAGATCCTGTTAAACGGTATTCTGGCGAACTTCGGAAAGACACTTACCTATTCTGGAACCTACGGATTCTGGGGACTTGTAATTTTAATGAACTGGCAGCAGATCGGTTATATGATGATTATCTATATCGCCGGCATCCAGAACATCCCGGGTGAGCTGATCGAGGCGGCAAAGATTGACGGGGCGACGAACCGTCAGCTGCTGCGCCATGTGACGATCCCGATGGTAATGCCGTCGATTACGATCTGTACATTCCTGACACTGACGAACTCCTTTAAGCTGTTTGACCAGAACCTGGCGCTGACTGCGGGCGAGCCGTCGAACAGTTCCCAGATGCTGGCACTGAATATTTATGAGACATTCTACACCAGAACCGGATGGGAGGGCGCCGGTCAGGCGAAAGCGGTGGTATTCTTTATCATTGTGGCAGTCATTGCAATGCTACAGAACAGACTTACCAGAAGTAAGGAGGTGCAGCAATAATGGCAAAGAACAAAAAAGCAGACAATCAGGTAAGCGCGGTAAGACGCGCCAAACACGGATGGGTTTTGACTGTATTTTTCTCAATCCTTGCGGTACTGTGGCTGTACCCGATTTTCCTCGTGGCGATGAACTCCTTAAAGAAAAAAGGATTCATCACGAGATATCCGTTTGCACTGCCGGATCACCGTTCTTTCTTCGGAATTGAGAACTTTATCAAGGGCGTGCAGAAGACGAACTTTTTTGCGGCGATGGGGAACTCCGTTATCATCACGGTAGGTTCTGTGGCGGTAATCATTCTCTGTACCTCCATGTGCGCATGGTACATTACGAGAGTACATAACAAAGTGAACTCCACGATCTACATGTTATGCCTGTTTTCCATGATCGTGCCGTTCCAGATGGTTATGTTCTCCCTGTCAAAGCTGGCGAACATGATGCATTTAAGCAATCCCATCGGTATTATTCTGGTATACCTCGGATTCGGAGCCGGACTGGCGGTGTTTATGTTCTGCGGTTTTGTGAAGAGCATTCCGCTTGAAATTGAGGAGGCGGCAATGATTGACGGGTGTACGCCGCTCCAGACCTTTTTCCAGGTGGTATTCCCGATTATGAAGCCGACCACGATCACGGTGGCAATTCTGCAGGCAATGTGGATCTGGAACGACTATCTGCTGCCTTATTTGGTGCTGGATCTGAAAAAATACAAGACCATCCCGATTGTCATCCAGTATTTAAAGGGCGGCTACGGAGCTGTTGACTGGGGTACCATGATGGCGATGCTGGTGCTTGCCATTGTTCCGATCATTATTTTTTATGCAGCCTGCCAGAAGTATATTATAGAAGGTGTTGTTGCAGGAGCTGTCAAAGGCTGATATAATAATTGCCAGTGAAATCAAGAAGACAAAAACAGGCAGGAAAAGTTATGGTTACAATAAAAGATATTGCCAGAGAGTCAGGCTATTCCGTCAGCACGGTTTCCAGAGTGCTTAATAATAGGAATGATGTCAGCCCGGATGCAAGAAAAAAGATCGAGGAAGTTGTCGCAAGCTTTAATTTTGTGCCGAACAACAATGCGAAGCATTTAAAACAGAACAATTCCAAGGCGATCGGCGTACTGGTCAAAGGTATCTCAAATATGCTTTTTGCCAGTATCGTGGAGGAAATCCAGCGCATGATCGAGAAAACGGAATATACGCTGGTCGTGTCTTATCTGGACGAGGATGCAGATGAGGTAGAGCAGGCAATTCTTCTTTGCAGGGAGAGAAAGCCGCTTGGGCTTTTGTTCCTCGGCGGTAATCCGGAATATTTTCACCGGGAGTTCTCCGGTGTGGATGTGCCGTGTGTGTTGGTGACGAACCGTGCCAATGAGATGCATTTTGAGAATCTTTCCAGCGTTGCCACGGACGATATTGCGGCGGCACGCTGTGCGGTGGATCAGCTGTTTGTGGCTGGACACCGCAGAATCGGTATTCTCGGCGGTGATTTTGACAAGTCTTATACGAGTCATCAGCGTTTCCTGGGATGTGAGCAGAGCTTTTCGGAGCATGGGGCGGTTCTTGATGTGGAGCACTGCTATGAGAAGGCAAGATTCTCTTTTGGAAGCGCCTGCCGGGCGATGAAGCGCCTGATCGGGAAGTTTCCGGATGTGACCGCAGTATTTGCAATGTCGGATGTGATGGCGATCGGGGCCATCCGCGCACTGCGTGATCTGGGGTACCGCGTGCCGGAGGATGTTTCCGTGATCGGTTTTGACGGTACATCGCTTGCAGAGTATTACAATCCGAAGCTGGCGACGATCAAGCAGCAGCATCAGACGCTTGCAAACCGCAGCATCGAGATTTTATTCGGCCAAATCGAGTTGAAGAAAGAGCCGATTCACGAGATTGTTCCGTTTGAGTTTGTAAATGGGGAGAGTATTCGAGTGATAGATGAAAGGTAAGGACGAGGTTATGAGAAGTAGTGGAGTATTGATGCATATATCATCCCTGCCATCTCCGTATGGAATTGGTACGATGGGAAAAGAAGCCAGAAAGTTTGCAGACTTTCTTGAAAAATCAGGACAGAAATACTGGCAGATTCTTCCGATCTGCCCCACAAGTTACGGTGATTCGCCGTATCAGTCATTTTCCAGCTTTGCAGGGAATCCGTATTTTATAGATCTGGAATACCTGTGTAAGGAAAAACTGTTGAAAAAGGCGGAGTGTGAGTCTTTCCCGTGGGGAAAGAAAGCAGACAAGGTGGATTACGGCGTGATGTACGAGTCGCGCTATAAGCTGTTAAAGATCGCGTTTGAGCGGTTTCTTCGCGCAGAGCCGGACGATTTTGAGGCGTTCTGTGAAAAAGAGGCAGACTGGCTTTCTGATTATGCGCTGTTTATGGCGTTAAAGGATGCCAACGGCGGAAACGCATGGTTTTCCTGGGAAAAAGATTTAAAGATGAGAAAACCGGAGGCGCTTGCCGAGGCGAGAAGCACCTATGCGAAGGATATCCGGTTTTACCAGATGTTACAGTATCTGTTTTTCAAGCAGTGGTGGGAGCTAAAAGCCTATGTGAATGAAAAAGGTATTGAGATCATCGGGGATGTTCCGATCTACGTCGCAGGGGATTCTGCTGACGTATGGGCGAATCCGGAAGAGTTCTATCTGGATGAGGATTTAAATCCGATTGATGTGGCAGGGTGTCCGCCGGATGCATTTTCCGAGGACGGACAGCTTTGGGGCAATCCGTTGTTCCGTTGGGATGTAATGAAGAAAAACGGATACACCTGGTGGACGAAACGCATTGCGGCAATGTCAAAGCTTTACGATATTGTCCGGATTGACCATTTCCGCGGATTTGATTCCTACTATGCGATTCCGGCAAAGGATAAGACGGCAAAGAATGGTGAGTGGCGCAAGGGACCGGGCATGGATCTGTTTCATACGCTGGAGCAGAAGCTTGGCAGATTAAACATTATCGTGGAGGATCTGGGCTTTTTGACACCGTCCGTGTTAAAGCTTGTTGCGGATTCCGGATTTCCGGGAATGAAAGTCATACAGTTTGCGTTTGACTCGAGAGAGGGAAGTAATTATCTCCCGCATACCTACACGGAGCACTGTGTGGTGTACACCGGAACACATGACAATGATACGCTGCTTGGCTGGATGAAGACTGCGCCGAAGGAGAGCGTCAAATTTGCAAAGGAATACTTAAACCTCACGAAAGAGGAAGGCTATAACTGGGGCATGATGCGTGGTGCATGGTCTTCGGTCGGGGAGCTTGCGGTGGTGCCGATGCAGGATCTGATCGGTCTTGGTTCGGAGGCACGCATGAACACGCCGTCCACACTGGGGGGCAACTGGCAGTGGCGTGCAACATCAGATCAGATTACCGTCAAGCTTGCCAAACGGCTTTATAATTATATGGAAATGTACGGACGTCTCTGGGTGGACGAAGATGCAGACAGAAAAGAGCAGTAAACAGTTGTAATTGCCGTGTATCCGTGATACGATAAAAAAGAGCATTGCAGAAGAGAAACGCTCATCTGGCAGAGGCCGGGTGGGCGTTTTCGATTGTGTTTATATAGGAAAAACAGACGTGGAACAGAGCGGTGTATGTCCGGCACATGCCGGAAACAGCAGAATGTATGTTACGGTGGGAGAAACAGATGCTTTATTTTATTGTGAATGAGAAGTCCAGAAGCGGCAGGGGCGCGCAGATCTGGAAAGAGGTACAGAGAGAACTTGTGAAGAGAGGAATCCATTACCGGCATTATGTCACGGAGCATGAGGGGCATGCCACACGTCTTGCTGTCGAGATCTGCGCGAAGACGGATGATGATATCTGCCTTGCAGTGGTCGGCGGGGACGGAACGGCAAATGAGGTCATCAACGGCATCACACATCCGGAAAAAGTGCGGTTCGGACTGATACCGACCGGCTCGGGAAATGACCTGGCGAGAGGGTTAAAGCTTAGCGGCACGCCGTCGGAGAATCTGGCGCGCATGCTCTCATGCATGCAGCGGGGGAGAGAGGCATGCACCGTGATCGATCTGGGAGAGGTGGCATGGGATGACTGCGAGAAGCCGAGAAAGTTCGCCATCAGTGCCGGCGTGGGACTTGACGCGTTAGTCTGCAAAAAAGCCCTGACATCGAAGCTGAAAGTATTTTTAAATAAGCTGCATCTGGGCAAACTGACCTATCTGCTCATTACGGTGCAGTCGCTTTTTTCCATGCAGACGACGGAGGCTGCGGTGCGTCTGGACGAGACCCCGGAGCGGAAGTTAGACCGCATCATCTATATCGCGGCGATGAACTTTAAGGCAGAGGGAGGCGGCGTTCCCATGGCGCCGAAGGCGGATGCCACGGACGGAAAGCTTTCGATCTGCAGTGTACACGGAATTCCGAAGTGGCGCACATTTTTATGCCTGCCGTTCCTCGTGGCGGCAAAGCATACGGGAATCCGCGGATTTGACATAGACGACTGCGGCACATGCGAGGTCCGGCTGAAGGATCCTATGGTGCTGCATGCGGATGGAGAATACTGTGGTGATGTCACGAAGCTGCAATTCCGCTGTCTGCCGGGAATGCTACGGGTGCTGCTGTAGAAAAGCGAAGTGTACAGATCCCCGGCTTTGTCTGCGCCAGAAGGTCATCCGCGCGCGATGATATTTTAGTTTCCGCGGGAATAATTACAGATACCCCTTCATACATTTTATTAAGTATGGAAGGGGTATTTTTATGGACATCAGCAGCAAAAAAGAGTTTGATTTATACAAAGATATACAAAACCGCACAGACGGGGAGGTATATCTTGGAATTGTAGGACCGGTCCGGACCGGAAAGTCGACCTTTATCAAACGGTTTATGGACCTTATGGTACTTCCCTATATGGAAGATGTACATAGCAGGCAGCGCACGATTGATGAATTACCCCAGTCTGCACAGGGAAAAACCATCATGACAACGGAACCAAAGTTTATTCCGAAAGACGCGGCAGAGATCGCGCTTGAAGATGATACGCGGATCAAAATCCGTCTGATTGATTGTGTCGGCTTTATGGTGGACGGAGCCGCCGGACACATGGAGGGAAGCACGGACCGTATGGTTCATACGCCGTGGTTCGACCATGAGATTCCGTTTGTGGAGGCGGCGTCCATCGGTACGGAAAAAGTCATAAGGGATCATGCGACGATCGGCATTGTGGTGACAACAGACGGAAGTATCGGAGATTTGCCGCGGGAAAATTATGTGAATGCGGAAGAGCAGACCGTGCAGGAACTGGAGGAGATTGGCAAGCCCTATGTTGTGGTGCTCAATTCGACGAGACCCTACAGCGAGGAAACCGTCCGCATTGCGGAGAAACTTCGGGAAAAGTACCAGACGGCGGTGTTGCCGGTGAATTGCGAGCAGCTTCGCAAAGATGATGTCTTTCATATATTAGAGCAGATTTTATATGAGTTCCCGGTCGCCCGCATGGAATTCTATATTCCGAAATGGACGGAAATGCTTCCGCCCGATCATCCGATGAAGGCGGAAATCATACAGAGCGCCAGAACGATCCTCAGCGGAATGCGAAAAGTGAAGGATATTTATGCACAGGATTTTACGCCAGAGCACTATGTCTCGCAGGTGAAATTGGAAGAGGTGGATCTGGCATCCGGCTGCGCCAAAGTCCGTATGGAGGTCGCTGAGAAGTATTACTATGAAAATATGAGTGAGCTTGCGGGTGTGCCGATTGCCGGCGAATATGAACTGATCACAATGGTGAAGGAAATGTCACAGCGGAAAGAGGCATATGAAAAGGTGGCGGACGCGATGGCGGCGGTACAGGTGAAAGGCTATGGCGTGGTAGGCCCCGGACTCTCCGATATTAAAATGGAAGATCCGGTGCTTATCAAGCACGGAAATAAATTCGGCGTCCGCATCCGCGCAACCTCCCCCTCGATCCACATGATCCGTGCCAATATTGAGACCGAGATCGCGCCGATCGTCGGAAGCGAGGAGCAGGCGAATGATCTGATCGCCTACATCAGAGAGGGCGAAAAGAGCGAGGAGGGAGCCTGGGAGACCAATATTTTCGGAAAATCCATCGGCGAGCTGATGGAGGACGGCATCCGCGGCAAAATCTCGATGATGGATGACGAGTGCCAGATGAAGCTGCAGGATACCATGCAGAAAATCGTGAACGACAACAACGGCGGGATGGTCTGCATTATTTTGTAGGGCAGGAAGAATAAAAGTGTAGAAAGAGAAGAGAGCAATAGAGAAACAGAAAGCCGGAAAAAAGCAGAGACAAGAGGTGGAGGGAAACAGGCGGAACCCGTTGCAGAAAGCGCAGCGAAGCCTGTAGAGAACAGGCGAAGGACGTTGCAGAAAGCGTAGCGAAGCTGGCAGAGAACAGGCGAAAGGCAGGCGGATGAACGTCAGGGTTTTCGCCTGTTTTGTATTTTTCGGGTGTGGAAGAATAATTTTCATACAACGTAAAAGCGCCAGAAAAGCATTTGAGAAAGCTGCAGGAAAATGTATAAGAAAAAGCATTAAAAAACATCAGTAATGAGGAGGCAGAAAGAGCATTTGAAAATGTGACAGGGAACTCGCAGGCAGGAAAAACAGAGGTGGGAAATTTGTACGACAGACACCGGTCCGGGTGTAGAAACGGATAGATTGACACTTCTGATAAAGATCGGTATTATAATTAAATGTTTATGAGACTCAGATCCTGAATTTGATATGACCAACGGGTCTATAGTGGGAAAAGTTGCCTGTGAGACCCGTTTTTCCCTGTGATTCGGGTCTCAGAGAAGAAAAAGTGCTCCTGAGACCCGTTCCCTATGGTTTTTCATGTTAAATATGATCGAAAACAAGGAAAAACGGGTCTGGAGAGGATATTTTTGCCGTACAGACCCGTTTGGAAAAGATGCAGGTACCAAAATCCGTACGGAAAGCCAGATCAAGCCCGGAAAACGAAAGGGAAAATGAATTGATTACAAGGAAAACCAAATTGTCCCAATAAATCGGCTGTGAAGCCAAATCTGGATCAAAAGTCAGGATGCAAAGAGAAACAGATCAGAAAACAGCCGAAAGCACAAAACGATCGAAAATGGAACCGCAAGATCGGGTGAGACAACGAACAAACAGAAATCAGTAGATGTGGAAGAGGAATAAAATGGCACAGATGATAGAAATAACAGATTTTGATGCACCGGAATTGGATGTGTATGCAAGACTGACAGAGAATCAGTTGATTAACCGCCATGAGCCGGAAAAAGGCATGTTTATTGCGGAAAGTCCCAAGGTTATCGAGAGGGCGCTGGACGCAGGCTATATGCCGGTGTCAATTCTGACGGAAAAACGGCATGTTGAGGGAGAAGGACAGAAGATTCTTGCGCGGTGCGGGGAGATCCCGGTCTACACGGCGGAGTTTGATGTACTCACGAAGCTGACAGGTTTTCAACTGACCAGAGGAATGCTCTGTGCGATGTACCGGCAGCCGCTCCCTTCGGTGCGGAGTGTCTGCAAGGGGGCAAAACGAATTGCAGTTTTGGAAAATGTGGTAAATCCGACGAACGTGGGCGCTATTTTCCGCTCTGCTGCGGCGCTTGGAATGGATGCGGTGCTGCTGACCACAGGGTGTAGCAATCCGCTTTACCGGAGAGCAATCCGTGTGAGTATGGGGACGGTGTTTCAGGTGCCGTGGACATATCTTGGAGAGGAGACAAAGCCGGAGACTGTGAGAAATCCGGATCCGGAAGAAGAGAAAGAGCCGGGAACGGGGATAGAACGAAAGCCGGATCCGGAAGAAGAGAAAGAGCCGGGAACAGGGATAGAACGAAATTTGGAGCCAGAAGAGAAAGCAGATTCCGGGAATTGGCAGAAGCAGCTTCATGAACTGGGATTTCATACGGTGGCGATGGCATTGAAAGAGGATTCCTTAAGTATTGATGATCCGAAGCTTATGAATGAGGACAAGCTTGCGATTGTACTGGGAACAGAGGGAGATGGTCTGGCACCGGAGACGATCGCAGCATGCGATGATACGGTATGTATTCCAATGGCGCACGGCGTCGATTCTTTAAATGTTGCAGCTGCCAGTGCGGTTGCGTTCTGGCAGCTTGGAAGACAGGCACACAAAGATAATTGCTGCAACATGAACTCAAATTATCAGCTATGGGAATGACGGGAACCGGTGTGCTGCTTTGCGGCATCCTCTTTTGTTTCTGGCAGCGACTGGTACTGGTCGGATTTCTGGAATTCCTTCATGGCATCATCGTAGGCTGCGATGATGTATTCTTTCAAGGGATCATCCTCGCTGATATGGTTGAGCGCGTCCAGATAGACAGATTGCGCCTCCTCCTTGGAAGTGCTGTGCGCAAGACCCGACTCAAGGGAGCCACGCATTGCCTGGACACGAGCCGCCTGCTGGTATAGCTGTGGATCTTCCGCCTGCAGAAAGCGCATCTCTTCTGAGGTAAGCTTTTTGCCGCTCTTTAATTTCGCAATGATTTTGGCAAGGTAGGCTTTTTTCTCTTCCTCGCTCATGCCGCAGGCGGGACTGAGAAGCTCCGAGATATTCTGCGTGACAGAAAAACTGTCGAGCGCCGATGCCGCAGAGCCGGTATCAGCCGTTGCTTCGCCGCGGTTTAATCCGATGTTTGAGTGGCTTAAATGATCAAAAATGCGCTCGGTGGCGGAGCGTTTGTCGCGCTCCGGATGAAGAAGTTTATTGATCCCTGTCAGATGAAGTGTCTGCATAAAAAAATCCTTTCATGTGAAAAAAATATGATATGAGAAATAACTGTCCAATGAAAAATATCGTGAATCCAAGAAAGCTGTCATGAATTCCGAAAAAATTGTCACGGATTCCTAGCGGGAAATAATTGCCATAAAATCATAATGCTGCCTTTAAAGAGAAGCGCACAGGAGAAAAAGGGAACTCTGGCGGAAAAGCCATTCCTGTGTTACTATGATATATATCGGAAAGAACGGAGAGAAAATAATGAAAAACTTTATTCAAGGAATGTATCAGAAGAAACATTTTGCAAGGAGACTCATCTCGGTAATTCTTGCGGTGATCGTCATGGGATTTGCTCTGTCATGGTTGGTGCTGGTCAATTTTGGAACAGACCCCTGCACGAGCATGAATCTTGCTATTTCGGGCAGACTCGGCATGAGTCTCGGCAATTGGCAGGCGCTGCTCAACTGCCTTTTATTTATTATCGTGATATTGTGGGGACGGGAGTACATCGGATTCGGAACGCTTGCCAATATGTTCCTCGTCGGCTATTCGATTGACTTTTTCTCGTGGGTATGGTCAAAAGTATTGCCGGACGGGCTGTTTGATTCCATGGCAGTGCGCCTCGGCGTGCTGCTCCCGGCACTGGCGGTGTTCGTCGTCGCGGCAGGTGTGTATATGGTTACGGAACTGGGAACTGCCCCCTACGATGCTATCCCGTTTCTGATTGTGAAGGCGCAGAAAAAGGTACCGTTCCGCGTGGTGCGCATGGTATTTGATTTTACGGTGATCGTGATTGCGTGGGTGTTCGGTGCGAAGATCGGTCTGGTGACGATCCTGATGGGCTTCACACTCGGTCCGGTCATCTCGTGGGTCGGAGAGAAAATGGCACCGTTTTTTAATGAATGAGATTGGAATTTCAAAGCGCATGGTATATAATATAAATAATTTTGTGATCGAAAGGAAAAGGAGAACTGACAATGAATCCAGTATATGAAAAGTTACAGAAATGCTATGAAAGTTATAAGGCAAAGATCGATTTTACCCCGAAGGTGGCACTTGTGCTGGGATCCGGACTGGGAGATTATGCGGATGATATCCGTGTGGTAGACACACTGGATTACCACGACATCGAGGGATTCCCGGTATCGACCGTTCCGGGACATAAGGGACGTTTTATCTTCGGATATGTCGGAGAAGTTCCGGTGGTGTGCATGCAGGGAAGAGTTCATTATTATGAAGGATATGATATGTCGGATGTTGTGCTTCCGGCGCGTCTGATGAAGCTGATGGGCGCGGAGGTTTTATTCCTTACCAATGCGGCGGGTGGCATCCAGCTTGGCATGAACGCCGGTGATTTTATGCTGATCAAGGATCAGATTGCAAGCTTTGTTCCTTCCCCGCTGCGCGGAGCGAATGTGGACGAGCTTGGCGTGCGTTTCCCGGATATGAGCCAGGTATATGATAAGGAGTTACAGCTTCTTGTGAAAAAAGCGGCGCTGGGACTGGATATTGATTTAAAGGAAGGCACTTATTTACAGCTTTCCGGTCCGCAGTTTGAGACACCGAAGGAAGTGGCGATGTGCCGGACACTCGGAGCCGATGCCGTTGGTATGAGTACGGCATGCGAGGCGATCGCAGCGCGTCATATGGGCATGCGCGTTGTAGGTATTTCCTGCATTTCCAATCTGGCATGCGGTATCTCAGCGGTTCCCCTCTGCCATGAGGAAGTACAGGAGACGGCAGACCGTGTGGCACCGAAGTTCAAGGCTCTTGTGACGGAGACGATCAAGAGCATCGGAAAATAAGAACCGCGGAAGTGCATGAAGATCCCGTGCTGGAGAGAGGCTTCATAGAGTGAAAACAGCAGACAGAAGAAGGAGAAAATGACATGAATACACGTTTTTATAATGCAAAGATCTTAACCCTTGCAGATCATCACAAGTTTGAGATCACGGAGGGAGAACTCTGGGTCAAGGGGAATACGATTTGCTACATCGGTGACGGGACGGACACGGCGGATGTGTGCAAGGAGGGAGAAGTGTTGGTGTGGGATCGCGAGATCGATGCGTGCGGCAATCTGTTAATGCCGGGATTTAAGAACGCGCACACACACACAGCCATGACATTCTTACGTTCCTATGCGGATGATCTGCCGCTGCAGGACTGGCTGAATCAGCAGGTGTTCCCGCGCGAGGGACAGCTTACCGAGGACGATGTATACTGGTTAAACATTCTGGGAATCATGGAATACCTGACCAGCGGCATTACGTCCAACTTTGATATGTATTTCTTCCCGCCGGTCGATGCAAAAGCATCCGCAGATACGGGATTCCGTACAGTGCAGACCAGCGGACTGAACAATTTCGGCGGCACGGTAGAGCTGATGGAGGAAAACTATCATATCGTCAACGAGATGAGTGATCTGACTTCTTTCATCGTCGGATTCCATGCGGAGTACACCACCTCAAAAGAACTGATGGAAGGCGTGGCTGCGCTGGCACAGAAGTTGAAATCTCCGGTGTGGCTGCACAATTCCGAGACAAAGCTTGAGGTGGCAGAGTGCAAAGAGCGCTGGGGCATGACACCGACACAGCTTACGGATTCGCTTGGCATGTATGAGTACGGCGGCGGCGGATACCATTGCGTATGGTTTGAGGAGCCGGATTTTGAGATCTTTAAAAAGCGTCACCTGACAGCTGTGACGAACCCGGCTTCCAATCTGAAGCTTGCTTCCGGCATCTGTCCGACGAAGCGTTTCGTGGATGAGGGCATTGCCATGGCGATCGGTACGGACGGACCGGCGAGCAACAACTGTCTGGATATGTTCCGCGAGATGTTCCTTACTTCCGCACTTGCAAAGGTGCGTGAGATGGATGCCGAGTGCGTGGGTGCAGATGAGATCCTTTACATGGCAACGGCCGGCGGTGCGCATGCAATGCAGCTGGATGACTGTGATTGTCTGGCGGTGGGCAAAAAGGCGGATATCGTCATGATCGATCTGAATCAGCCGAACATGCAGCCGGAAAACAATATCGTGAAGAATCTGGTATACAGCGGCAGCAAGCAGAATGTCAAGATGACGATGATTAACGGCAAAGTTCTCTATGAAGACAATCATTTCGAGATCGGGTTTGATCCGAAAGAGATCTATCAGCGTGCGAATGCGATCATCGGCCGCATGAAATAGAAATCATTAGATTTGCAGGGCAGAACTTCTGACATTGCGGAGAAACGAGGAGAATTATGCAGGTTATTTTTATTCATCACAGTTGTTTTCTGGTCGAGGTGGATGAGAAGGTGCTGATTTTTGACTGGTTTGATGGAGACCGGGTGGAGGGGTATCACTTTGGCGGTGTGCTGCCGGAGTATGAGCCGGATACGCCCGTCTACGTGTTCGCAAGCCACAAGCATCGGGATCATTTTGATATGGATGTGTTGCATCTCGCAGAAAAATATCCGAAGATCCGGTTTATTTTTTCAAAAGACTGTAAGATGAGCCCGCACTTTCTGGCAAAGCATGGATTCGCGCCGGAGGTAGCGAAGCGGATTCACTATGTGGGGGCGGATGAAAAATGCAGGGTCGATGACTTGAATATTGAGACTCTGCGCTCGACGGATGCCGGTGTGGCGTTTTATGTGGAGACGAACGGCGCGGCATTTTACCATGCCGGCGATCTGAATGACTGGCACTGGGACGGAGCCGGCGATCTGATCAACGGAGCTATGCGGACAAATTACCGCAGCCAGATCCGCAGACTTTCCGGCAGGAAGATTCATCTGGCGTTTGTGCCGGCAGACCCGAGGCTGATGGAGCATCAGTTCGACGGCATGAATTATTTCCTGGAGCACACGGATGCGGATTACGTATTTCCGATGCATATGTGGCAGGATTACAGCGCGCTCCCGGATTACCGGAAGAGGATCTCGAACGCCGCGATGGCGGAGCGGATTGTGGAAATAAAGCATGAAAACCAGATTTTTGAGATCCTTGAGGAATGAGAGGGGATTTCAAAAAAGCGGTACTTGACGATCATAAAACGGTTGCGCTATACTGATTTAGTTATAGAAGATTTCACACGGGATGTGAAGAATTGGGGAAAGGCAGGACTTGACTATGGCATTTTTGGGATGGTTTGTACATTATGTACTGATTTTCGTGGTTTTGGTCGTGGTGGCGGGACTTGGAATTTTTGCGGGAAAGAAGTTGAGCGACCGCAAGGATGCTAAGAATGCCGGTGAGACCGGAAACGTCGAAGAGACAAAATAGATTTAAAATAGAAAGAAACATGTTGGAGGAAGAAGTCGTGAAGAAGTTTTACGGAGAAAACGAATTGCGCAGGATGTACCTGGAATTTTTCGAGAGCAAGGGACATCTGAAAATGAACAGTTTTTCACTGGTGCCGCACAATGACAACAGTCTGCTCTTAATCAATGCAGGTATGGCACCGTTAAAGCCGTATTTTACAGGACAGGAGATCCCGCCGAGAAGAAGAGTGACGACCTGCCAGAAGTGTATCCGTACCGGTGATATTGAGAATGTAGGAAAGACTGCAAGACATCTGACCTTTTTTGAGATGCTCGGCAACTTTTCCTTTGGTGATTATTTTAAGCATGAAGCGATCGCATGGTCCTGGGAGTTTTTGACAAAGGTGCTCGGACTGGAGGAGGACAGACTTTATCCGTCGATCTACGGGGAGGATGACGAGGCGTTCGACATCTGGACGAAGGAAGTCGGTGTGCCTGCAGAGCGCATCACAAGATTTTACCGTGATCCCGAGACCGGAGAGTGCGACAATTTCTGGGAGCATGGCGCAGGTCCATGCGGTCCGTGCTCTGAGATCTATTATGACCGCGGAGAAAAATACGGCTGCGGTAAGCCGGACTGCAAGGTCGGCTGTGACTGTGACCGCTTTATGGAAGTATGGAACAACGTATTTACCCAGTTTGAGGGTGATGGCAAGGGTGGTTATACTGAACTTTCCCAGAAGAATATCGATACCGGTATGGGACTTGAGCGTCTTGCGGTTGTCATGCAGGATGTGGATTCCGTATTCGACATTGATACGATGAAAGCAATCCGCGACAAGGTCTGTGAACTGTCCGGAAAGTCTTACCAGAAGGATGCGCTCGATGATGTGTCCATCCGTCTGATTACCGATCACATCCGTTCCGCAACATTCATGATTTCCGATGGTATCATGCCGTCAAATGAGGGCCGCGGCTATGTGCTCCGCCGTATCATACGCCGTGCAGCGAGACACGGAAGAATGCTTGGCATCGGTGGTACTTTCATGGCGAAGCTTGCAGCGACGGTAATCGATGAGAGCAAGGATGGTTATCCGGAACTCGAGGAGAAGAAGGACTTTATCTTCAAAGTGCTTACGCAGGAAGAGGAGAAGTTTGCCAAGACCATCGATCAGGGTCTTGCCATCTTAGAGAAGATGGAGAAGGAAATGCAGACAGCTGGAGAGAAGACGCTGTCCGGAGAGAACGCATTCAAGCTCTATGATACGTATGGCTTCCCGCTCGATCTGACGCAGGAGATCCTGGAGGAGAAGGGATTTTCCATTGACGAGGACGGATTTAAGAAAGCCATGGAGATCCAGAAGAAAAAAGCACATGATGCACACAAAGCAACAAATTACATGGGCGCAGATGCTACGGTATACGATGAGATTGATCCTTCGATCACGACGGAGTTCACAGGCTACGACAGCCTTACAGCATCTTCAAAGATCACAGTGCTCACCACCGAGACAGAGCTGGTGGAGGCGCTTTCCGACGGAGAGGTCGGCACGATCATCGTGGAGAAGACGCCGTTCTATGCGACGATGGGTGGTCAGCAGGGAGATAAGGGCGAGATCCGCACCGCCTCCGGTATCTTTCAGGTGGAAGAGACCATCAAGCTGCGTGGTGGTAAGGTCGGCCATATCGGCAAGATGACAAACGGTATGATTAAGGCGGGAGATGTAGCAGATCTCAGTGTGGATGCAAAGCTGCGCAGGGATACCTGCAGGAACCACTCTGCAACCCACCTGTTACAGAAAGCGCTGCGCGAAGTGCTCGGCACACATGTAGAGCAGGCAGGTTCCTATCAGGACGGTGAGCGCACCAGATTTGACTTCAGCCATTTTGCAGCGATGACACCGGAAGAACTTAAGAAGGTGGAAGCAATCGTCAACGAGAAGATCGCTGAGAAGATTGATGTCAGAACCGACGTCATGACGGTCGAGGAAGCGAAGAAGACAGGCGCGATGGCACTCTTCGGTGAAAAGTACGGTGAGACGGTAAGAGTCGTGTCCATGGGAGATTTTTCAAAGGAGTTCTGTGGTGGTACGCATGTGGCGAACACCGGCGATATTGTTGTATTTAAGATTATCTCTGAGAGCGGTGTGGCTGCGGGCGTGCGCCGTATCGAGGCTCTGACCGGAGACAATGTATTTGCATATTATAAGAAGGAAGAGGAAGAACTCGAGGCTGCAGCCAAGGCTGCAAAGGCAACACCAGCAACTCTCGTCGAGAAGATCGGTCATCTGATGGCGGAGTTAAAGGCACTTCAGAGTGAGAACGAATCCTTAAAGAGCAAGGCAGCCAAGGAAGCACTTGGAGATGTCATGGATCAGGTTGTGGAAGTGAAGGGTGTGAAGCTCCTCGCTGTCAGCGTGGACGGCGTCGATATGAACGGTCTGAGAGATCTGGGCGACCAGTTAAAGGGAAAGCTGGGAGAAGGCGTGATAGTTCTTGCATCTGCATCAGACGGAAAAGTCAATCTGGTTGCCATGGCGACAGACGATGCGATGGCGCACGGCGCACATGCCGGCAATCTCATCAAGAGCATTGCGGGTAAAGTCGGCGGAGGCGGTGGTGGACGTCCGAACATGGCGCAGGCAGGCGGTAAGAATCCGGCAGGCATTCCGGATGCCATTGCCGAGGCGAAAACGGCACTTGAGGCACAGCTTGCATAAAAACTCGACAGAAATACATGATTGCGTATATTTATAAAATTTAGAATTCAAAAAAATATTTTATAATTTGTTGCTACAAATAGTAAAAACGGTGTATAATGGTACGTAGGTATCGGCAATATGCCGTTTTTATGTATCGGGATATGGGTATATCTGATAAAACAGGAGGACAGGGATGGACGAAAGAGATAGGGGACAAGGTAGTCTGAGTGATAAGGTAAAAGGAAGTTACCGGAGAGTCAGTGTGGTAATGTATGTGACGCTTGTGATTGCAGCGATTGCAGTTTTTGCGGCGGCTTATGTGCCGAAGCAGTTTTCACTCGCTTACACGATTCTGGTTCTTATTGTATTTCTTATTACGGCAGTCAATGATACGAGACTGATCCAGAGGAACAGCCAGAAGATCGTGGATGCAGTGGTGGATCCGGTGACGGAGCTGACAAAAGTAGCGGAAGAGATCTCCAAAGGAAATCTGGATGTAGAAGTGCAGTACAGCTCGGATGATGAGCTGGGAAAGCTGGCGGACAGTTTCCGAGTGACGGTCACTACATTGAACAAGATTATTGAGGATCTTGGATATATTCTGGAAGAGTTTGCACAGGGCAATTATGCGGTAAGATCCAATTGCAAGGAATCTTATGTCGGCGAATTTGAGAATGTCATGACACATCTGATCAGCATGGTGACCGATGTGAGCGGCACGTTTAAGCAGATCCGCGAGTCTTCCGATCAGGTGGCAGCCGGCGCAGAGCAGCTAGCTATCAGCTCTCAGGATCTTGCGAAGGGAGCAACGGAGCAGGCAAGTGCGGTCGATGATCTTGTGGAGAGCGTTGCGACTGTATCTGAGCAGGTAGAGGCGAACAGTAAATCCACCGATGTGGTGCATGACAAGGCAAAGGAAGTCGGCATGGAGGCGAATGTCAGCCAGCAGAAGATGCAGGAACTGACGGAGGCCATGGAGCGTATTTCCGGCACCTCCCAGGAGCTTGTAAGTGTGATCGGCCAGATCGAGAGCATTGCTTCCCAGACGAACCTGCTTTCCTTAAACGCATCCATCGAGGCGGCGAGAGCCGGAGAGGCAGGAAGAGGATTTGCGGTTGTTGCAGAACAGATCCGTATGCTTGCGGAGAACAGTGCGCAGGCGGCTGAGACGTCCAGACATCTTCTGGAGGCAAATCAGAGTGAGGTTGACCGTGGCAACACCGTGACACAGCAGACGGCAGAATCCCTGAACAAGGTATTGACGGAACTTGACGATATTATTCAGGAAGTGGCAAATATCCGTGTGTCTTCCGATCAGCAGGCAGAGTCCGTTAAGAGAATTGCAAACGGCGTGAAGGATATTGGGGATGTTATTCAAAGCAATTCCGCAGCTTCCGAGGAGACATCTGCTACCAGTGAGGAACTTTCGGCGGAGGCAGATTCCCTGGATGGTCTGATTACCAAATTCAAACTGCGGGAAGAGTAAATTGTCTGAATTTTTCGCTTTTTTAGAAAAACAGTTGACGGGAAAAAAATATGTGTTATAATCTTATATAGTGCAATGAATATGACCCAAACAGTTGAATATGCACAATACGCAACTGGAGGGAGGTTAGGTGTGAGATAATGTCTAGTGTAATTGTAAAAGAAAACGAGACTTTAGACAGCGCTTTACGTCGTTTTAAAAGAAACTGCGCAAAGGCAGGTATTCAGCAGGAGATTCGTAAGAGAGAACACTACGAGAAGCCAAGCGTAAAACGCAAGAAGAAATCTGAAGCAGCAAGAAAAAGAAAGTACAACTAATGTATGCAAAAAGAGTTACCGTTTCGCGGTAACTCTTTTTTTCGTAATAGAATTCAGGTCGCAAGCAGCCATGCGCGGCGTGGAAATCCGGCAAGCAGGATTTTTCTGCCTTGTCGGGTGGAAACCTGGATTTTAGTATCCAAGTTCCTCGCCGATCAGAATGACTTTGATGCGTCCCTCGATGCCGCTTCGTCTTGTGATGACGACCTGGTTGCAGATACAGTCAGGGGACAGGCAGTCGGAACAGACGCCGGTAGCGGAACAAGGCGTATTTTTGCCCAGACGCTTGCAGTTCATCGGTGTGGCGGTACCATGAACACGGCTTAATGCCTCGTCTACGTTTGCAGCCACTTTATTCATGCCTGCCATGACGATCACGTGTTCCGGACCGTAGATTAAGGCTGCCACACGGTTGCCGGTGCCGTCGATATTGACAAGTTCGCCGTCTTTGGTGATCGCGTTGGTGCTCATAAAATAAAAATCGGAAGAAAGAGCATCATGATAGATCTTTTTTGCCTCCTCCGGTGTCTTTGCCTGGGCGCGGTCGAGCAGGGTGATTCCCGGATCGTGGCGCAGGGCGGTCAGCATTCCGGTATCCTCCAGGGTCATGGAGCCGCCGAAAGATACTGTGCAGCCCGGGGTAAGGAAAGAGAATGCCATCTTTTCAGCGTCCTCGACGGTGGCGCAGTAGTAGCCTTCCATGCGGCGTCTGGCAAGGTTTTTGATGATGGTACCGGCAAGCGTTTCATAATGCATTTGTCTTGGGTTCATAATGATGCCTCCTTAAATGGTAATCGTAACTATGTATAGTATAGCACAGTTCGTGCGGCGTGTCGCTTGACATTTTTCGCGTAGCAGATAAAATAGAAGGGTCTTTTGAAAAAGAAGATAAGGAGTGTGAAAATGAGTAAAAATTTCAAAAAAATGTTGTCTTACTATAAGCCATACCGCGGCATTTTCTGGGCGGATATGTTTTTTGCGACGGTGTCGGCTGCCGTTGCGCTCGCGATCCCGCTGGTGATACGCTATGTCACCTACACGCTCGTGTACGAGGATAAGGCGCAGATTATGTACCAGATCAAAATCATTGCGGCTGCGCTGTTTGCAATGGTGGTCGCGGACTGCTACAGCAAGTTCTTTATCTCGAATTACGGTCATGTGATGGGTGCGAAAATCGAGTACAACATGCGTGCCGAGATTTTTGAGCATCTGCAGAAGTTATCCTTTTCTTTCTATGACAACCAGAAGGTCGGACAGCTGATGAGCCGGATCACGACGGATCTGTTTGACATCACGGAGCTGATGCATCACGGGCCGGAAAATATTATTCTCTCGGCGATCAAGATCATCGGTGCGTTTGTGATTCTGGTCAATATCAGCCCACTTCTGGCGCTGGCGGCGTTCATCGTCCTGCCGTTTATGTTTGCGTACGCGTATTACCTGAATGGCAAAATGCGGCGTGCGTTCCGCCAGAACCGTGTGAAGATTGCGGAGATCAACGGGCAGATTGAGGATAACCTCTCCGGTATCCGCGTGGTAAAGTCGTTTGCCAACGAGGAGATTGAGAAGAAAAAGTTTAAGATTGGAAATGCGGGATTTTTGTCTGCCAAGAAGAACAGCTATCATTATATGGGAAGCTTTCAGGCTGGGCTTGGTGCGTTCACGACACTGATCCAGGTCAACGTCATTCTCGCCGGAACCATCCTTATTGCAAACGGTAAGGTCAATGTCAGTGATCTTGTCACATTTGTGCTCTACATCAGTGTATTTACCGATCCCGTGCGGACATTGATCGATTTCACGGAGCAGTTTCAGAACGGGTACAGCGGTTTCGAGCGCTTCTGCGAGATCATGGAGATCGAGCCGGACATCAAGGATCGGGCGGATGCAAAAGAGCTTACCGATGTGCGCGGAGATATTACTTTTGAAGATGTGTCGTTTCAGTACGAGGAGAATACTGAACAGGTATTGCAGCATATCAATCTGACGGTCCCGGCGGGCTCTTACATGGCGCTTGTCGGAGCGTCCGGAGCGGGAAAAAGCACACTCTGCTCCCTGATTCCGCGGTTTTATGATGTGACGGAGGGGGCGGTGAAGGTTGACGGAACGGACGTGCGGGACCTCACCTTAAAGAGTCTGCGCGACCACATCGGAATGGTACAGCAGGACGTGTATCTGTTTGTCGGAACCGTGTATGAGAATATCCGTTACGGAAGACCGGATGCCACGAGGGAGGAAGTCATCGAGGCGGCGAAAAATGCCAATGCCCATGAATTTATTATGTCATTGCCGCAGGGATATGAGACTGACATCGGACAGCGGGGCATCAAGCTTTCCGGCGGACAGAAGCAGCGCCTCTCAATCGCGCGCGTCTTTTTGAAAAACCCGCCGATCCTGATCTTTGACGAGGCGACGTCGGCACTCGACAATGAGAGTGAAAAGGTGGTTCAGGACTCCCTGGAAAAACTGGCAAAAAATCGTACCACCTTCGTGATTGCACACCGCCTTTCCACGATTAAGAATGCCGAGAAGATCCTTGTGCTGACCGAAAACGGCATCGAGGAAGAGGGAACGCATGAGGAGCTTCTCGCAAGGAAGGGGATTTATGAGAAACTGTATCACATGCAGTTCCAGAAGCAGTGAACCGCAATGCCATTAAGCCGGTTGTTCGAAGTTTTGTTCGATAACCCAGTTGTTGCCAAATATCCGATATTTTGAACTCAAAAAGCCCAAAAACAGGTATGCCAAAAAGACAGATGCTGTCCATCTGCCAAAAAGAAGGATATTCAGTTGCAGAACTTACCGATATCCAAAATGAATTGCGCTGATTCCACGGAGAGGCCGTTGAAACTGCCGGAACCTGTCTTTCACTGCGTGGACATATTTCATTATCAGCCGGATAATATCGATGTGCCTGCCGGAATCCCTGCGCATGAAGAACTTTCTGGCTGCTTTTAATGCTGAAGAAAAATGAAATTTTTCATCCCCGTCTATTCCTTAACCGGAGTAGGCGGCTTTTTTGTGCAAAAAAAATTTCAACTTTTTTTGAAAATAGGGTGTCCACTTACCATCTCCCAGTTCAAACAAGTGAAGGGGTTATTTCCGTATCAAGAAAGCGGGAGCCTTTTCACTTGATTTTTGACAACTGAATACACATTCACTAAGACTTTATTTCTGATGATCGCCACCACAACAGGTACGCCGTGACTTCTGCTTTGCAGAACAGCGAGAATTCCGGTTGTGAGTATCAGGTTGCCCCTGATATGGCGACGACAGTCAGAATGATAATGATACTTCTCTACGGAGCTGGCGGAGAACCCGGCAGAGATGAAAATTCTATGATACAGATTAGCAGTCTGTTCCTTAGTGACTTCCCGTGAGCGTTTCTGCTCGGCAAGGGGTGTTGAGAACAAATATTGCCACGACCGGTAGGAAATATGCCGGTCAGGTACATAGTTCATATTACAATGAGCTATGAATTTTTAAGGAAGGAGGATGCAGACCCACAGTGCGACTTAACGACTTGTCTTGGATCTATTCGAGTACAACGAATGGAAGCTGGGAAAGTTCTGATGCACATTCCTTCTTTGATATCTATTATGATGATAATGTAACAATTGATTTGGCAGAGTATTATGTGATTGTAGTATCGGATCACGCTGGAAATCTTGCTGAAAAGAAACTGAATATGAAAAATAATTTCTAAAGCGACAGCCCCTTTTTTTACTCTATTTTTGGGGTTGGCGTTAGACCAAGAACAGCACAAAAAATAGGCTTTGAAAGAAGGAAAAACGTAAGGATAGTGCATTACATTGAAAAAAAGAGCAATCATCATTCCAGCGATTTTATTAGCCATACTTCTAATATGGGTATTTATTATTGCATGGAGAAAGATAAAACTATAAGTAACAATAATAATAATTATTATTATTGTTATTGTTATTGACAATAATTCTGATAGTCGTATAATTCTAGTAAGACTTATTCCTAATAACAGTGTTGGTTAAAGTAAAACAAAATTGTAGAAGAAAAGGGGAAGATTATGTTTGAAATGAAATCAGAGTATTATATTGGAATAGAAATGATTGACGAACAACATAAGCAGTTGTTCGCATATGCTGATGAAACATATGAATTGTTGAATGATGAATTTACGCCGGATAAATATGATAGAGTTGATATATTACTAGAAAAACTTTACGATTATGCAGTGAAACATTTAGCAGATGAAGAAGCGTATATGGAATCTATCCATTATAAAAAGTTATTTACACAAAAGGTTCAGCATCAAGCTTTTATTGAAAAACTAGATGAATTCATGGAAAGTCATAACAAAGAAGAGGAAAATCAGGATGAGCAAATTATGAAGATTTTGACTTATCTTACGGAATGGCTAGTAAATCATATTTTGCATGTGGATGGTCAGATTCCACAGGGATGATATAAATTAGGTAGGAGTTTATGAAAGATATTTATGGATGAGAAACAACTAAGCATTGATATTGTCGGTTTGTTAGGAGCGTGTTCTTATGCTTTGGATTGTATAGAAGCCGAACTGGTGAATGTTTCAAATAAGCATGGAAAAAGAGTTGCATACATGAGTGTATGCATGGCAAATTATTGGAATGTTGAAAGTGATGCATTACAAGATCTGGCAATTTGTGCGTTACTACATGATAATGCTTTGACACAATATATTACAGAAGAAGTACAAAAGAATCCTAGTATAGATATAAGGGATGATTCTTTGAATAAAAAAACAAATCTTCACTGTATTTATGGTGAAAAAAACATTGCAAAAATTCCATTTAAGACAAATGTTTCAAAGGTGATTTTATATCATCATGAACAGGCTGATGGAAGAGGTCCATTTAGAAAGGTCTGGCAGGAGACCCCCCTGTTTGCCAGGATAATTCATCTTGCAGATATCATAGATGCGATTGCTAACAGTGCAGAATTCACGCAGGGAAAATGGGATATATGTTGTGAATTTCTCGAAAAACAAAAAGGAAGATTATTTGATGATGAATGCGTAGAGGCTTTTTTTGAAACGATTTCAAAGGAGACTTTTATTTCGTTCAAAGATGGAACTTTTGAGTCGAAGTTATGGGAGATCGTGCCGAGAAAGAAGCAGATATTTGATTGGAATACTTGTAAAAATATTGCAGATTTCTTTGCAAGTATTGTTGACTATAAATCTCCATTTACCAGCAAACACTCTATTGGTGTTGCAGAAAAGGCGGCTCAGTATGCAAGGTATATCGGCTATGATGTTTTGGATATAGAAAAAATGTATTTAGCAGGAGCATTGCACGATATCGGAAAAATGATGGTAGGCAATGAAATATTAGAAAAACCTGATAAGCTTACAGATGAAGAATTTGATAAAATGAAAAATCATGCGGGTTATACATATCTTATTTTGTCACAAGTAGATGATTTTGAAGAAATACGTGATTGGGCAGCACTACATCATGAAAAGCTAAACGGGAAGGGCTATCCGTTTGGTAAAACTGCAGATGAATTAAATGAACAAGAACGAATAATGGCTTGTGTTGATATTTATCAGGCTCTCACGGAAGAACGTCCCTATAAGAAAGGAATGTCACATGAAAAAGCATGTGACATTCTCGACGATATGGCAAAAAAAGGCTTTGTTGATGCGGATGTTTCGCATAAAATGAGAGATTGTTTTTCATTAGTGTCGGTACACTAGATTCCACCAGCTTGATGTTGTGACGAAGCTGTTATCTGATGTTAAGGGAAAATGGAGCAGGAAAGAATTATCTGATCCAACACATTGCAGGTTCTAAGGCAATCATCATTGATAAGATCAATGAGAAGTACCAGTTCTTCAGGAAACTGTTTGATGATCCGGATATGATGAAGCAGGTTATGGAGACTGTGGGGTCCGCACTTTATGAGAGATTGAGAAGAAGTTCATATATGACCCAAAGTCTGGAGTAGTGGAAGAAGAGCACCGGAAACTTATGTAGATTGGAGGAGGCATTATGTTAGAAGTAGGAACAAAAGCACCGGATTTTGAATTACCGGATCAGAATGGAGAATTGCATAGATTAAGCGAATATCTTGGAAAGAAGGTAATTCTGTATTTTTATCCAAGAGATAATACACCAGGTTGTACAAAGCAGGCTTGTGGATTCTCGGAAAGATATCCGCAGATTTGCGAAAAGGGAGCTGTTGTACTTGGAGTGAGCAAGGATTCTGTTGCATCTCACAAGAAGTTTGAGGAAAAATACGGACTTGCATTTACACTTTTATCTGACACTGAACGCAAAGTGATTGAGGCTTATGATGTATGGAAAGAAAAGAAGAATTATGGAAAAGTGTCAATGGGAGTTGTCAGAACAACATACCTGATTGATGAGAATGGTATCATAATAAAGGCGAATGACAAAGTAAAAGCCGCAGATGATCCGGAAAAAATGTTACAGGAATTAAGCTGATGAAGATTATATTATCACCTACAAAGACAATGTAATTTCGAATAAGGAGATATTATGATGAAAAAGTCATTATGTTATTCTGTAATTACACTTGCAGTAACTTTTGTTATAGGACAGGTATTGCTTTTTTTGTTTCCTGAGGGAAATTCAATTGGTTCATCTATCTTGTTTATTTTAATGAATTTAACACCAATGTTTGTTGCGATTGCTTTTGCAAAATCAGATGGGCAGAAAGCAGTGCTCAAAGATATGTTTTTGCAAAGAGAGTCCATCTACCCATATATCTTGGCAATCGGCAGTGTATGCGTATATTGGGGTGTCTCATTTATAATGGGAAATGTATTGCTGACAGGTGGAACAATTATTTCTGTATTGGTTTATATGCCATGGACAATCCTGCAAGGCGGATTAGAAGAATGTGGCTGGAGATGGTATTTACAGCCAAAGCTTAATATAAAGTCCTATATATTAAAAATGTTCTTAATATCAATCGTGTGGTTTTTATGGCATATTCCAATTTATCGATTGCCTTGGATTACAGCCGGATCTAGTAATTATCTAATCTTCTATCTTATGATATTAGGAAACACATTTATGTTTGGAGCAGTAAAAGAATATTCCAAAGGGGTGTTGCCCTGCGTGATCGCACATATTTTAATAGATTCGATAGCAGCAGCGATGCTTGTAGGAAGTAATATTGTTAAAATTGGAATATTAGTGGTGTTCGAAATGGCTATATCTATTTTTAGCGTTAAATTAAAAAAAGAAAATAACAGCAAAATACGTAGGAGAAAATCAAATATATGCAAATCATTATGAATCAGTATATATGCTTTATTGCATTATGGTGTCTTATAATGAATACCTATATTGTTTTTTCATCCAGCAATGTGAAAGCTCTCGAACAGAGAGACAAAAAAGTGATGGAAAAGATTATCTATTTTATCACAGCGGCATTGGTGCTGGGTGACCTGGACACTTATATGTTTGCAGGTATGAATGAAAAATGGGTGTACTTAAATTTAGAAATCGTAAATTATGCCATGTACTTGTTAAAGTATCTGTACCTGACGGTTTTTACAATATTTCTTATGAAAGAAAGCGACAGATTTGTAAAAATTAAGAAGATTTTGTTGGCAGTTTCCATTCTGTGTGGACTCATTGGAATAATCTGCATCTCACTGCCGAATGTCAGAGAAGAGTTTTTCTATATCAGTAGTGATCATTATTTTTATTATGGCAGATATTATGGCATAATCAGGGTTTTGATTTTATTAGATATTTTGGTGCTATTAGTTGCCCTGCTGTTGGAGAGGAAGCAATATAGCAAAAAAACATTTTACCTGTATCTGGGATATGCTTGTCTCCTGACAGCTACTGCGCTCTTTGATTATGTTATTGACACCTGGTATCTGCAGAATCTGGCGATTTTCTTTTCGTCTATGATTATTTCTGTAGATCATACGATACAGGTTTCTGATCAGTGGCTGAATGCAAAAAGAGAATTATTGATTTCCGAATACAGAGCGAGCCATGATATCATGACGGGGTTATGGAATAAAACCAGTGGAGTGGATCAGATTAGAAACTGTTTAGAAAATATGTCAGAAGGTGATATGGCGGTATTGGGATTTATGGATATCGATAATTTCAAGTCTGTCAATGACACATATGGACATGAAACCGGCGATTTATGGATTCGTGAAGTAGCCTCGGCACTTCAGGAAATGTGCGGTCCGTCAGACATTGCATGCAGATATGGCGGTGATGAGTACATTCTTTTCCTGCAGAATATCGGAGACCGGGATGAATTAACGGCACGCATTGAAGGATTTAGAAAAAAGATTCATGACAAAGCAGAAGAAAAGGGACAGGATGTGCATTGCAGCATCGGACTTTATCGGGTGAAGGGAGCAGGGAGAAAATTAGATGAATGCATCATAATAGCAGATGGTCTGCTTTATCAGGCGAAGAAGAATGGAAAAGATACTTACGTAATAGAGTAAACAACTAACTAAAACTTCCCACACCAATAAGGTGTGCTGCACCTTGAAAATTCAATATCTGGCAGTTGTTCGGTTGTTTACAGCATGAAGCGTACTTGGAGAGGAAAATCAACTGTCAAAGAGAACATATTTCGCAGGGATTACCGCCTTTTTAGCAGCTTCCAAAAGCGAAAGCATGGCGGAGGTTCCTTTTTCCATGGACAGTTTCCTGCGTTTGTATCCAATGGTCCTTTTGTCTACATTTGCAGCTTGACTGATTTTGAAATCTGCATATCATTTTGAGTCGCTTGTGTTATACTTTTATTCATAGCATGAGTCTCCGGTTTGTAATTGTTTTTTTGGCAACTCAATTATACCAAAACCATTGGTTTCATGCTATTTTTATGCCAGTTATTATTGAATTTTCAAGGGGCATAGGCACATTTTAATGTGCGAAGTTTGAGTAATTTAATACTTTAGTAATAGATTTTTCCAATAAAGTATGCTATCTTAGTACTATATATGGATAGATATACGTGATAAAAAGAACAATAATTTACAAAGGAAGGGAAAACTATCATGGAAAAGATCAAAAAGCGTATAACTAACTTAAAGGTTGCAGGAAAATTAAAAGTATATCGAATGACAGTGCTTGTTATGACATTATTTTTAGTATTGGTGGCACTGATCTCGACATTAGTGATCCGTTTAAATATAGAGAAGATCACGGAGGTCTGGTCTCCGTCATTGGAATATCTGCAGGATTTAGAGACAATGACTGCGAAATACAGAATCAAACAGTATCAGCATCTAGTAGAATCAGATGCAGCAGTCATGAACTCCTGCGAAGAAGAAATCACGAAGCTGGAGAGTCAGATCGAGGATACCGGTGCGAAGCTGGATGCAATAATTTCTGCAGACAGCAAAGCTCAAAAAGGACGGGATGATTATGATGTAGCAAACGCTGCATGGGAAAAATACAGGGCTGCTTCAGATGAAATTCTGCAGTTGAGCCGTGAAGGTAAACAGCAGGAAGCATCGAAGCTGATGACCGGAGAGGTGTATGAAGAATATAAGGCTTTTGCTGAGAAATTAACTACATTATGTGACAAGTTCCAGGTAGAATTAGATCAGGCAAAGACCATGGCTAATGTATGCACTGTAATCATATTTATTGTGATCGTGGCAGCGGGTCTTGCGATTGCTGTAGTGACGACACTGATCGGAGGGATCATTACCAATTCCATTACAGAGCCGGTAGAACAGATAGAGGCAGCAGTTGCCAGCCTGCGTAAGGGCGAACTGTCTAATGTAGAAATGCTTACCT
>ERZ773164.1011-NODE-1011-length-30010-cov-3.743849_pt1 | contig 30010 bp, 28 predicted proteins | sample MGYA00511917_ERZ773164 | MGnify/ENA primary metagenome ERZ773164 (study PRJEB29015, sample SAMEA2737847) | human gut metagenome | biome: human gut; feature: human-associated habitat; material: faeces | place: China | collected 2012 ...
AGCTCTTTAGCAATTTTCTGCATCTCATCTCCGTCAGACCGAATTTGCTCGGGCGCTTTGCTGCCGTAGGACGGCTGCTGCATGAGCTCTACAAGTTCATTCTGACGATTCTCCAACGCCTCTATCTGCCCGGGGAGCTCCTGAAGAAGTTTGTTTTCTTTGTAGCTGAGCCCCGGCTTTGCGTTCCGGCGTCTCGTCTTCTGCGATTTATCGGCTTGAGCTGCAGCCTCCGCGGCTTTCTGCTCTTCTTTTTCTCTCTTGTCCCGCCACTTGAGCCATTCTTCATAGCCTCCGACATAAGAAGTCCAAACACCGTTTTTATCCGGAGCAATCGTTAGCGTCGCGACGTTATCCATAAAAGACCGGTCGTGTGTCACCAATAAAACCGTTCCCGGATATTCCGCCAGAGTCGCCTCAAGCATCTCGATAGATTCGATATCCAAGTCGTTGGTGGGCTCGTCCATGACCAGGAGGTTAGCCGGCTTTGCAAAAAGTTTTGCCAGCAGCAGGCGATTTCTCTCGCCGCCGGAAAGGCTGGAAACTTTGACATTGACGCGATGCGGCGGGAACAGGAATTCGCCAAGGTATCCGATCACGTGCTTTCGGACGCCGCCGACTTCAACCCAGTCAGAGCCGGGAGAAACGGTTTCCTGCAGTGTCTTCGTAGGATCAAGCTCGCTGCGCAGCTGATCGAAATAGGCAATTTGCAGATTCGTCCCCAATTTCACGGTACCGGAGTCCGGTTGCATCTGCCCCAAAATAATTTTAATCAGCGTGCTCTTACCGACGCCGTTAGGACCGAGCAAGCCCAGCTTGTCACCGCGCATCACGCGAAGCGTTAAATCTTTAATCAGGCAGCGGTCGCCGAAACTCTTACTGACACCCTCGAGCTCAGCCACGACTTTGCCGCTTCTCTCTCCAGCGTCCAAGTTAAGATCGAGTGTGCCGATCCGATCCCGTCTTTGCTCACGTTCAATACGCATTTGCTCCAGACGTCTGACGCGACCCTCGTTTCGTGTGCGTCGCGCTTCGATGCCGCGGCGAATCCAAGCTTCTTCCTGAGTCCAAACCTTATCGAAATCAGCCCTTGCCTTGTCTTCCGCCGCTAACTCCTCTTCTTTTCTCCGCTGATAGGCTTCAAAAGAGCCCGGATAGCTGCGAACTACGCCGCGATCCAGTTCCCAAATCGTATCGACGATCCGATTAAGAAACGCACGGTCATGAGTAATCGTCACGAAAGAGCGAGACTTTTTGAATTCATTCAGGATGATATTTTCAAGCTGACGAATCGCGTCAATGTCCAAATGGTTTGTCGGCTCGTCCAGCAAAAGGAGATCTGCATCTAAGGCGAAAGCAAGTGCCAGGGCTGCTTTTTTCTTTTCGCCGCCGGAAGCCTTCTTCAAGTCAAGGTTTTCATCCAGGTCGAACTTATGAAGAAACTCCGACAAGCGGCTTTGAATCTGCCAGCGCATTTTTTCGTCCGGCAGTTCATCCAGCTTCCCTCTAAGCACCAAAGAGTCCATGACGGTCGGTGCTTCCGGAAAGTAAGGCTCCTGTTCTACATAGACAGCATGCAGGCCGTTCTGTGTATGCAGCTCCCCGCCGTCGAGTTTTTCAATACCCGCAAGAACTTTAAGTAAAGAGCTCTTGCCGGTACCGTTGCGGCCGATCAAACCGATTCTCTGACCTGCTTCGACCGTAAGGTCGGCGTTATCGAGAAGCGGCTTATCGCCCCAGGCCAGATGGCCTTCCATCATCGTCACAAAACTCATAAGCCGGCCTCTTCCGCGCTTTCCGTAAACTGAACTAAATCCTCTTCAGAGGCCTTCCCTGTCTTATTTGGGCTAACGACCGTTTTTACAAGCTCTCGCTTCACTTTGCTTCCGCTGTCTTTATCGAAGCTCAGACGTCCGGTCAGTCCATCGGGAACTTCAATGCGTCGTGCCCAGTCAATCCACTTGGTACCTAAGGTCCAGGCATCTACTCCGACAGAAAACATTTGCAGCTCTTCCAGAGATAAATTCTCTCTTTCTCCCTTGTACTGAGCTACCAAAGTGCTTGTGTTCTCCTCGGCCGGAATCTCTAACGTGATCATTCCGTTCAAATCGTTGGACTGAGTTTTGGCCAGCATGGAGTCTTTCTGATGCATCGGATTGCTGTAACTTGTCCCGAAAACCGGAAGCTCAGGCGGCAAATACGGACGAAGCAGGCTGGCATTTTGAGCATTCATGGCAAAAAAAGCGCCTCTGAAGGCCTTTCCTCGCATTTCCTGACGAAGGTAGGCAATCTGATCGGAGGAAATATGACGTCTTTCTGCACCGGCCCCGGCTTTCACCAAAGCGGCTTCCATGGCTCTTGCCAGACGCTCGTCATACGGATCCTGAGTCGTAAGGATTACAAAATTATTCGCTGCCAGATCTGCCTTTTGAGCGGTGTTTTCCACTGCAATCTTCGCAAGCTGCTCGACTTCGCTCTCTGCAGAAATATCGATACTTAAAAATAATTCCGGCGCCGTTTCTCCGGACGGACGATTGATTGCTACGACCGGCAGCGGAAGATAGGGCATTTCCGATATCGTCTGTACGGCGTCTCGCGAAACAGGTCCGATGGCCAGTACTGCCCCGTCGTCGGCTGCTTTCTTTAATACCGCACCGGCATCCTGCGGATTGCTCAGTTCATACTGAACCAACTCACAGGCACCCGAGGCCGTTGCCTCGCGGCTGGCCGCGAGGATTCCCTGCTGAATAGGAGCCGCGGCTTCGGACAGAACGGATCCTTTAGGGGATACAATCAGAGCGATCTTAGTTTTGTTCTGCGATTGAACCTGCGCATCCGTTGTCGGTCCGATCTCGGATTGCTGAGCCGCAGCAGTCGTTACTGCAGCTGCCGTAATAAGGCTCAGAGATACGCGACACAAAATTCTGTTTACCAACGAGGTCAAGATGGACTCCCGAAAATTCCTCTACGACAATAATGAACTGTTCCAAAGCATCTCGCTCCCCTCTCAGGATCTGCCTGCCCCCGCACTTTACGTCGTGGGTCTTCCGATCGGAAATCTCGGCGATATTACCCTCAGAGCGCTTTTGGTCCTCAGCAAGGCAGACTGTATTGCCGCTGAAGACACCCGGGAAACAAGAAAACTTTTGGAGAAGTTTAATATAGAGTCGCACTTGTTCCCTGTCCATCAGCATAACGAGCACAAGGGTGCAGAAAAGGTTTTAACTTATTTGGCCGAAGGCAAGCGGGTTGCGCTCGTCACGGACGCCGGAACGCCTGCGGTTTCCGACCCCGGAACAAAAGTCGTCGCCCAAGTCAGAGGACAAGGTTATCGCGTCATTCCGATCCCCGGCGCCAGCGCTTCAGTAACCGCAGTCTCTGCGGCGGGAATGGCGCCGGAGGGCTTTACATTCCACGGCTTTTTAAACGGCGGAAAAAAGGAGCGCGCAGGTGAACTTCAAAAGTTAATAAACAGCGGCCGCACTTTTATTCTGTACGAAGCGCCCCATCGCTTAGAGAAATTAATTGATGAACTAAGCGAATCCGTCCCGGCAGATCGAAAAATCACAATTGCCCGAGAACTCACGAAAAAATTCGAACAAATCGACAGCCTCTACGCTCCTGATTTACGCGAATGGCTATCCCGCAATCCTCCTAAGGGAGAATACGTCATCGTCGTCGACGCGGCTTCAACCTCAGCGGAGGAGACGTTAAAAGAAGAAGATAAACAATGGATTGACGAGTTAATCCCGCTCCTTCCGGCTGGACAGTTGTCGGCAATCGCAAGTAAAATTTCCCGCTTTCCCAAAAAAATCATTTACAACTACATAGTCAGCAAGAAGAATTCACTAACGACTATGGATTAATAATTTACCCAATCGTGAGTACTAACGTGTCAAACAGCAAAAAACAGAAAGATCACAGCGAACTGGTCGATGAGAAGGTAGAAGTCAGCACCGTCTCCGAGTCCGACGTAGCCGCCTCAAAAGAAGAGGATCCGTTCCACACCGCAGTGGAATCTATTACCTCCTCTCCGGTCACTTCTGAAAAGGAAGCCGAAGAGTACGTCTCCAATCAAACTTTCGCCGCTGCCAACGAGCATGAGATGCAGGCTTTGATCTCCATTCTCGAGGGCGAGGCCCCGGCTGACCGCAAAGCCATCCTGAAGGCTTTGGTGCAGCGTGAAAAATTAAAAGAAGGCGCCAGCAAGAAGACCGAAGTTAATGAAAACGAATTAAACGAAGACTGGAAGCACGGCGGTTATCCCTACAAGAACCGCATGAGCCGCAAGATCTACGAAAAAGAAAAATATCTTCTTCAGGTCGAGCTTCTGAAACTTCAGAACTGGGTCAAGGAGACTGGACAGAAAGTCGTTATTCTGTTCGAAGGCCGCGACGCAGCCGGAAAGGGCGGCACCATCCGTCGCTTCATGGAGCATCTCAATCCCCGCGGAGCACGCGTCGTTGCTTTGGAAAAACCGACTCAGCGTGAGCTCGGTGAATGGTACTTCCAGCGTTACGTAAAACATCTGCCGACTGCCGGTGAAATCGTATTGTTTGACCGCTCCTGGTATAACCGTGCCGGTGTCGAACGCGTCATGGGTTTCTGCACTGATGACCAGTATCTCGAATTCATGCGCGAGTGCCCTGAATTCGAGCGCTTTCTGACCCGCAGCAGAATCTACCTGATCAAGTTCTGGTTCTCCGTCAGTCGCAAGGAACAGAGAAGACGCTTCAAAGAGCGTCAGGTTCATCCGCTCAAGCGCTGGAAACTTTCTCCGATCGATATGGCCTCTCTCGACAAATGGGATGACTACACCAAGGCTAAAGAAGCCATGTTCCTTAATACGGATACCGTGGCCGCCCCCTGGACCGTCATTAAGAGCGACGACAAGAAACGCGCCCGCCTGAACGCCATGCGTTATGTTCTTCAGTCTCTGCCCTACACCGGCAAAGATATGAATGCTATCGGCGCGATTGACCCGCTGATCTTAGGCCGCGCCAACACGATCTATGAAAAGGGCGAACACAGCGACATTCTTCTTCAGCTGAGTACTCATCTCGCCGAAAAGAATACTGAAACAAAGAAAAAATCAAAATAAATCCGGCGCCGCTTAAAGCGGTGTAGAGACACCAAAGGCCGCAGTCGCGGCCTTTTGGTTTTTCTGAAGACGGAACGTCTAGAACTGAAGTTTGTAGGTTCCCATGGTCTCGGCCATCTGAACGACACGCCCGTCAATGGCGTTAAACACATCCTTAAGCTCAGGCGGTTCATTAAAGCTCAGGACCGTATCAACCGCAAACACCTTGAAGAAGTAACGGTGAGTTCCGATCGGAGGCTTCGGTCCGATGTAGCCCACGGTGCCTCTGCCGTTTACGCCCTCGCAGGAGCCGGGAAAAAGGTTCTCGAGATCAGCGCCTTCCGGAATGGAAAGATCCTGAGCCGGGAGGTTATAGGCGACCCAGTGAACAAAGGTCAGCTTAGGAGCCTCAGGATCCGGCGCATCCGGATCAACACACACCAGCACTAGAGACTGCGTGCCTTTGGGGATATTGGTGATCTCCAGCGGAGGAGACATGTCGCTCCCCTGCTGAGTATATTCTTTCGGGATCGGTGCCCCCGTCGCAAATGCCGGAGACTGAATTTCAAGTTTCTCCATCCCTCAGTTCCTTCTTAGGGTCTCACAGACTGTTCACGGGTCTTGGAGGACTTGATGGCGCGAACAATGCTGTCGAGCTGCTCGGAAATTTCTTCGACAATATTGTTTGCGGTAACAATGCCGCACAGCTTGTCATCTTTGTCGACAACCGGCAGTCTGCGAATGCCCTGCTCGCGCATTCTTGCTAAAGCATCGACGACGGTTTCGTCGGCGCTTGCGGTGCAAACGGGCGCAGACATGACATCTTCAACTTTTAATCCTTTCGGATCTTTCTCTAATGCCACGACTTCAATGCAAATATCACGGTCAGTGATCATTCCGACCGGCTGTCTGTCGTCATTGATGACAACCAGACTTCCTACATGAAGAGCTCGCATGGCTTTAGAACAATCCAAAACAGAAGTTCCCAGTGGAATTGTGGCAACTGTATGTACTGACAAATCGATAATTTTGATAGAACGAGCTCGCATCTATACCTCTTGCTAAAACCTACTGCCCTTATGCTATGTATTTGATCTTTATAAGGGTTCGGGCACTCACCCTCAACACGGTATCATACCAAACCAAAACGGCCAAAAAGCCCTGCGGGACCGCTCGAAAACACGGATCTCCGCGCTAAACCTCCTCCGATGTTTCAGGAGTGATGCGCTCTTTTTCGAGATCCTTAAAGTCAAAGAGTGTCTGATCCAGCAAATGCGACGGAGCGACTCGGGTCAGGCTGCGGAAAATGTTCTCCACTCTTCCCGGTGTTTCTCTATCCATCCTTTGGATAATTTCCTTCATTTCACGACGGCAGACATCATCGGCCCCGCATAATTTGGGGATGACATCGTAGCCTTTGATGCGGCACCAGCGCGCCAGGTCCTTTTCACGCAGGTACACGAGCGGACGAATCACAATATGCTCTTTAGCATCGCTTAACAGCTTCGGGGGCATGGACTTAAGGCGGCCGCCGTAGAACATGTTCAGCATCAGTGTGCTGACGACATCGTCCAAGTGGTGTCCCAGCGCGATTTTCGTGCATTTCTGCTCCCTCGCTACGCGATAAATAATGCCTCGTCTCAAACGCGAGCACAGCGAGCAAAGATTTCGATTGTCCGAGTTCTTCGACTTCACGATGGAGAATGTGTCCTGATCCTCAATGTGATACGGGACTCCGATCTTTTCCAGATGGGCAATGAGGCGATCCAACGGGAAGTCAGGAAGATGCTGGTTCAGACAAAATGCCAGCAGCTCGAAGTGAATCGGAGCACGTCCCTGCAGACGCACGAGTGCATCCAGCAGTGCGTAACTATCCTTTCCGCCGGAGACGCAAACCATCACTTTGTCTCCGTCTTCGATCAGATTGAAATCCGTAATCGCCTGGGCGCAGAGTCTGACCAAGCGCTTCTCGAGTTTTCTGTTTTCAAACGACAAACGCTCTTTCTTCTCTTCGGAAGGTGCCTCTGAAGCACTCTCATCCGGAGTCGAAATGTTTTGTTCCGTTTGATCTTTAAGCTCTTCGATTTTGACGGGTTTCATTATCAGTTCTTAATCCTTTCCTTGTCTTTACTAAAAAATGCTTCAACACCAATAGATTCGGCCTTTGAATATGCATCGGGCTTCTCGCTGCCGATCTGAACTGCGGCCACTTCGGGACATGCCAGCAGCCGCTCGGCTGTTCTCTCTAACAGAGTTTCCTGCAGATCTATGTGACCTTCCTGAACGACTGCTTCGATGGCTTCAATGATTCTGTCGTAGTTAAAGACTTCCGAGAGCTCATTGACCGGCGCCGCCCCTTTCTCCACGTACACGGAAACGTTCAATCTTAATCTTTGAGGAAGAAGTCTCTCGTGCTGATACGCACCGATCCGAGCCTTCGTTTCGTAGCGATTCAGTTTGATCTTCCAATATTTTCCTGAAATAAGCATCGGATCCAAATCCACTTTGAACTTCCTCTATTCCTTATTAATGTGTCAAAATCTTTCCATGCGTTGGATATTGACTATTTTCATCGGACTCTGTGCCCTTACTTCTGCGATCCCATGGCTTCAAAAGCTTGGAATCGGCCGGTTGCCCGGCGACCTGAACTTCAAGGTCTTCGGCCATCCGATTCAAATTCCGTTAGCAAGTACCATTCTCATCGCCGTGGTACTGATGCTGATCGGCAAGTTTATCTAGTACCTCATCAATCGCCCGGACGGACGCTTCTTCTATCAGCTGCGGGATGCGGGATTTATCCGCCGCCCCTGCCGAGATTGACCTGAAATCCAGCGATCGAACCGCCTCGGCAGACGTCAGCCATTTTTCATCAGAGTCAATACGATGCGCTGCTTTCAGCAGACGCAAAAGCTGAACAAATCGCTCCGGGCGCCGCAGCGCGTCCTTGCGGCGAAGAACGGAAAGTATTTCTTTGCCGTCAGCCGCCTTTTCAAAACCGTCTCGCAGGCTTTCTGAGAAAAGAGTCGCAAACTCCGTCAGTTTTTTAGGCATTCGGAGTGTCTCCAGCAAAGCCGGAAGTTTGTCCGGATCCACGGACGCAACCGAAGCCGCAAATTTTTCTTCTTCCGTAAAGCCGGACGCCAAACGATCCAGCAGGCGTCGGGAAAAGTCCGTTTGCTTCCACTCCGGATAGACGCGGGCCATAAAACCATTCGTCTCAAGTTCGTCAAAGAAGATCGAGGGCTTCGCTTCCTTTAGCGCCTTACGAATCTCGGCAGTGACACGCTCGGGTACCAGAGCATCCACTTCGCCGCTTTCTACCATGCGCTCTAGCATCGCCTTTGTTTCTTCAGCAATACGAAACCACGGAAGCTTTGCCCGAAAACGGCTCACTCTCAAAATCCGTAGGGGATCTTCTTCAAAGGCAGCGCTGACGTGCCGCAGGACACCTTCTTTCAAGTCTTCAAAACCGCCGTAAGGATCGATAAGGCGCCCGTCTTCCTCCATCGCCATCGCATTGACAGTGAGGTCGCGCCGCAGGAGATCCTGCTCCAGAGTGACGGACGGATCGGTAAAAAAAGTAAAGCCTTTGTAGCCGTGTCCGCTTTTTCGCTCCGTCCGCGCAAGTGCGTACTCTTCGTGCGTCTTCGGATGCAGGAACACCGGAAAATCATTGCCGACCGGAACAAACTTTAATCTGAGCATCTCTTCCGGCGTCGCCTCGGTGACGACCCAGTCCCTGTCGTTGCTCTGCATGGGGTGGCCAAGCTGTGTGAGCAGCTTGTCCCGTACCCAACCGCCTACAATATATTTTTTGAGAGACATAACTTAATTCCTAGGTACTGCAGGATCGATCATAGTATGGACAAGAAAAGAGAACGCGCCCGAGTGTTGAAAAAGAGAAATGTCTTAAGTTCGGCCAAATACACAGAGCTCAACCGCGCTTTATGCGGCTTCGTCAGTGATTTCTTGAATTCCGCTGAGGTAAAGACAATCAGCGCCTTTCTTCCTATCGGCTCCGAACCGAACATCTCTGAAGTGCTGAAAAAATGGCTCAGTGCCGACTCTGACCGTCGGGTTTTTCTTCCCGTAACAGAAGACAAAACCATGCGCTTTGCTTTTTGGGATCCCACGAAGCCTCTGAAGCTCGGCCGCTTCGGCGTTCCGGAGCCGACATCGAATCTTTTTTTCGACCCTCCGCTTCTTCTTGTCCCTTGCGTTGCCCTAAACAAAGAAGGCTACCGGCTCGGCTACGGAGCCGGTTACTACGACCGCTACCTCTCGGCCTGTGCGGAGAAGCCGTTTACCGCAGGTATCTGCTTCTCCGAATTTTGTGGTTTAGACTTTAGGGCGGAGCCTTTCGATGCCAAGCTCGATGCTGTCATCTCGGATTCGGGCTTCCGCCGGTTCTAACAACTATTCCTGAGTCAGTTCGTCAAGAGCCGATTGAACTTCGGCCTCGGTGGCCTCTGAGTCAAGCTGACAGAAAATATCCTTCAGCGCTCCTAGGCCGGAAGCCTTAAAGCTCTGAAGATGAGCACCGACCTCTTTGCCGGAGGGAAGTCCGCCGGCAGTCAGCAAGGTCTTACCCTGACCGTTGACAAGCTTGAAGTAGAAGAGCCCGTCTTTTTCTCTGTACTGTTTCAGAGAAGCTTTGCTCTTCTTTGTCTTTGCCGCAACCTTCTTTTCCTGCAGCGGCTTGAAGGTTCTTAAGCCCACGGCGTTGCGGCACTGATCCACAAGCGCACGAGCCATCGGACGAATTCTTTCAACGCCTTCACGAAGGATCGCCTCTACCTTTTCCGGCTCCCGCATGTAGGCCTCATAGCGCTCACGCATCGGACCGATCTCGGAATTGATTTTTTCAAAAACGATTTCTTTGGCTTCTCCCCAGCCGAGGCCATCCTTCAGCTTCTTGCGGAATTCTTCTCTTTCCTCATGCATTGCAAATGCATCGTAAAGGGCGGTAAGAGAAGTCGATTCCGGATCCTTAGGTTCCCCGGGAAGCTTCGAGTCCGTCACGATTTTCATGATCGCTTCACGCAGAGCTTTTTCTCCGCCCTCAAAGAGGGGAATGACGTTGTCATAGCTCTTACTCATCTTGCGGCCGTCCAAGCCCGGGAGGATGGCAGTGTCTTCGTCGATCAGTGCTTCGGGCAGCGGGAAGATTTCCTCTCCGTTTCCGTACATCTGATTGAATCGGGTGGCAATGTCGCGGCACATTTCAATGTGCTGGATCTGATCACGGCCGACCGGAATGAAATTCGCCTTGAAAATCAATATGTCCGCAGCCATCAGAATCGGATAGCAAAACAGACCCATGGTCACGTTGTTGTCCGGATCTTCACCTGCGGCCTCATTGGCTTCCACCTTCGCTTTATAGGCATGAGCTCGGTTCATCAGACCTTTGGACGTCACACAGTTCAAAATCCAGTTGAGTTCCAGCGTCTCAGGGAGGTCACTCTGACGATAAAAATGCACGCGTTTAGGATCCAGTCCGCAAGCGAGCCAAGTTGCAGCAATCTGGATACGGCTCTTCTCGACGCGATCCGGATCGCTTGTCTTGATCAAAGCATGATAGTCAGACAAGAAATAAAAACTTTCCGTACCTTCAGCCCGGCTTTTCTGAATCGCCGGACGAATGGCGCCGACATAGTTCCCCAGATGAAGGGTGCCGCTGGGCGTCACACCGGTTAAAACACGTACTGTCATCTTGATTCCTTTCAGCTAGAAGTCAAACTATTTATCTTAAAAAAATATCCCCGCGAGCGTGACTCCGGGGACTAATTTAAAGGGGAAATTAGGCTAAACCGGCCGCCTGGCGGAGCGCTTGAGCTTTATCCGTACGTTCCCAGGTGAATTCCGGTTCCTCTCTTCCGAAGTGTCCGTAAGCAGCGGTCTTGGAGTAGATCGGACGCTGCAGATCCAGCATCTTGATAATGCCGGCAGGTCTCAGATCGAAATGTTCTCTGACCAGTTCGGCAATCTTTTCGTCCGGAATAACGCCGGTGCCTTCCGTGTAAACCGTGATGTTCACAGGATTGGCAACACCAATAGCGTATGCAACCTGAATCTGGCACTGCTTTGCCAAGCCGGCGGCAACGATGTTCTTAGCAACATAACGGCAGGCATAAGCAGCAGAGCGGTCTACCTTTGTGGGATCCTTGCCGGAGAAAGCACCGCCGCCGTGGGGGCAGGCACCGCCGTAAGTGTCCACAATGATCTTACGGCCGGTCAGACCGCAGTCACCCTGAGGTCCGCCGACAACGAAGCGTCCGGTCGGGTTAATCAGGAACTTCGTGTCCTTGAGCATTTCGGGCGGGAACACAGGGCGAACGATTTTGTCAATCACAGCCTGAACGAATTCGGGCTTCATTTTGTCGCCTTCACTCATTTCAGGAGCGTGCTGAGTAGAAAGAACGACTGTCTCGACAGAAACGGGACGGCCGTCTACGTAACGCATGGTCACCTGGCTCTTAGCGTCCGGACGAAGATACGGCATCTCGCCGGTTCTTCTCATCAAAGACTGCTGTTCAACCAGACGATGAGCGTAATAGATAGGAGCAGGCATCAGCGCATCTGTTTCGTCACAGGCGTAACCAAACATCAGGCCCTGGTCACCGGCGCCTTTTTCGAGCGGATCGTCCTGAGCTTTATCGACGCCCTGAGCGATGTCGGGAGACTGTTTGTCATAAGCAACCAAGACTGCGCAGCCTTTATGGTCAATACCGTAGCTGCTGTCGTCGTAACCGATGCGCTTCAAAGTGTCACGAACGATCTTGGTGTAATCCACATTTGCAGTGGTCGAAATTTCTCCGGCAAGCATGACCGTGCCGGTCGTGCACAGGGTTTCAGCGGCAACTCGGGCAGTCGGATCCTGTTCCAGAATAGCGTCGAGAATGGCGTCCGAAATTTGGTCGGCGACTTTATCGGGATGGCCTTCGGATACGGACTCCGAAGTAAAAAGGTATTCTTTTGCAGACTTGTTCATAAGAGCTGACTCCGAAAATTTTTCTAAAAATCATCAATAGGAGGCAGCGTCGCGGAAGCTATCTTCCGGACGCTTTAGCGGAATTTGTTAATCGCCCCGCAAGTTGTCCTTTAACTCGGCGAACGTAGAACTATAATCCTCTGACCTGCGATTATCAAGCAGAAGAAGCCCTTCGCTTGAGAATTTAGCAACCTTTTGTTTACAGAAGCTTAATTTTGATCCATGGCAAAGAAATCCGCACTGAATTTACTCATTTCCAAGACCTGTGTCGGGCTCGTGAACGGCATGTCCGGCTGGAAGCAGTCAAGCCGCACCCGTCTGGCTAATTTTCTTGCCTCGGTCACCTGGTACGTGCTTGCAAGGCGCAGAAAGATTGCTCTGACGAACCTTCGTCTCTGCTTTCCGGAGTGGTCCGAACAAAAACGCGTTGAAACCGCAAAAGGCGTCTTCCGCAACCTTATTCGCGCCGCCCTTGATCACAGCGTTCTCGCAAAAGGCTCGGAAGCCCAGGTTTTGGAAATGGTTAAGTTCGAGGGAAAAGAACAGTTCGAAGAACTCTGCAAAACCCATAAAGTCATCATCGTTGCTCCCCACTTTGTCGGATTAGATGCCGGCGGCATCGCCATGAATACCTTCGTGCGCGGCGCCTCTCTGTACCAGACCCAATCGAATCCTGTCTGGGATAAATGGGCTTTTGACGCCAGAAAACGCTTCTCCGATCCTGTGCTCATTCCGAAATCCAACTCGGCGATGAAAGAAGTCATCCGCGCCCTTCGCGCCTCTCTTCCGTTCTACTACCTGCCGGATATGGATCACGGTGCGCGCAACTCGGTTTTTGTCTCCTTCTTCGGTGTCCAAGCCGCAACGCTCCCGATGGTCTCTAAATTGGCAAAGCTGACCGGAGCCAAAGTGATTTGGGGTATTGCCGAAACGACGCCCGAGGGCTACACCATGCACTTATCCAAGCCTCTGGAGAACTTTCCAACAAACGACGCCACAGCCGATACCTTGCGCCTGAACCAAGAGCTTGAACAATTTATTCTCAAGCATCCGGATCAGTACCTTTGGACGCACCGCCGCTTTAAGACCCGTCCGGAAGGAGAACCTTCGGTTTATTAATAGTTACCTTATTTTCCGCATGGCAGACCGCAGTCCCGAAATGAAGCCTGCTAAGTTATAGAGACTTCCAAAAGGCGTACGGTAGAGAGATCGGCGAGATTCGTTCTCGGGCAGCTGCCGGAGAAATTCACAGACAGGATTTTGAGGGCGCCGAAGAAGAGGACCTCTTTCCTTCAATTATCGGAAAGAGGATGTCAGAATGTAGGGTCTAACTATTTTTATCGGGCAAGCCGTGAAGATTAAATTCACAAAAATGCATGGAGCCGGCAACGACTTCGTTGTCTTGGACTGCACTAAAGAACCTTTCTCGTTAACTCCCCAGCAGCTGCGATTCCTGGCCGATCGGCATTTCGGAATCGGCGCCGACCAAATTTTGGTCGTGGAACCGGCCGAACCGGGCGAAGCCGACTTCAAATATCGTATTTTCAACGCCGACGGCGGAGAAGTAGAACAATGCGGAAACGGCGCCCGCTGCTTCGTGAAATTTGTCTACAACAAGGGGCTGACCGACAAAAAACGCATCCGTGCCAAGACTATGAAAGGTGTCATAGAGCTTGAACTCAAAGAGGACGGAATGGTACGTGTTTCTATGGGCATGCCATCCTTTGAGCCCTCTTCTCTGCCTTTCAATCCTCAAGGGCTCCCTTCGCGCGAGATCCGCGGCTTTAAGCAATGGGCGGTCCGTTATAAAAGCGAACTGGTTTGGTTCTCTATCTGTTCCATGGGCAATCCGCATGTCACGATTATCACAGATGATATTGAGTCCGCCCCGGTCGGGGAATTAGGCCCTTTCATCGAAAACCATCCCGCATTTCCTCGTCGAGTAAACGTCGGTTTTATCCAGCCGATTACCGAACACGAAGCCAACGTTCGAGTCTGGGAACGCGGTGCCGGCGAGACCCTGGCCTGCGGCACGGGCAATTGTGCTGCGGCAGCCTCCTCGATCGAGCTCGGCGTTCTGAGTTCTCCGGTCCTTACTCATAATAGAGGCGGCGACCTCCGTTTGGCCTGGGAGGGAGAAGGCGAAGATGTCGAACTCTTCGGTCCGGCCGTAACCGTTTTTGATAGTGAGATTGAAATCCCATGAGCGAAAATCCAACCGTAGTCGACTTTGTCATCGACTACCTGAGAGCCAATCCTGATTTCTTTTTACGGCATCCAGACCTCTTCCTCCATCTGAGCCTGCCCGGACAAGCACCGGACGGAAGCCGTTCCCCTGCGGAATGTCAGAACGAGGCGCTGAAAGCCGCGCTTTCCTCCTGCCAAATCAGAGAAGAAGAGCGCAAGCTTCGGGAATCGAGCCACAGTTCGGAAGCAAAAAGCGAAGAAATTATTCGCTTTGCGACCGATTTGCTCGCCTGCCACTCGCAGGTTGAGCTCCCCAACCTCGTCCTGAGTTTCTTCATTTCCGAATTCAAGGCCGCGCACGGGCTGCTTCGCCTGTGGCCGGTAAAACCCAACTTCTCTTTCTTCCCGTTTGCGGAACGTTTGGGGCCGGATGTGGAGGCCGCCTTGGATTCAATCGAAAATTTCTATTTAGGCGAAAATTACGGTGACGAAGTAGCCCACTGGCTCAAGATCGACCCCGTTGAAACACGCGGCGTTCTCATTCTTCCGCTGCGCGGTCATAGCGGAGCCGTGTTCGGAATGATTTGCCTGTGCGATGCGGACGAAAAGAAATTCACTCAGGGCACCTCTCCTAAATTTTTGAAAATGGCAGCCAAAGTTGCCGAAACAGCATTAACTCCTTTGATCAATTGAGTATTTCCATGACGAATCAAATTCCTACGATCATCCTTAAACCCGGCAAGGAACGTGCACTCCTTCGCCGCCATCCCTGGGTTTATGCAACCGGGGTTTCCAAAGTACTGGGAAAACCGAAGAGCGGTGAGACGGTCAGGATTCAGGACAGTAAAGGAAAATTTTTAGCCTGGGGCGCTTTCTCTCCGGAGTCCGCGCTCCGCGCCCGCTGCTGGTCGTTCCAAGAGGAAGACGTCATTGATGCGGCTTGGATCGAAGCCAGAGTCAAAGCGGCGATCGAGGCACGCAGCTGCCTGAGATCCCGTACCAATGCCATTCGTTTGGTTTTCGGAGAAGCCGACTTCCTCCCCGGACTCATTGTTGACCAGTACAACAACCAGGTCGTCACACAGTTTCAGTCTGCAGGCGTTGAGTATTGGCGCCCTGTGATCGGTCAGGCATTGGTGAAATACACCGGCTGCACTCAGGTATACGACCGTTCCGACGCTGCTACCCGAGCCCGTGAAGGTCTCCCGGAACGCAAAGAAGTCCTTGAAGGTGAAGAGCCGCCTCAGGAAGTCGAAATCGTGGAAGACGGCATCAAATACGGTGTTGACGTCCGCATGGGCCACAAAACCGGTTTTTACGTTGACCAGCGAGACAACCGTGCTCTAGCCCGCAGACTGGCAGAAGAGTTCAAGCACGTGCACGGAAGAGGCATGAGGGCGCTTAACTGCTTCTGCTACACCGGCGGCTTTTCGCTTGCGCTCAAAGCCGGAGGCGCCGAAGAAGTCGTTTCCATCGACTCTTCTGCCGACGCTCTGCAGATGGCTCTGGAAAATGCCAAACGCAACGGTTTTGACGACGGCTCAATGAAATGGATCGAAGCAAACGTCTTTGAAGCACTGAGAGAATTTCGCGATAAGGGAGAACAATTTGATCTTGTCATTCTTGATCCGCCTAAGTTCGCATCCAGCCACCATCACGTTGACAAAGCGGCCCGTGCTTATAAAGATATCAACCTCAACGGACTGCGTATCCTAGCACCCGGCGGACAGCTCCTGACATTCTCCTGCTCGGGCGCCATTGACGTCGATTTGTTCCAAAAAATCGTAGCGGGTGCCGTCATCGATTCGCGCGTAGAGGCCTGGATGATGGAGCGTCTCGGAGCGGGAATAGACCATCCTCTGCTGATGACTCACCCTGAGGGTGAATACCTGAAAGGTTTGCACCTTCTCTCCCGAGGTGCGGTCTAGCCCCAGAAGAGGCAGAAAATTTTAAATTTTCTGCCTTTTAACTTCTTGAAATTCAAAAAAACTATTGCAATCTGAGCTGGGTTGCTGTATAACCCATTCTCCCTTAATGGTTGCTTGTGATTTAGAATCTATTTTTAATGCTCGGAGGAGCTATGGAAGACTTAATTCCGGTCACAATTATTACCGGTTTTTTGGGCGCAGGTAAAACAACGCTTCTTAACCGTATTCTCACTGAAGAACACGGCCAAAAGATAGCTGTCATCGAAAACGAATTCGGTGAAGAAAGCATCGACAATGATCTTCTTGTTCAAAGCGAAGATGAAGAGATCATCACGATGAACAACGGCTGCATCTGCTGCACCATTCGAGGCGACCTGGCTGAAAACCTCATCCGTCTGATGGAGCGTAAAAAGGAAGGAAATGCCAACTTTGACCGCGTCATCATTGAGACGACCGGTCTTGCAGATCCGGGCCCCGTTGCTCAGACTTTCTTCATGGATGAAGAAGTTGCCCAGTTCTATATGGTTGACGGCGTCATCACGGTAGTAGACGCAGTTAACGGTCCGAGAACACTCGATGAGCAGGCTCCTGCACAGGCTCAGGTCGGATTCGCCGACCGAATCCTCCTCTCCAAGGTCGATTTGGTCCCGCCTTCCGTCATTGAAGATTTATCCGATCGTCTTCATCACATGAACCCGCGTGCTCCGATCGTCGAGTGCAACATGGGAAATGTCGACATCAAGGAAGTTCTCGACATTCGCGGCTTCAATCTCGACTCCGTCCTTGAATTGGACCCCGACTTCTTAAAAGAAGCCCATGAAGAGGGAGAACACCATCACCACCATGAAGACGGCTGCACCTGCGGCTGTCACGATCACCACGATCATGATCACGATGATCACTGTGAGTGCGGGGATCATGACCATGATCATTGCGAATGCGGCCACCACCATCATCATGCACGCCATGACGACGAAATCGCCGCTTTCGTATTCGAGTCCGACAGACCGTTTGACCCGGCTCGACTCGACAATTACATGAGAACGCTCACCCAAGTTTACGGACCTGATATGTTGCGCTATAAAGGGGTGCTTTATATGACAGGCACGGATAGGAAAATGATTTTCCAGGGTGTGCATATGCTGATGGCGGCTGACCTGGGCAAACCCTGGGGCGACACAACGCCGTCTACAAAAATGGTATTTATCGGCCGCCGCCTCCCAAAGAAGGCGATTATGCAAGGCTTGGAAACTTGCTTGGCTTAACCAAACCTGACTGCCTATAGGAGATGTATTCAATGGCGACAAAAAAGAAAACAACTGTCGAAACTGATAAACCGGCAAAGACAGTTAAGGCTGTAAAAGCAACGGCGAAAACGACCGCCGCTAAATCTGCGGCACCTGTAAAGGCTGTCAAAGAAGCTAAGGCTTCCAAGACTGCTGCCTGCAATAAGGCTTTAAAGGAAGCCGCAGAGCTTGCTCCTTTGGTTCAGTCGGCTAAAGACGGAACCGGAGAGAACACCTCTGTCGAGGATGCGCAGAAAGCTGCGGAATTCCTAATGAACAACTACGAAAAGAGTTCTGAAGAAAAGATCATTGTCGACGGCATCGTAATTCCGACACAGGCCGAGCTTCTCAACATGCCTGAGTCCGATTACATGAACGAAAGACAGCAGGCTTTCTTCAAGCACCTTTTGCGTGAACGTGAAGCACAGCTGCGCAGCAACGCCGGTGCAACAGCAGAACATCTGCGTGACAACACCATCATTCCCGATATGGCCGACCGCGCCACGATCGAGGAAGAGCACGCACTTGAACTGAGAACCCGCGACAGAGAAAGAAAGCTCTTGAAGAAGGTCCAGGAAGCGCTTCAGCGCCTGGAGAAAGGCGACTACGGCTGGTGCGAAGAGACAGGTGATCCCATCGGTATTCCTCGTCTTCTTGCCCGTCCCACTGCAACGCTCTCTTTGGAAGCTCAGCAGAGACGCGAACTTCGTCAGAAGCTGTACGGTAACTAATACCGTCTAAAGATTCAAAAGCCGGACTTCCATGAGGGGGTCCGGCTTTTCTTTTGTCTTAGCGAGGTTAGTTCAGCGGCGTTGCCGAATAGTCACCTGCTTTTGCAAGAGCGGCATTGACGTCTTCAATCTTCAGCGACTCCTTGACAGTAACGACTGCAATAGCCGGAGACAGCGTCACTTCAACTTTTTCGCAGAGAGGCTCCAAAGCCTTCTTGACGCGAGCAGCACAATGCATGCAGTGAACACCGCTAAGTTCAAAACTTTGTTCCATATGATTTACTCCAATACGTATTCTCCTTGGGCATTCTAGTCTTCCACAGTGATACCATTCACTAACTTTGAACCCATTTTGTTGATCTAATTCAATGAACACGCTTAACAGTCAGTTTGTTCCCGCGCAGTTAAAGGCGGAAATCCTTTCAGAGGCTCTTCCCTTTATTCAAAAATTTCACGGCAAGACGATTGTGATTAAATACGGCGGTAACGCCATGACGGAAGAAAAGCTGCAGAGAGCTTTTGCCCGTGATGTCGTGCTTCTGAAACTCGTCGGAATGAATCCTGTCATCATCCACGGAGGCGGCCCTCAAATCGGTGACGCACTCCGTCGAGTCGGCAAACAAAGCGAATTCATCCAAGGCATGCGCGTCACCGACGCGGAAACCATGGAGGTAGTGGAGTGGGTCTTGGGCGGTCAGGTCCAAGGCGACTTGGTCACACTGATCAACAGCTTCGGCGGCCAAGCCGTGGGCTTAACGGGCAAAGACGGGGGGCTGATTCGAGCGAAGAAGCTCAAGCTGCAGGATATTCATGATCCGACAGTTTTCTATGATGTGGGCCAGGTCGGCGAGATCGAATCCATCAACCCCGCGGTTGTCAAAGCACTTCAGGATGACGCCTTTATTCCCGTGATCTCTCCGATCGGTGTCGGAGACGATGAACTCTCTTACAACATCAATGCGGATGTGGTGGCTGGGAAAATGGCCGAGACCCTCAAGGCTGAGAAACTTGTGATGCTGACCAATACCCCCGGCGTGCTCGACAAAGAAGGAAACTTAATCACCGGCCTCACCTCTCAGGAGATTGACGCTTTATTCGCAGACGGTACAATCTCGGGCGGCATGTACCCGAAGATTTCGTCAGCACTCCAGGCTGCTCGCAACGGAGTAAAAGCCGTTCACATCATTGACGGCCGCGTTGATCACTGCCTGCTGCTGGAAATTCTGACCCCGCAGGGTGTAGGTACGATGATTAAAGGCTAAAATCAAAAGAATTTTATGGACGCGTCAACAGAAACAAAAAGCAAAAAAAAATCTTCCGACCGCAAACTGGAGATTCTGCGCACTCTCGTCCGAATGATGACGGAGTCGGAGAATAAACACATCACGACAAAGTCTTTAGCGGCTGCGATCGGCGTGTCGGAGGCGGCGCTGTATCGCCATTTCCCGAGCAAAACCAAGATGTATGAGGAGATCATAGGTTTTGCCGAGAACTATGTCATGACGGCTGTAAACAGCATCTCCTCGTCGGAATACTCCGGTTTGGAACAGGCTAAGAAGCTCTTCTTAGCCCTCATTGACATCAAAACTAAGGAGCCCGGGCTTGTTTTCCTGTTCTGCGGTGACTCTTTGACCTCCGAGGATCCGCGCTTACAAGGAGAACTTAATCGGTTCTACGGTCAGCTCCAGGCCGTCTTTAAGCAGTCTCTCAGACTGGCCGTTGCTCAGGAAGAAGTTCCCGAAGGCTACGACGTGCTGACGCGCGCCAATATGCTCGTTGCCCTTATCCTTGGCCACTGGCTGAGATTTGCAAAGGGAGACGCCTCGGGCGGCGCTGTCGATCCGGAGAAGCAGGTCTACCTCGTCCTCGGAAAGTAACTTTCGCTCCTAAAAACGACGGCCTCGGATTTTCCGAGGCCGTGTTGTTTTGTGAAGGTTCCTGCTATTTGACAGGTTCAATCTTCATCTTGATGCCGCCTTCCAGTTGGATTTCCTGAGTTCCTGCAGCAGGCTTATTCTTCTTCGCGTCTTCCTTCTTCAGGTAGGCAATGGCCTGACTGAGCTGATAGTCATCAGGATCACCGTACTTGTAGAACTTGGGCGCTTTCTTCGGCTTAGAAGAAATCGGCTCTACGGTCTCCTTAATGCCGGATGCATCCGGTTTGGCCTCCGCAGCGGGCTTGGCGGCCTTCGCTTTATCATCCTTCGTTTCCGGCACTTCCAAGTGGTTCGCTAAGTCTGCCTCGCGAATATCAAGGTCAAGGAAGTTTCCTTCGGCGGTATCTTTGACTTCAACGTCAGGAGAAATACCTTTGGCCTGAATTGAACGGCCGCTCGGCGTGAAGTAGCGGGCAGTCGTGAGTTTGATAGCGGTATTTTTCGCTTCTCCACGCAGAGGGATCACTGTTTGTACGGAACCCTTTCCGAAGGATTTCGTCCCCATGATCGTGGCTCTCTTATGATCCTGCAGGGCGCCGGCCACAATCTCACTGGCACTTGCGCTGGCTCCGTTCACGAGAACGACAATCGGCATGGTCTTGGTAATCGCGGGCAGCTTGGCAATAGCCGCATCTTCGCGCACCACCTGGTAATCCTGCGGGGTCGTGAGGAACTCCTTCTTGGCGTCTGCCGTTTGACCCTTGGTGGAGACGACGAGCGTTCCTTTCGGAAGGAAAGCAGCAGACACACCGATTGCAGCATTTAGCAGTCCGCCCGGATCGTTGCGAAGGTCAAGCACCAAACCGTTCTTCAGATTGCCGCTCTTATTCAGAGCATCCAGCGCTTTAGCGAGCTCGCTCGCGGTACGCTCCTGGAACTGAGAGACACGGATGTAGCCCATGTGATCATCTAAGGGCTTCGATTTAACCGACTTGACCTTGATCACGGCACGAACCAGCTTAACCGTAATCGGTGTTGAAGAACCTTTGCGAAGCACGGTCAGTTCAATCGGAGTATCCGGCTTTCCGCGCATCATTTTCACGGAGTCATTGAGAGGAAGATCCTTAACGATCTTTCCGTCAATTTTGAAAATAATGTCCCCTGCACGCATATGAGCCCGCGCTGCAGGCGTATCGTCGATCGGAGAAATAACTTTGACACCGGAAGGGTCGGAACTCACTTCAAGACCCAAACCGCCGAATTCTCCCGTGGTGCCTTCCTGAAGTTCGTTGAACGCGTTTTCATCAAGGTAGGCAGAATGAGGATCAAGCCCCTGAAGCATTCCGGAGATAGCTTCTTTCATGAGCTTTTTATCCTCAACGGGATCAACGTAGTACTGCTTTACCGCACCGTAGATATCAGTGAACTGTCTGATTTCATCGAGAGGAAGAACCGTTCTGGCTGCCCTCTCAGGAGCTGCGAGAGAGGCACTGATAAGTGCTCCGGCAATCATGCCTCCGGTCACCAGAAGCAGACCGCGTACGCTATTTTTCATAACTTTTGATTTCGTTAAATTATTTCTTTTAATCAAAGAATTGTAAGACTATCAAATATTGAGCCAACCCGTTGGGTCAATTGGTTTCCCATTGTGACGCAATTCAAAATATAAAACCGAAACCGCGCCTTCATTTTTCCCGGCTCGAGAAATCACATCACCGGCCTTAACTTTGTCTCCGATGTCTTTTTCCAACGTTGCATTGTTGCCATAGACAGTGAAGTAACCGGCGCCGTGATCCAAAATGATCAGGTTTCCGTAGCCTCTCAGGTAATCGGCAAAAACCACCTTGCCGTCCCGTACTGCGTGTACACCTTCATCTCGAGTGACACTGAATACGGTTCCCTGCCATCGGTCCGTCTTTCCGGAGACGGTGCGTTTCTCTCCGAAACGCGCAACAACTTTACCCGGTACCGGATTCATGCGCGGACCGGTTGATACGAGAGCCTTCTGCGGCGCCGGAACCGAAGCAGTCTTGGTTTGCTTGCCGCTGCGCTTTGCTGCGGCAGCTGCTCGTCTTTGGGCTGCTTTCTGGGCCTCTGCTTCTTTGCGCTGAAGCGATGCCACTAAGCTTCCCAAACGTTTTTCGTCGTTCTGAAGTCGTTTAAGCGTCATCGTTTGCGAGGCGAGTTCTCGGTTGAGTTTTGCCGCCGTCAACTGACGCTCTCTTCGCTCCTTAGTCAGACGAGTCTGTTCGCTGCGCTCTTCCTGTAAAGTCTTTTGGAGCGAATCACTGGTACGCTTCGATCGCTCGAGCGCCCGACTGAGTTCTTTCTGATTCTTTTCCAGCCGATGAATAGACTCCGTAGACTTTTTCGCCAGCAAAGACAGCATCATGTGGGTCCGCGCCTTCTGATTGGGATCTGACGCAGCCCACTGAGGCTGTCGCTCCAGGGTCAGCAGCTCCAGTCTCTGTCGGTTGATTTCTTCAAGAATTTTCTGCTCATGAGAAAGTTCGTTTTCCAGCCCAAGCACGGTCTTTTCCTGGCTCTTCAGCGTCCGCTCGGATTTTGCCCGCTCGCGCCTCAGCTTCTGCAGAGACTGCCGAACTTCTCGGATTTTGACTTCCGACTGCTTCATCTCCTCTTCAAGTTTTTTCTTGACAGAGCTTTTCTGAGAGATAGAAGAACGCACTTCCTCAATTCGGTTTTGCGTTTCTGCTCTACGTGCCTCGATGGCCGTCTTATCGGCAGCAGGCCTGCGGGAAGCGGCTTTTGAAGTACTTGTCGCTTTACGGACAGCAAGCTGCTTTGCTGTCTTTTTAGGCGCTTTCTTAGAGACCTGTTTTTGTGTCGTCCGAGCTTTTGTCGTTTGCTTTGCTGCAGACACAGAACGTCCCTGCGGCTCGGGGGCCGCATAAACGGTCTGGAAAGCAAAGGCAGCCAAAGCGAGCAAAACCGCCGTGGCTGCCGAAAAACGAATTCTCATCAGAATGAGTTTTATTTGCCGGCCTTACCCTGAGCCGCTACTGCTGCCATCTTCTGCTTGATCGCTTCCTGGTCGCCCAAATAGTAGCTGCGGATCGGACGCATATTTTCATCAAGCTCATAGACCAGAGGCACTGCGGTCGGAACATTCACGCCCACAATGTCCTTGTCGGAAATATTGTCCAGATGCTTAATCAGAGAACGCAAAGAGTTGCCGTGAGCAGTGATCAAAATCTTGCGGCCCGCTTTAATGTTCGGGACGATTTCGTTTTCCCAATAAGGAACGATTCGGGCAACGGTATCTGCCAGGCATTCGGTCAGCGGAAGCTCTTCGGCAGGAACATGCTTGTAGCGGGGATCAAATCCGGGCCACATAGGATTGTCTTTTTCCAGAGCAGGAGGCGGAACGTCGTAGGAGCGTCTCCAAATCAGCACTTGTTCGTCGCCGAAGTTGGCAGCCGTTTCTTTCTTATTTAAACCTTGGAGTGCGCCGTAATGACGTTCGTTAAGGCGCCAGTCATGGATGACCGGAAGATACATGGCATCGAGCTTATCGAGCGTAATCCACAGTGTGCGAATGGCTCTCTTTAACACGGAGGTATAGCAAAGATCGAATTCATAGCCTTCGGCCTTCAAGATTTCACCGGCGCGGGCAGCTTCTTCGCGGCCTTTCTCCGTCAAATCAACATCGACCCAACCTGTAAAACGATTTTCGAGGTTCCACTGGCTTTCGCCGTGGCGCATTAAAACGATTTTGTACATGGTCACTTCCAAGCAAGTACTGACAAAAGAATAATTTTAGCAGTGCAGGACGGCGATACAGCCGTCCAAGAAAAAAGCCGGAAAAAACTTCTTCTAAGTCTCAGGGATTCAAATATTTATTTGGATTACGAAGTTCAGTTGGATATAATCCCCTCTTTAGCATCCTCAAGGCTTTGCCCGAGGACCCAGGGTTTACTATTTTTGCTTCTCTCAACATGGATTTCATTACTGAAAACATTCTGCTGATCATTACGTTTGTAGGTTCGGCAATCCTTTTGGCTTTTCCGTCTCTTTCCAAATCCAAAAATTCAGGATTAAGTCCCGCCGAAGTTGTCATCCAGGTAAATGACAAAGATGCTCAGCTCGTTGACGTTAGAACTCCGAATGAATACTCCAAAGGCTCTTTAGCCGGAGCGGTTAACATCCCGGCGGCCGATTTGGTTTCCCGCATCGACACACTGGATAAAAACCGTCCCGTGATCCTCGTCACACAAAACGGCAGGCGTGCTCAGCAGGAACTCAAGCAGTTTAAGAGCAAGGGCTTCTCCGACGTCTATGTCTTGGAAGGCGGCCTCGTTGCTTGGCAGGCGGCTAAGCTTCCGCTCACAGGATTGGAAATCAATCGCCGCAGTAACAAGAAGAAAAAGGCCTAAGGCCCGCTGGATTTACAACTTAACTCTACTTATCTGTAAAGGATTAAAAATGGCAGAAAACGAAAACACAACTCCTGAAGCAGCACCTCAGGAAGAAGCTCCTCAGTTTGCCGTTCAGCGCATTTACCTGAAAGACGCTTCTCTCGAAATGCCGAATGCTCCCGAGATCTTCCTAGCTCCCGAAGCTCCTCAGGTCGACATCCAGCTCGATGTCTCCGAACACGCTTTGGCTCAGCCCGATCTCTATGAAGTCGTCGTTCGTGCCACCGTCACCGCCAAGACCAAAATCAATAACGAAGACAGAACCGTCTTCTTGGTTGAATGCAAACAGGCCGGTATCTTCCTTCTGAAGGGCTTCCAGGAAGAACACAAGACTATGGTTCTCGGCATTACCTGCCCGTCCACAATCTACCCGTACCTCCGCAGCAATGTCTCTGATCTTCTGACCCGTGCAGGCATGCCGCCGGTCTACTTGGGCGAAATTAACTTTGAAGCCTACTTTGCTCAGAGAATGCAGGAGCAGCAGGCCGCTGCAGCTGCTGAAGACAAGACCGTTCAGTAATCAACTGTTCTGTTAGTTCGAAAAGCCGTCCTCATTGATTTGAAGACGGCTTTTTTGCGCCTGCAGCTTTAGATGCCGCCTTCAAAGCCGCACTGACGCCAGGCTTCATAGACGGTAATCGCAACGGAATTCGATAAATTTAGGGAGCGGTTGTTGGGACGCATCGGCAGCCGAACCATATGCGCAGGATCAAATAAAGCCCTGACTTCCTGCGGAAGTCCCGATCCTTCCGAGCCGAAAACAAACCAGTCTCCGGGCTTAAAGCTCACTTCCTGAACCAGCTGCTGAGCTTTGGTTGTCATCGCAAACATTCGGTCCCGATCGGGTTTTTCTGCTTCAAGGAAAGCCTCATAACTTGGGAAGCGCTTGATATCCGCATATTCCCAATAATCCAGCCCGGCCCGCTTCATATGCTTGTCCTCAAAGTTAAAACCTAAAGGCTCAATCAAATAAAGCTTGCATCCTGTATTCGCAGACAAGCGAATAATGTTTCCTGTGTTGGGCGGAATTTCCGGGTGGACTAAAACAATATTAAACATCCTTGTCTTCTTTCAAATAAGTTTTCAAGGTCGCAAAAGCCTTTTTCTCCAGCTGTCTTACTCTCTCCTGGCTCACGCCCATTTCTTTGGCGAGATCTGCCAGCGTCGCGCCTTTGCTGCCGTCCTGATCGTTATACAGCCAGCGGGCTTCGATAATGCGTCTCGAGCGGTCATCCAGTTTTTTAACGGCTTCCGGAAGACGATTTTCGATCGTATTTTCGTATGCGCCGCGGGCGATCGTGTTTTCGGGTGTATCCCGCTCGTCCGTCAGCCATTCCGACGGGGCCATACCTTCATCTGTACCACCGCTCGGTTCATCGATTTCGACATCCGAACCAAGCATTCGCTTTTCCATCTCAAAAACTTCAGACGGTTTTACGTCCAGTGTTTCGGCAATTTTTTCCGCTTCGCTGGTACCGAGAAGCTTGGTGTCGTCCTTTAGCTTACGCAAATTAAAAAACAGTTTGCGCTGTGACTTGGTCGTGGCAACTTTAACGAGGCGCCAATTACGGAGAACATATTCCTGAATTTCAGATTTAATCCAGGTCATTGCGAAAGTCACCAAACGCGCACCGTTGTTCGGATTGAAACGTTTGACGGCTTTCATTAAACCGATATTTCCCTCTTGAATCAGATCGCCGAACGGAAGTCCGTAGCCTTGATATTGGCGGGCAATGGAAATTACAAGACGCAGGTGGGACATCACCAGTTCCCCCGCGGCTTCCATATCTCCGTGCTCCTGAAGCCGCACAGCCAGCTCGTGCTCGCGCTCGGCACTCAGAATCGGAGCCTTATTGGCGGCCCGGATATATTCCTCCAGCGAACCGAGCGATGCATCGGGTATCGCAAGCGGGGTCGGTTTGTAGGGGGCAAGAGCCGTGCTCGGGCCCTTTTTCTTTTCATCTGTTGTCATCGAGGAAAATTGTAATCCTCAAGTCAAGCCTTAGAACGTACGCGGGGAAGTTGCCCCGGCAATAAAGTACGAGACGATCACGCTCAACAAGATGGTCGCCAAGGAAACAGACAGATAAACGGCGGCAAAAACAGACCAATGCGGCATCAGCGTCAGCTCAAAAGCTTCTTCGAGCAAGGGGACCGAGGTAAGCGTCGTCGCCAAAAGCAAGACACCTCCGATAATGCACCCGAGCAGCGAACTCAAAGCTGCTGCTATCATCTGCGGACCGCGGACCGCCCAGTCGCTCGCGCCCAACATCAAAAGCAGCTCTCTTTCGCTGCGTAAGAACGCAGACAGCCTGAGTGAGTTCTGGAAGATCAGCAGGCAAACCAGCGTTACAGCTGGCGCCCCGAAAGCAAACATGCCTAGCGCAATAGCCTCTCTGAGCGAGTGGCGTTTCTTGATCCAGTCAAGATTGGCAGTTACGCCCTCAACGCCCTTTACTTTTTCGATGGCTTTAACCGCTCCTTCGATATCGATGTAGCGTGTATCCAATGGAAACTGCAGAGCCAATATGGTCGGTATTTTTTTCCTGTCTCCGACGAGCTTCAATATATCTTTTTCTAAAACGTCGGTCGGCTTTATTTCTCTAAGCTCGGTAATCGGCGCAAGCGCACGAATCTGTTCCTGTGCCTTTTTGCGCTGGGCATCGGTTAAGGAAGGGTCTAAGAAAACACTTGCTTCGTCTCCCATGACGCCGCGGTGGCTGTCATAGAAACAATAAAAACTCAGTGCTATCTGGCCCAACAGACAAAGTGCCAGAGAAAAAACCACGACGACAAAAATAAAACGCTTCAGGTTGGCTTGAATCGGCCTGCGCACACGGTCTCGCATTGTGATCATCTTTTCTCTCCCGAGAGCTCAACACAACGCAGAGCAGCAATCTCAAACGGAAGCATGTAGCTTGATGTCATCACAATCGGATAACCGACTTGGCTGAGCTTGGTGCAAATATAGAGAAACTCTTCCTGAGCCTGATCATCCAGCCCTTCCAGCGGAGAGTCCGCAAGGATCAAACGGGGCTGGTTAACCAAAGAGCGGGCAATGACAACACGCTTTTTTACGCCCACGGAAAGGCTTTCAGCCCTGGCGTTTAAATAAGGATCCAAACCGCAGAGAGACGCACTTTCCAGTGCGTTCCGTTTAGCGTCGGCCGCGCTCTTTCCCAAAAGCTGAGCCGTCAAAACCAGGCCTTCCAAAACGGTGTAGCCGTTTAAGAGAACCGGATCAGACGGGATTAGCCCCAATCCGGCCCGCCAAGCCCTTTTTTGGCGCTCGCTCATCTTCGTCAGACGCTTGCCCTCAAGGAATACCTCGCCCACGCGCGGAACTCTCAAGGCAGCCATTAAGTTGAGAAGGTACGACTTACCCGAACCGTTGGGTCCCAGAAGGAGAACAAACTCTCCGTCAGAAATCTCCAGCGTTACCGTTCCTTTGGTTTGGTTGTTCCAATCATTAATCGGAACGTCGACCATTCTCACTATCGTCTTCATCGCGCTATCAAGTCAAATTGGTAATCAACTTTGGCCCAGGTAGCCTTTTCTTCTTCAAGCAAATACTCGACCACAGGATGATCTTTCAGCCATGCTCTCGGAACATAAAGACAGAAGGAATGCCCATGGAATGTCGCTTCCAATTTCGGCAGCTCAATCTCCTGGCGAGCATGCGCAGCAATAGTAGCTATCCGTAAGCAGAACAGCAGTTCGGCGTTCTGTTTGGTCGCAAGCAGCATTTCAACCTTTTTCAGGTTCCCGCGGTGCCCGAGTACCAAGGCTGCCAATTTTTCCTGTTCAGGTCTGGAAAAGCCCGCAATATCGCTGTTTTTGATCAAATATTCACTGTGCTTATGATAATCGCTGCGCGAGAGGGTCAATCCTGTTTCATGCAAATCAGCCGCCCATCTCAGGAACCTTGCACTGTCTTCCGAAGCATGGGGAGACATGGTTTTGAGAAGGTCCACTGCTATGTCGCCGACACGTTTTGCCTGCTCTTTGTCCACATGGAACGCGTTCATCATTCGCTCGACGGACGCCTCACGAGGATCCCTCTGCAGTTTTCTTCCGGCAAGGTCGTGCAAGATGCCGTAGCGAAGCGCACCGTCGGCGACTTTCATCACATCGATTTTGAGCTTTTTAAATACGGCGATCAAAACGGCAATGCCGCCCGCAAGCACCTCTCGGCGGTCCTCTTTCAGCCCGTCGAACTTAATCTTGTCAATGCTTTCGGCATGGATCACCTTGTCCTTGAGCTGCTCAAGTGCGTAAAGAGTGATCGAACCGTCGGTAATTTTGAGCGCGGCCAGAATAGAAGAAACGGCACTGACGGTACCGGACGAGCCGAACGCCTCCTGCCAATTTCCCTTAACAAATTTATATTCGCTGCCGTCCAAAACAGAAGCGGCCGACAAAATGGCGCGCTGCATGCTCTGAGCCGTAATTTTGCGGTCTTTAAAGAAAGTCACCGAGGTGTTGACGCAGCCCACGTGAAAGGACTCACCCTCGATCATCTCGTGGCCTCGTCCGATCACGCACTCCGTCGATGCACCTCCGATATCCACGATCAGTCGAGTTTCATCCGAAGGCGGAAGCGCAAAGCTGCAGCCCTGGAATACAAGTCTCGCTTCTTCTTTGCCTCGAAGGATTTCAACCTTACAGTCAAGAATCTTTTCTGCGCGCTCAATGAACTCTTGTGAGTTTTTTGCGGCTCTAAGCGTTTGAGTACCGACAGCACGGATATGATTTCTCGGCATCCCGCGAATCTTCTCCGCGATGCGGGCCAGGGCGTTAAGCCCTCTGTCCTGAGCCTCAGGCGTCAGATTGCCGTCTTTATCGATGCCGGCTGCCAAACGTATCGTTTCTTTCCAGCTGCCCTCGGTAATAATGCGCTCGCCTTCAACTCGGGCAATTTCCAGACGGAAGCTGTTGCTTCCCAAGTCTATCGCTGCAAGCTTCATTCTTTTGTCCCGCCGATCTGATCCAAACCGACCAGAGCTGCCGCAAATTCGTCCGCTTTGAAAGGCTGAAGGTCGTCAATGGTCTCTCCGACACCGATGTAATAAATCGGCAGCGGTTTTTCTCGAGAATTTGCCAAAGCCACAAGAACGCCGCCCTTGGCCGTACCGTCCAGCTTGGTAATAATCAAACCGGTCAGCCCGGCCGCCTCATCAAATGCCTTGGCCTGCATTAAAGCGTTTTGGCCGTTCGTACCGTCCAGCACGAGAATCACTTCATGCGGAGCCCCTTCCATTGCCTTTCCCTGAACCTTGCGGATTCGGGCAAGCTCGTTCATGAGATTCGTTTGTGTCGGCAGTCTTCCTGCAGTATCCACCATCACAAGGTCTATGCCTTTCTTGCGGCCGGAAGCAATGGCGTCATAGGCGACAGAAGCCGGGTCGCCCTTTTCCTGCGAAATCACTTCAATTTGATTGCGCTCGCCCCAGACAGCCAGCTGTTCTCTTGCTGCTGCTCTGAAAGTATCCGC
>ERZ773164.1014-NODE-1014-length-29976-cov-12.110859_pt1 | contig 29976 bp, 24 predicted proteins | sample MGYA00511917_ERZ773164 | MGnify/ENA primary metagenome ERZ773164 (study PRJEB29015, sample SAMEA2737847) | human gut metagenome | biome: human gut; feature: human-associated habitat; material: faeces | place: China | collected 2012 ...
TCATGATGCAAAAATAAGAATTTTAACGCAATCCCCCAAGGTTTCAGACTGAGCCTTGACTATCCTCTTGTTTTTTCACAAAAAGCATTTGATTCCCACGTCCCACTTTACAGATTATGCCTTCTTTGGCAAACCGCTTTAAATCCTCTAATGCTTTATTTTTCAGTCGTCCGGTCAGTTCGGTATATGTGGTGCGTGTGATGAATCCATATCGGTTGACGTGTTCAAGTAGTCTTCTTTTCAGTTCTTCGTCATCCAGTTGGCTTGAAGCTTGGAAAAATAGTTTTTGAGCCCGTTCCAGTTTACCCGTTGCTTTCTTCTTGAATGTTTTGGAAGCAAGGAAATTCACTCCGTTGAATTGAATGGAAGGTGAACGCAGGTCTTTTTTATCTTTCACCAGTCGGGATTTTATCTTTCCGGAAAAATAACCGAACTCACCTACTTCTACCCGGTAGCCTTGTCCTATGTATTCTCCCACGAGGTCTACAAGTTCCATCAGTGTACCTTCTACCACTCCCGGCTTGTATCCGGTGCGGGCAACGAGTTGTTTCAATAGTTGTTTGGTGTTGATAGTGCCGTTAAATACAATGCTGGGGTACAACACATCCTTTTCTCCCTCTTTTGTAGTGAGAGCCGGTTTCTTCTTAAAGTCGTAATATGCCATTATTCTGATAATTAAATATATTCTCTGTATTCTTTATTGTTTTTTACTGTAGCTTTTATGAAACTGCTTAGTATAATTTTGCTCGTCCTGTTATAGGGTGTCTATTGTCCTGTTATAAAAAACTATTTGTTTTCCTATAAGAAAATAATTGTTTTGTTGTAAGGGGATAATGAAAATTATGCAGTAAAGGTATTTGTTTTATGTGAGGCGGACAAGTAATTGATGCAATGTTTGGGAATAATCTTCTAATGTGTTGAACAAGTGAACGTTTCTTGTCCTGTGCCGAAAATTATGTTTTTCAGCATAAGTGAGTGTTTTTCTATACTAATATTATTGTATTCTAAAAAAAATCCCTTAATATTGCATTTGTATTATTTGTCTGACAAATAATACAAATCATAAAATTCTAATAATATGAAGATAGAAATTAATCAAACAACATTAATCGATCAGGTGGAAGACAGTCTGCTTACTTACTTTAAAAAGAATGACTTAAGGCGTGGAGATTCAATTCCCAATGAGAATAATCTGGCTGCAGAATTAGGAGTTGCAAGGAGTGTTGTCAGAGAAGCGTTGAGTCGTTTGAAAATGATGGGGCTGATTCATGCACGTCCTCGCAAAGGAATGGTTCTGACCGAACCTTCTATTTTAGGAGGGATGAAAAGAGTGATAGATCCTCGTGTTTTGAGTGAAGAAACTATTTTAGATCTGTTAGATTTCAGAATTGCACTTGAAATAGGAATATCAAGCGATATTTTCCGTAAGATAACTCCTAAAGACATCGAAGAATTAAGCGAGATAGTGAAAATGGGAATTGTTTTTGAGAATAATGAATACGCATTAATCAGTGAATCGGCTTTTCATACGAAACTATATAAAATCACTGGAAATAAAATAATATCCGAATTTCAGGAAATCATTCACCCTATACTTGTCTATGTGAAAGAAAAATTCAAAGATTATTTGAAACCTATAAATATAGAAATGAGTAAAAGTGGTAAAATAGCTACTCATGCTGATTTGCTGGATTTTATAAAAAAAGGGGATGAAAAAGGATACCGGGATGCCATCGAAAGACATTTTGAGGTTTATAAGATTTTCAAGGTCAATCGGAGTCAGGAGTTGATGGCAGAAAAAGAAAGTAGTGAAAAGGTAGAAGGGATATGAAAAGACTATATTTCATCATTTTATGTTTATCCTTAATAATATTGTTTATGAATACATCTTGTTTGAGAAAAAAGGAAAAGAGGATAGAGGTGCAATGGGAAAACTCATTGCTGCTTCCAGGATGCGCCGGCATGCCGGAGAACGTCGGATTAGCAGGTGCATATTCCGGGATAGTGGAAGGAAAGTTGCTTGTGCTGGGCGGAGCTAACTTTCCTGACAAGTATCCTTGGGAAGGAGGAACGAAAACTTGGTGGTCTACTTTATATAGCTATGATTTACAAACGGGAAAATGGACTGTTTATGATGATTTTCTCGATCGCCCGCTTGCTTATGGAGTTTCAATAAGTCTGCCGGAAGGATTGTTGTGTATTGGAGGGTGTGATCGTACGCAGTGTAGTGATAACGTTTTCCTGATAAAGAAAGAAGAAGATTCATTTGTGATAGACTCTGTCAGTTATCCATCTTTGCCGGTTCCGTTGGCGAATGCAACGGGAGCAATGGATGATAACTGTATTTATATTGCTGGGGGGCAAGAGACTATGGTAAATGAACAGTCGACTCATCATTTTTACATGCTTGATTTGATGCATAAAGAAAGAGGATGGCAAGAAATGCCGGATTGGAATGGTCCTTCTCTTTCCTATGCAGTAGGTGTGGCTCAAGGGGAACGATTTTATCTTTTCAGCGGAAGAAGTTATGCTCCGGATGAGGCGATGGTAGAACATACGGAGGGGTACGTATTTGAGCCAGGCATTGGAAAATGGAGTAAAATGATCGGTTCTTTTCCTGTAATGGCGGGGACTGGTATACCATACGGGGAGGATAAGATTCTGCTATTTGGGGGAGTGGAAGAGATTCTTCCTACATCTTCCGAGCATCCGGGATTCAGCCGTAAGTTACGAGTAGTTAGTACAAGTACGAATTCTCTGGTAGATTCGCTCGAATGTCCTTATCGCATTCCGGTTACTACAAATGTTGTTTCTGTCGGAAATCAGGTATTTATCGTAAGTGGTGAGGTACAGCCGGGAATACGGACGCCATTTATTCTAAAGGGAAGTTTCTAGAAATAAAATGAAATATCAAATCTAATTAAATGCATTATGAACAATTATGAAAGACTGGAAGGGATGGTTGCGGCCACCTTCACCCCAATGGATGAAAATGGGGATGTAAATTTATCTGTTATTGAAAAATATGCTGATTGGATCGCATCAACTCCTATTAAAGGGGTGTTTGTGTGTGGTACGACCGGTGAATTCTCTTCGCTGACGATTGATGAACGTAAATTAATTCTTGAAAAATGGGTTGCTTCGGCTGGTAAGCGGTTCAAAGTGATTGCCCATGTAGGTTCAAACTGTCAGCGGAGTGCTATGGAACTGGCATGTCATGCGGAAAAAGCAGGAGCCGATGCCATTGCTTCAATAGCTCCGTCTTTTTTCAAGCCGGGAACGGTAGATGAGTTGATCGATTTTTTTGCTCCGGTTTGCAGGTCTGCCAGTGGACTGCCTTTCTATTACTATAATATGCCGTCGATCACAGGGGTTAATTTGCCGGTAGATAGATTTTTGGTAGAGGGTAAGAAGAAAATACCAAACTTGGTAGGTACTAAATTTACTCATAATAACCTGATGGAGATGGGGGCTTGCATCGATTTGGAGCAGCATAAGTTTGAAGTTCTGCATGGCTTTGACGAGATTCTGATTGCAGGTTTATCAATGGGAGCTGTGGCAGGCGTAGGAAGTACATATAATTATATTCCCAATGTTTACCATGCCATTTTTGAATCAATGAAGCAAAATGATGTGGAAACAGCACGTGTCTGGCAAATGAAATCTATACGTACAGTGGAAGTTATCATTAAATATGGTGGAGGCGTACGTGGAGGTAAAGCTATCATGAAATTAATAGGTATTGATTGTGGCAGTTGTCGTTTACCGATAAAACCTTTTTCAGTTGAGGAGTATGACAAATTAAAAGGTGATTTGGATGCAATAAATTTCTTCGATTTTTAGATATAAAAAGAGGAGATGACAGTAAAAGTATATTGCTGGGGTTTAGCTATTTTACTTTCTGTCATTCCCCTCAAATCTAGTTAAATGCGTTCAAAATTACCTAAAATAAAAATACTATGAAAGTAAGAAGGGAAATATTAATCATATTTTCAATGATTTTATTATTGGTATTGCCAGCCACGTCTTTGGGTAAAGAAATAAAATGGGTGCTGGAACGACCGGTAATTCCTGTGTTGGTGAAGAAATCGGCAAGTCCTGTATTAAAGGTTACTCTAATCAGGGCAGACAATCAACCTTACGCCATTCAGCAAATAGATTTAGATTTATTAGGGAGTACAGATGTGGCAGATGTTGTTTCTGTTGCTATATATGGTACACAAGAAAATGGACTGATAGATACATCCCGTTTGCTATATAAATCACTTCCCGCTGCACGTAAAATATCATTTACTGATAAAGTGCAGGTAAATCAGGATTCTTTGTCTTTTTGGGTAGCCGTGACGTTGAAAGATACGGTTTCATTGGATCACCGTATTCAACTTAACTGTAACCGGATTAAAACGACTAAAGGCAATCTGAAAATCTCGGAAAAAGGAAGTAAACCTTTGCGGGTAGGAGTAGCGGTACGGCAGAAAGGACAGGATGGGTGTGTTTCGTCACGTATTCCTGGATTGGCTACCAGCAATCAAGGAACTTTGTTAGCCATTTTTGATGCCCGTTATGATTACTCTCGTGATTTGCAAGGAAATATAGACATTGCTCTTCATCGGAGTACGGATCAGGGATTGACCTGGCAACCTGTTCAGACTGTATTAGATATGGGAGAATGGGGCGGCTTGCCGCAGAAATACAATGGAGTGAGCGATGCTTGTATTCTAGTCGATAAAAATACAGGTGACATTTATGTAGCCGGATTGTGGATGCATGGCCTGCTGGATAAAGATGGCAAGTGGATAGAAGGATTGAATGAAAGTAGCACGGTCTGGACACACCAATGGAAAGGAAAAGGCTCCCAACCCGGAACAGGACTAAAAGAAACCTGCCAGTTTATGATAGCGAAAAGTACGGATGACGGTCTTAGCTGGAGTTTTCCGGATAATATAACCGCAAAGACGAAACACCCTGAATGGTGGCTGTTTGCACCGGCACCGGGACAAGGGATTACGTTGAAGGATGGCACGTTGGTATTTCCCACACAGGGACGTGATGAAAAAGGACTTCCTTTCTCAAATATTACGTATAGTAAAGATCACGGAAAGACGTGGGTGACCAGCAACTCTGCATATCAGGATGTAACGGAATGTAGTGTCGTACAATTGAATGATGGCGTCCTGATGTTGAACATGCGTGACAACCGGAACAGAGGACATAAAGAGGTGAACGGTCGGAGAATTTGTACGACTACCGATTTGGGAGCGAGTTGGAAGGAACATCCTACTTCAAGAAAGGCACTGGTGGAACCTACCTGTATGGCAAGCCTGCACCGACATGAATATATAGAAGAAGGAAAAAAGAAAAGCATGCTTCTCTTTGTAAATCCGAATGATTATGGGAAAAGGGATAAACTGACTTTGAAAGTGAGTTTTGATGATGGAATGACCTGGCCGAAGGAACATTGGATTCTTTTCGACCAATATCGCAGTGCCGGATATTCCTGCATTACGTCCATAGATGAAAATTCAATAGGCATATTATATGAGAGCAGTCAGTCGGATTTAGCTTTTATAAAAATCGATTTAACGGAGATTTTAAAGTAAACAGGCATGAATAATAAAACTTCAAATATATATCCCTGGGTAGTAGTCGGACTATTGTGGGGTGTTGCTTTGCTGAATTATATGGACAGGCAAATGCTTTCCACTATGCGAATTCCGATGATGGAGGATGTCCGGGAATTGGAATCGGCTGCCAATTTTGGTCGTTTGATGGCTGTCTTCCTGTGGGTATACGGACTGATGAGTCCTTTGTCGGGTATCATCGGTGACCGTGTGAACCGTAAATGGTTGATTGTAGGTAGTCTGTGTGTATGGTCGGGAGTTACTTATCTGATGGGCTATGCCACCACTTTCAATCAACTCTATTGGTTGCGTGGGATTATGGGAGTTAGTGAAGCACTGTATTTACCTGCTGCTTTGTCTCTGATTGCCGATTTTCACAAAGATAAAACTCGTTCGCTGGCTGTGGGAATACATATGACGGGATTATATGTAGGACAGGCTATCGGTGGGTTCGGAGCTACTTTTGCAGCAATCTATTCCTGGCATACCACGTTTCATTGGTTTGGCATTATAGGTGTAGGTTATGGTATTATTCTGGCATTTTTCCTACGTGATAAAGAGAGAGGAAATGTCTCGGAGAATCAGAAGATGAAAAAGATTCCGGTATTGAAGAGCTTGGGAATGTTATTCTCTAATGTCTTCTTCTGGGTTATCTTATTTTATTTCTGTGTGCCGGGTACTCCGGGATGGGCGGCGAAGAATTGGTTACCAACTCTTTTTTCTGATAGCTTGTCTATTGATATTTCAGTTGCAGGTCCTATGTCTACCATTTCTATAGCCTTATCTTCACTATTCGGTGTATTGGCAGGTGGATATATATCCGACCGATGGGTATTAAAAAATGTACGTGGAAGAGTATATACCGGTGCGTTGGGGTTGGGGCTTATCATACCTTCCCTGCTGTTTATCGGATATGGTCATTCTATTTTTGCATTGGTCATGGGAGCGGTGTTATTCGGAATAGGTTTTGGCATGTTTGACGCAAATAATATGCCTATTCTTTGCCAGTTTGTATCTGCACGTTATAGGGCAACCGCTTATGGTATTATGAATATGTGTGGTGTATTTGCCGGAGCTGCTATTACAAGCCTTTTAGGCGAATCAATGGATGCCGGACACTTGGGACGTGATTTTGCACTGCTTGCTATATTGGTACTGGCTATGCTGGTTATTCTGGTCACTTGTCTGCGACCTAAAACAATTGATATGAAAGATTAATCTTTAATTTTTTAGTTATGTTAAATGCACAATTTTTTAATAGCAGGACAACTCATATTGTAGGGGTCTTGTTGATGTTTCTCTGTCTATGGTATCCTTCGGCACAGGCCTCGCCTGACCAGTCGGGTACAAGTCCTAAAAAGATAACAGTGAAAGGTACAGTTCTGGATGATGCAAAAGAACCGTTAATAGGGGTTTCGGTTCTTGTTAAAGGCTCACAAGAAGGAACAGTGACAGATTTGGATGGAAAGTATTCCATCATTGTTTCTACAGATGGTATTTTGGTATTTTCATTTGTAGGAATGGAAAAACAGGAAATACCGGTAAAGGGACGGAGCAATATCCTGGTGACGATGAGAAGCAGTTCGGTTGCCTTGTCAGATGTTGTTGTTATCGGGTACGGTAAACAGTCTAAGGCAGCGTTGACGAGTGCCATCACCAAGGTGGATTCAAAAGATATGGCAATTTCGCCGACGGGAAATCCGATGTCAATGTTACAGGGAAAAGTGCCGGGAATGGAAATTCGTGTAAATTCCGGTCAGCCGGGAGCCGACCCGCAGATTATAGTACGCGGTGGAACGACTACCGCGCCTGAAAGTGATTCTCCTATGGTAATCATCGACGGTGTGATTCGTACTATGAAGGATATTAATTATGCGGATATAGAAACGATACAAGTACTGAAGGACGCAGCCTCGACAGCCATTTATGGTTCAAAGGCTTCCCGTGGTATTGTTATGATTACGACCAAACAGGGTAAAGCTGGCAAAGGAAGCATCTCATTCAGCTACGGATTATCCGTAGACCATCAGCCGAAAAGAATGCCGCTGTCCGGCGCTCGTGAATATCTCACTGCAACCCGTACGGCTGCGCTACACGCAACCGACCCGGATAAATATCTGTCAGGCACGTTTGCGATGAGCACTGCCAACAAACGGAACGCTTTGAGTACAACCGCTTTTCTGGATGACTATATAACTAATTATGGTCAGGGGTATGTGGAAGACCTGTTGTATAACCAGGGGTGGGAGATGATGGAAGACCCAGCCAATCCCGGCAAGATGCTGATTTTTAAGGAAACGGACTTTCAGGATAATCTCTTCCAGACGCCGGTCAACCATGATTTTAATATAAACTTCAGCGGGGGTAACGAAAAAGCGACTTACTATATGAGTCTGGGCTATCTTACTCAAGACGGTATTGTTGTAGGTACTAATTATAATCGTTGGAGTTTTCTGACAAATGCTTCGTACAAGATTCGCAAGAACCTTACAGTAAGAGGTATGGTAAACTACTCCATGAGAACGACCGCGGGCATTAACGAGAACAATGTAATGTCACGGGCTGCTAAGATGCCGCCTACGGTACGCCAATATTATGAAGACGGAACTCCGGCTCCGGGTGAGTTGACAAGCTCATTTCGTACTCGTCTGCATGAAGTTTATTATCAGGAAAAAGAAAACAGGGTGAGCCGAATCAATCTTTCTGCCGAACTGGATTGGGAGATTATTCCGGGACTGCATCTCAAACCCATGTTCTCATACACCAATAATGAAGGTAAAGACCACAATTTTGAAAGATACAATGAAGTGGTGAAGAACAGACCGGTGTCCGAAGCACATAATATGGACCTGCATTATCAGTACGACCTTATTTTGAACTATACGAAGACAATAAAGGATAAGCATAACCTGGATTTGATGGCCGGCGGCAACTATATTTATGATAACTGGTATCGTTTCAGCGGTTCCGGTTATGGCGGCACATCGGATTATATCGAAACACTGAACGGTATTGCGGCTGAATCAGCCAAAACCACTTCCACTTTTGAGGAGAAGAAGATGAACAGTTACTTCGGGCGTGTCAATTACAATTATGATATGAAATACCTGTTCTCTGCAAGTATCCGTTATGACGGTTCTTCCCACTTTGCAGCCAATCATAAGTTTGCTGCTTTTCCGGGTGTATCTGCTGGATGGAATATGCATCGTGAGGCTTTCTTTGAACCTTTGTCGAAAGTGGTCAGCAATTTGAAGCTTAGAGCCAGTTGGGGAAAAACAGGATATGACAACCTTGCACTGGAGAATACGGAAGGCTCTTATGAAGCCGGTAAGAACTATGCGGGCGAAGCAGGTATCTTGAATACAGTGCTTATGAACCGCAATCTGTTATGGGAAGAAACAATCTCAACCGATTTGGGACTTGAAGCCGGTTTCTTGAATAACCGCATCAATCTGTCTTTCGATGCCTATTATAAAAAGACAACGAACCGTTTGCTGAACGAGAACTTATGGTCGGAAACTGGATTTGCTTCCATCAAGTCCAATTTTGGTTCTTTGAACACGAAAGGGGTGGAAGTAGCAATCAATGCGATTCCCATACAAACCCATGATTTCCGTTGGAATGTAGATGCTAATTTCTCGATTTGGAGAACAACTATCGGCAAGTTACCCAATAACGGCGCAGACAAGAATCGTACTGGTGGCGGAATAATTTTCGACTCGAAACTGGGGAAATATGTTGAGGTTGGCGGATTTGCTGAAGGAGAACGTTTCGGTTCTCGCTTTGCTTATCAGTTGGACGGGGTTTATTCAACGGATGAAGATGCGGCCAATGCTCCGTATGATGAAGGAGTATCTTCCGGATGGCTGGGCAAAGGAAAATGTGCAGGTGATGCAATCTGGCGTGATGTGGACGGAAACGGTATTATCAACTCCAAAGACATGGTGTTCGTAGGTTATATTCATCCTGATAAGATGGGTTCTTTCAATAATACCTTCACCTACAAGAGTTTTACTTTACGAATTGCTACGGATTTTTCATTAGGTAATGTGATTGATAACCATTTTAGGGCACAGGCGAACGCTAATTCACGGAATAACTATGCAACGATTCATGATGTAGCTAGTAGTAAAATGTGGCACAAGCCGGGTGATATAGCTTCTATTCCCCGTTATGATGTGGAGTCCGACTGGGATAACGGAAAGCGTAACCATGGTCGTCCGAACAGTTCTACAATTGGTTTTAGTGGTGGTAGCAGTAATACCTTATATATAAAGAAAGGTGATTATTTGGCGTTTCGTGAAGTCTCACTATCGTATCCGCTGCGTGCAAAGTGGTTGCAGGCGGCTAAGATTGAAACACTGGATTTGGCTGCCGCTGTTTATAATTTGGGATATTGGACAGCTTATGACGGACTTACTCCTGAGGTAATTGGTGCTGATGCAGGTAAGTATTCCCGTCCGCGTCAGTTTATATTCTCTGTAAAATTTACAATGTAATATTAAAGTAAACGATGATGAGAACAAAATTAATAATACTTAGTATAATGACTGCTTGTGTTTTAGGCAGTTGTGAATCAATTTTGGAAATAGAACCTGTTTCTGAGATAACAATGGTGAACTATTGGAAATCAGAGTCTGATGTGAAAGGTTATTTGAATGGTTTATACTCAGATTTCCGAGATATGACGAGTACTACATTGTATGGTGAGGATCGTGGAGATGCTATGATTGCAGGAGTGATTGGTGGTGTTTCGCGTTCACATCAGCATGAATTGAATGAAGAATACGGTTTGGACTGGCGTACTTTTTATGAGAATATTCATCATTGTAATATGATTATTAAATATGCTTCAGGAATGAACTTTGCCATAGAAAATGATAAGAATCGTATTCTTGCACAGGCGTATGCATTCAGAGCTAAAGACTATCTTACTTTAACGCAAATGTGGGGAGATGTACCTATTGTATTAAATCCGACAGAATCATATGATAAGGAATCGCGCCCGATGCGGAGTGCCGCTTCTGAAGTGATGAAACAAATTCTATCAGACGTTCAAACGGCAATTGAGCTTTTTCCGGAAACGAACATTCTTGATAAGAATAGACTTTCCAGACCTGCTGCGTTATGTTTGAAAGCAGAAGCATTGGCATGGAAATATACGGTTCAGAAGAGTAATGACAAGAATGATTTGACAAACGCAATTTCCGCATTAGAAGAAGTGGAAAAATGTGGGGTAAGCATGATGGACAAATATGCTGAAATTTTTGATGTGACACATAGGAAAAACAGTGAAATCATTTTTTCCATATATGTGAAAAAGGATGAATACAACAATATGTATATGTCTACTTTGTCTATGTCCGCTGCTGCGGGTATGCTGACTAATGATATTCAAAATAAAGAGGATATTCCTTATTCGAATTCAACTATTGCCCGCCATGTGTATTCTCCGTCTTCCCATTTGATTTCACTTTTCAGTAATAAAGATAATCGGGCTGCTTCAGCCTATATATGGGCTATAAACTCTATGGGATCGATAGTTTTTACTTCACAGAACAAATTTAGGGGAACAGTTTATACTGACGACCGCTATTATGATAACGATATTGTGGTTTATCGTTTGGGTGAAGTTAAATTGCTGAAAGCGGAATTATTATGCTATTTGGGTGGTGAAAACGTACAAAAGGCTATTGATTCCATGTCTTTTACACGTAATCGTGCTGGGATTGGAGCATACAAGGGAAGTACAGAGCAAAAGATAGTACAAAAAGAAATATTGGATGAGCGTGGCAGAGAACTGTGTTTTGAATTAAAACGTTGGCCGGATTTGATGCGTGCCCATTATGCCGGGACAATTGATATTTATAATTATGTACCCAATTTGGTTGGCAAAACTACTCCGCTATATTTCCCGATATTGAGAAAAATGATTGATTTGAATCCGAATTTGAAACAAACTGATGGTTATTAAAAAAATAGAGTTATGAAAGCCATAAATATTATATTTGCATGGATATGCCTGTTGTTTATTGCAACAGCATGTAACGAGGTAGAACCGAGTATCTCTTCCCTTCCGGTCATTACCAGTAAGCCTTATGGCATTTATCGGGAAGGGTATGCGTATTTTAGAATACCTACAATGGTGATAACGAATAGTGGTACAATATTGGCTTTTGCGGAAGGACGTCGCAATGGACCTGAAGATGGTGGGGATATCGATATTGTATTGAAACGTTCCACAGATAAAGGAAAAACTTGGGGGCCATTGATCACAGTGAAGGATGATGGTGAGAATCGTTGCCGCAATCAAGTGCCTGTTTATCTTCCGGAACTCAATCGTGTTTTATTGATTTCTTGTTGGAATTCCGCTAAAAATGGTACTAATTATATTTTTATGACTTATTCAGATGATGAGGGGCTGACATGGGCTGAGGAAAAAGACATTACGGCTTCTGTAACTCCTGAAAATTATAAAGGATATGCTACCGGACCTTGTCATGGAATAGTGAAACAATTTGCACCGAATAAAGGCAGGATTGTCGTTTCGTGCAACCATAATGTCGTAACTTCCAGTGCCGGGCGTTCTCATGTTATATATTCGGATGATAATGGAGACACATGGCATTTGGGAGGTATTGTGGATACGGATTATACGAACGAAAGTACAGTGACTGAATTAAGTAACGGGGATTTAATGTTGAATATGCGTAAGCAGAATAATACAGAAAGATTTAGAGTTGTTTCTACAAGTTCAGATGGGGGATTAACATGGACTCCATGTGAATATACATCATTGAAGGAGCCGGTATGCCAAGGATCAATACTTTTTTATGGCTTGGGAGTAGACGGGAAAGGTATTATTCTGTTTTCAAATCCAGATAGTCAAATTAATCGGACAAACAATACTTTGAAATTGAGTGAAGATGATGGAATGACCTGGACTAAATCGTATTCTTATACAGCTAACGAATATGGTGGATATTCGGATATTGCCCGTTATCCAGATGGTATGGTCGGAGTATTGTATGAATATGGAACAAAGAATATAGGTGGCATTGCTTTTCAAAATATAGACTTGTCACAGTTGCAATAAAGCATGCGTAAAATTATAAAAAATGAATTATATGAAAAAGATAATATATTTCTTGCTTGTATGTATAGGGGGCTTTTATGCCTGCAAAGACGAGGAACAAGTACTGTTGAATGCAGACTTTATTTCAGACAAGCAAACCATATCCGCAGGGGAGAAAATTAGTTTTATGGATAAATCTACTGGAGAACCGGTAAGGTGGAATTGGGAGTTTGAAGGCGGTGAACCCAATGTCTCTAATTTGTTTAGTCCGGAAATCGTTTATAATTATCCGGGAACTTATGCTGTTAAATTAAGAGTGGGACGGGGGGATAAAAATGCGGAAACAGAGATATTGCAATATATTGATGTGATATATCCGGAGGAAATCATGATAGATTTTAAATGTGATAAAACTCAAGCTTTGAGTGATGAAACTATTCATTTCACAGATTTATCTGTAGGTTTCCCATCTGCTTGGGCATGGGAGTTCACTGCTTCGGAGGGGTATAAAGTTACCTCAACAGAAAAGAATCCGAGTTTAAAATTTGAACCTGGAACTTACTCTGTAAAGTTAACAGTTACCAACCCAAATACAACAGCTACGCTTACCAAAGAAAATTATCTGAACATTATTGATAAAAACTCTGTAGCGGCAAATATGACGGCAGAACGACGCATGATAATAGAAGGTGGGACAATCTCATTCAAGGATGCCAGTTTAGGACGTCCAACTTATTGGCGTTGGACATTTGAAGGAGGGGATCCCTCTATTTCCGATAAACAGAATCCGACTGTCACTTATTCAACTGCCGGTAAATATAAGGTTACTTTAGTTGCTTCTAATGATGTGAATACTTCTACTGAGGAAAAGGAAGGATATGTTATTGTATTACCAGGTAAAGACATTGTTCTATTCTATCCTTTTGATGGTGATTGCAAAGATATGGGACCTAATGGTATCGATCCAGAAATATTAACAATGGGAGATAACATGAATATAAACTTTAATGCTCCTGCTCGTAAAGAAGGATTTACTTGCGCTGAATTTAGAAGTAAAAATGCTCAGAATTATGCTATCTTGTCTTTACCAGACAATGATGCTTTGGATTTTAAGTCGACTCCGATGACTACCTCTTTTTGGGTGAACACATCCAATAAGACAACAGCAAATTTAGCAGTATTTCAGCAAGGATCCCCTAAGACAAATTCGGACGATGGTAATAATAAACATGCTTGGTTCAGGTTCCAAAAGTCTAGTCCGTATGTAAGATATCTTATTGAATATACAGGATTCTCTTCAAATGGAACAGATTATAAAAAGAAATCTATGGCAGATGGAGAATGGCATCATTATGTATGTGTACATGCGAATGGAAACACCTATCTATATATTGACGGAGTGAAAGAAGCGGAAGCACTCAATAAAGGGTTGAAACCTATTGACCGAACTCCTTATTTCATAGGTGCAATGTACAAGGGCAAGGAGGGTTCTCGTTCTTATGAAAACTTTATGGATGGCTATATAGATGATTATCTGGTGTATAACCGTGCATTCACGGCAGCAGAAGCGAAAGCGCTTTATGATAGCATGAAATAAATGATATAATATTTTCTGATACCGGATATCCATGAGCAAAACACTTTTTCATGAATATCCGGTATTTGTTTTTATACAGGCTTGATAAAAAACGACAAATAGATGATAAACTGAATCGTAGTTTTTGTACTTTTATCCGTATATGAGTTTACAAATTATGGGAAAAAATACTTTCTGAATTTTAATCCGGTTGCGAAGATAGGAATGTTTTCCTGTTGTAACTGTCGCCCCAATTAATGAAATTTATGAAGGAGCATTTAAAAATGAGTCTCATATATAGTTTAATTACTGGTACGAAAGTATTGCAGAATTAAGATATATAAGCCAAAGGTTTTAAATATTGTTTGTGCAAGTTGTATAATAAGTAAGTTGTTATGTTTGTAAACGTTGAAATATTTTTTTGCTATCTTTCTATAATTCTACAATAGTGAAATCTTTATGATTGATCTCCGGTAATAACAATTTTAGAATATCTTCAAGTTTAATTTTCAGGCTGCATGTGTTTACACATGGATGACATCCTATATAAGTTGCTTCAAGAATCTCTTTATCAATTAATAAATGAACTTTGTTTTCATTATCATAAATTAGTCCTAAAATACTGATAGCTCCGGGATAAGTACATAAAATATTTTCCATCGCCTCTTTAGAAGCAAAAGAAAGATGTGTGCTTCCTATTTGTTGTGCAAGTTTTTGGGTAGAAAGTTTTTTGTTTGCAGGTAATAGAAGCAGGTAGTATTCTTGTTTTTTATTGGTGAGAAACAGGCTCTTACATGAAGTACAATCTAGTATCTTGGATATTTCTGCCCCTTCCTCCATAGTCATTATGGGATTATGCTGTAAACATTGGTATTTTATTCCCAGTTTGTCAAGAGTCTGGTATATTATGTGATATTTAGAATTTTTGTGCATCCCGTTTATTAATGCGAATCAGTAGTTGAAATCACTAGCTGATTCAGTTAGTTAAATTGTTATTATTCAATTAATTATCTCATTTATTTATTTCTTAATCTCCTTGAAAATCAGTATATTAGAAGAATAAAACCACTCATTATTCTAATTATGATTCCCAAGGAGAAAGAGCTAAAACTTATAAAAATATATATGTATATCTGCGATGTTTATCAGTCTTCACTGAAGTTCTACTGTCAGAGGTTCAGTAATAACGCTACACCGATCTTCACTGATCAGGAGCTGCTTACCGTATATCTGTTCTGCGGAGCGTATCAGCGCTATTTTAGCATCAAAGAGATACATACATTCACCAAAGAATATTTGCTTTCCTGGTTCCCTAACCTTCCCTCTTATCAAACATTCAACTATCGGCTGAACCTGATGAGTGAGGCGATTAATGAACTGGTGAAGCATCTCATTACTTTCTTTAAACCAACAGATTGCGATTCTATGATATCACTTATTGACTCCATGCCCATCATTACTTGTGCAGGAAAGAACAAAACCGGAAAAGTGGCTACTGAAATTGCCACTAAAGGATACTGCTCTACAAAGAACATGTATTATTTCGGGCTCAAACTTCACACCTTAGCTTTCCGCAGGGAAGGAACCATTCCATTCCCCGAAATGATCATCTTATCATCGGCAGAGGAGAATGATCTGACTGTTCTTAAAAGAGAAGCCGCTGATAGTCTTATAAACAGATATATATTTGCGGATAAGATATACTCAGACTTCTCGTTCTGGGGAAACAAACAGCAGGAACAAGGGGTAACCATGATGACTCCCGTTAAAGCAATAAAGGGAGAGGAGCCTATTATTACTCAAAGAGAGAAAGCGGGCAGAGACCTGTTTTCAACTGCAGTATCAAAGGTCAGACAACCGATAGAATCTTTTTTCAACTGGCTGAATGAAAAAACAAATATTCAAAGAGCGATGAAAGTCAGATCTACATCTGGACTTTTAGTACATACGATGGGCAAAATTGCCATCGCATTCATTTATCTAATTTTCTAAAACAAGGAATCAGAGTTCAACTACTGATTCGCATTATTACTAAATCTATATGAGTGGAGTTTTCATTGTTATATAGGCAAAGTTAATTTATTATGTTCAAATAGCCAACGACTTGTGTCAGCATTATTTTTTATGAATGATATTATACCTGTTTTTGGTTGCTTATTTTTATATTTGCATATAAAATGGCAATATTATGAAAACTCTGTTCATTAATACGCTTCGTATCCTGATGATTCTCGTGATTATGATTTCATGTGGAGTTGCCTATGTAGTATACGAAGATACATTGGCTGCTTGGTGGATACCTGTTGGAGTGGCATTTATAATAGTGATAGCAACAATTCCTTTCTATAAAGGATGGATTTGGCTGACAACAATGGATAATAAAGTAATTAATTGTTGTTGCCATTTGGTTTGTGTCGGTGCTATCAGTTGTGTTTTGTTTCTTGGGGGGAATTACTGGTTCGCCGATTCTGCTTCCACGCATGAAGAGAAAGTCATGGTACAGAAAAAATATATAGAAACACATAAGAAAACCCGTAGAGTCGGCAGACATCGTTATGTGTCGGATGGCGTTCGTAAAGAATATTATTTGCAGGTAGCTTTTGAAAATGGGAATGTAGAAACATTGCATGTATCTCCTTCTACTTATAATAAAACAAAGACAGGTCGGCCGAAGATTCTGACTTTGCAAAAGGGCTTATTTGGGTTGCCTGTAATTACCAAAGGACTTTAATGAAAGTCATACCACCTTTAGAATGGGTTATATATCCTTTAAAAGCGATATTCTTCTTTTCTTTTATTTTTCATCTTGCTAATTTTGCATTTAGTCTACAAATGGGACTCGTTCGTCTCATTTGAAAAATTAGTGCTGATCTCTGCCTTATCTTCGTGACGAAATAAAAACGGAATAAAATCATGAAGATGAATAAAACTAGATTATTAGAGAAAATATCTATTCAGTCGGGCGTCTCTTTAGATGAGTGTGGGACAGTGCTCAAAACTTTTGAAAAAGTTCTAAGTGAAGAACTTTCCCGGAAAATATATCGTTATGGCGGATGGATCCTATTATTGACCGCTTTATTTGTGTCTGTAACAGTATTCAGCCAGACAACAGGGCGGAAAGGACGTCCGGTGCAGACCATTCGTGGGATTGTTATAGATGGAGACTCGAAGTTTCCGATACCGTATGCAACAGTAAAGCTATCTGAAAAAGAGGGGGCGGGTACGATAACAGACAGTCTTGGTCGTTTCAGTATACCGCAGGTTCCTGTCGGCCGACATACCGTAGAAGCTGCGTTTATGGGATATGAACCGGGCATTTTCAGAGAAATACTGGTGACCTCCGCCAAGGAAATATATTTGGAAATACCTTTGAAAGAAAGCGTGAACGAATTAAACGAAGTGATAATTCGTGCGCGGACGAACAAGGAAGAAGCAATGAATAAGATGGCTACTACCGGAGCACGTATGTTGAGTGTAGAAGAAGCGAGCCGTTATGCAGGTGGATTTGATGATCCCGCACGTTTGGTTTCCGCTTTTGCCGGAGTAGCTCCCAGCGTTTCTTCCAATGGAATTTCTATTCATGGCAATGCCCCACATCTGTTGCAATGGAGACTGGAGGATGTCGAAATTCCTAATCCGAATCACTTTGCGGACATCGCTACATTGGGTGGAGGAATCCTTTCCTCTCTAAGTTCACAAGTGCTTGGAAACTCTGATTTTTTCACCGGAGCATTTCCTGCCGAATATGGAAATGCCGTATCCGGAGTTTTTGACATGAAATTGCGTAACGGCAACAACCAAAAGAACGAAAATACCATTCAGGTGGGAATTATGGGAATCGATGTCGCTTCCGAAGGCCCTTTGAGCAAGAAACATAAAGCATCGTATATTTTCAATTACCGTTATTCTACAACCGGCCTTCTGAATCTTGAAGGAGGAACGATGGATTATCAGGACCTGAACCTTAAACTTAACTTTCCGACACGGAAAGCCGGAACATTCTCTGTTTGGGGAACGAGCCTGATTGATAAGTTCACCAGTGATTTTGAAAAGAACACAGAGAAATGGGATTATTGGGGCGACCGCAGTGAATCAAGAGACAAGCAATATATGGCAGCCGGAGGTGTCAGCCATCGTTATTTCTTTAATAATGACGCATCATTGAAGACCACGATAGCCGCTACCTATTCGCAACTCGACGGAGGAGCAACCTTGTTCAACCATTCGATGGAGTCTACTCCTTATATGGATCTTGATTCAAAATATACCAACCTGATATTTACCACTACCTTTAATCGTAAATTCAGTAACCGTTTTACGAACAAGACAGGATTCACCTATACCAATATGTTCTACAAAATGGATCTTTCCATTGCTCCTTATGAAGCCGAACCACTGGAAATTGTATCTCAAGGAAAAGGTAATACAAGTCTGATTTCAGCCTACAATAGTTCATCGGTGGGATTAACAGAGCGTTGGACCCTTAATGCAGGAATCTATGGACAGCTTCTGACTCTGAACAATAAATGGTCTGTAGAACCACGGGTTGGCTTGAAGTGGCAAGCTACTCCAAAAACAACCTTTGCGTTGGCTTATGGAATGTACAGTCGTATGGAAAAGATGGATGTATATTTTGTTAAAACGAAAAGTACAGGCAATCAATCCGTCAATAAAGATCTTGATTTTACAAAAGCACAGCACATTATGTTATCATTCGGTTACAAGATTTCTGATCGCATGAATCTGAAGATAGAACCATATATCCAGTTTTTGCATGATGTCCCAGTAATGGCGGATAGTTCTTACTCCGTACTTAACCGTTCTGATTTTTATGTGGAAGATGCGTTGGTTAATAAAGGAAGAGGACGCAATGTGGGAATAGACATTACCTTCGAACGTTTTTTGGAGAAAGGACTTTATTATATGATTTCGGGTTCTTGGTTTGATTCCCGTTACCGGGGTGGGGACGGTGTGTGGTATAACACGAAGTTTAACCGTAATTATGTGATAAACGGACTTATCGGTAAAGAATGGATGTTGGGAAGAAATAAACAGAATATACTTAGTGTCAACCTGAAACTAACCCTGCAAGGTGGTGATCGATATTCTCCGATTGACTTGGAGGCAACGATGAATCATCCGGATAAAGAAGTGCAATATGACGAAACGAAAGCTTTCTCAAAACAATATTCTCCTATGTTGATTGGTAATTATACTGTCAGTTATCGTATCAACAAGAGAAAAGTATCACATGAATTTGCAGTGAAAGGACTTAACTTTACGGGTGCTAAAGAACATTACGGTCATGAATATAATGTGAAAACTGGAAAAATAGATGTCAGCGACAATTCTACGATATTGACGAATGTGAGTTATAAACTTGAATTTTAGAGATACGGTATAGAGTCTAACCGGAAAAATGTTTTATCTTCGTCCCCAATAAAGCGTATGACAACTGAAACACTTGCAACAGGTAGTGAATCTACCTTTTTATATCGATTTCTCGTTAGTCCGGACTTACGATGGATGCGGTATTTGGTACTTATCCTGGTGCTGGGGACGATCTCTTTCAATCAGGTCTTTATTATCTTTTTGGATTATAAGGATATATTGGGCGGATGGATTTACACATTTACCTTTCTTTACCTGCTCACTTATGTAGCGGTTATCTACTTGAATCTTTTCCAACTCTTTCCGAAATATTTGTTGAAGAGACATTATTTGACCTATTTGTCATTGCTTTCTACTGCGATGATCGTAGCTCTGTTGATACAGATGTCAATAGAATACATGTCATATTTCTATTGGCCGGAACTCCATGCACGAGGTTCTTATTTTTCGATGCACATGGTAGTGGACTATATTTCTTCTTTTATGTTATCTACGCTGTGTATGATAGGAGGTACGATGACAGTTCTCCTGAAGGAGTGGATGATTAATAACCGGCGTGTTTCACAAATGGAGAAAGCCCATGTCGTTTCTGAAGTGGAACGGTTAAAAGAACAGATTAGCCCTGAACTTCTTTTTAAAACATTGCACCAATCGGGAGAATTAACGTTGAGTGAGTCGGAAACAGCCTCAAAGATGTTGATGAAGTTAAGCCAACTTCTCCGCTATCAGTTGTATGACTGCAATAGGGCCAAAGTCTTGCTTAGTAGCGAAATTACATTTCTTACTAATTACCTGACATTGGAACAGACCTCCCGACCACAATTTTACTATGAATTTACTTCCGAAGGCGAAGTGAATAGAATGTTGGTACCACCTTTGCTTTTCATCCCTTTTGTACAATATATAGTCAAAGCAATAGACGAGCAACAGATACAGCCTCCTGTTTCATTGAAAACTCATTTGAAAGCGGAAAAGGGTACGATTATTTTCGCTTGCGCTTGTCCTGAAGTAAATCTCTTGTCGTCCGATAAAGGGCTGGAAAGAATCAGACAAAGATTGGATATTTTGTATGGAAGCCGTTACAGATTGTCATTGGCTGTCGGCAGTATATGGCTGGAACTGAAAGGAGGTGAGTCATGAGTAGGGATACCAATCATGGTAATGACTTCAATAAAAATACCACTGACAGAAATATGAATGATAAAAGTGTCACTGCATTTCTATTGAGTCCCCGTTATCGGATATACAGGCATTTGCTGCTGCAATTGGTTGTTGTTTTGATAACAATCAATGTCCTTTGGTATGAGCCTTTACAAACAGTCTCTTTTGGGAGGCGACTGGGCGGATGTCTGGCATATTTTGCTTCTATGAATATGGTGATATATATAAACCTGTATGTATTGGTTCCTTATTTCCTGTTGAAGAATCGTTGGGGTAGTTATGTGTTGATGGCAGTCATTACAAATATAGCAGTCATTACTTTTCTTTCAGTTACCCAAGGTTTGCTTTTTGAAGTGATTCTGCCCGGAAAAGATCCCAATGGTTTTGCCACTTTTATCAATGCTTTTTCGGGCATACTGACCATTGGCTTTGTCATGGCAGGCTCTGCAGCTATCTCATTGTTCATGCATTGGCTACGCTATAACCTGCGTATTGATGAACTGGAATCCACGACTTTACAATCGGAACTGAAGTTTCTTAAAAATCAGATTAATCCGCATTTTCTTTTTAATATGCTGAATAATGCCAATGTCCTGATAAAGAGAAATCCGGAAGAAGCATCCAAAGTACTTTTCAAATTAGAAGATTTACTGCGCTATCAGATAAATGACAGCTCGCGAGAAAGAGTTTCGTTAGCATCGGATATTCATTTCTTAAATGATTATCTGAATCTGGAAAAGATCCGTCGTGATAATTTTCAGTTTACGATGGAGGAACATGGAGAGACAGATTCCATTTGGATTCAGCCGTTATTGTTTATTCCTTTTGTGGAGAATGCGGTAAAGCATAGTTTTGACAGCGAGCATCCTTCGTATGTGCACGTTTCTTTTAAAGTTGATAATGATAGATTAGAGTTTCGATGCGAGAATTCCACACCGGAAGTTGCCGTTAGTAAAGGGAAAGTCGGAGGGATAGGACTTGTGAATATTCAACGCAGATTGGGGCTGTTGTATCCCGGTCGGTATGAACTGAAGCAGATAGAGAATGAAAATAAATATACTGTAATTTTAAGTATAACATTATGAATTGTATTATTGTAGACGATGAACCATTGGCACGTGAAGCCATGAAGCTATTGATAGAAGAATCGAATAACCTTCAATTAATCGGGAGTTTTAATAGTGCGTCCACTGCTTCCGATTTCATGGAGCAACATGTGGCTGATTTGGTTTTTCTTGACATTCAGATGCCAGGGATTACAGGAATTGAGTTTGCACGTACGATTTCAAAGAAAACACTGGTCATTTTTACCACAGCCTACACAGAGTATGCACTGGACAGTTACGAAGTGGATGCGATAGATTATTTGATTAAGCCTGTTGAAGCGGAGCGTTTTCAAAAAGCTGTGGATAAGGCTTTGTCTTACCATTCTTTGTTACTGAAAGAAGAGAAAGAAGCCATCGAAACGGTGGTTACTGCCGACTATTTTTTTGTGAAAGCAGAACGCCGGTATTTCAAAGTCAACTTCTCCGATATTCTCTTCATTGAAGGATTGAAAGATTACGTTATAATCCAACTTAGCGATCAACGTATTATCACCCGTATGAGTTTGAAAGCCATATTCGATTTGTTACCCAAATCAACTTTTCTGCGGGTGAATAAGTCATATATTGTCAATACCGGTCACATCGAATCATTTGACAATAATGATATATTCATAAAATCGTATGAAATAGCTATCGGTAATAGTTACCGCGACGATTTCTTTGAGGGGTTTGTGATGAAACAAAGAGTGTGAGATCGTGATGTAGTATTATTCAATGTTTCTGCATTTTTTCAATTTGAAATATAAATAAGAAGATAAAGTGAAGTGCGAATATATGCAAATATGTTTATTCTTATCATTTGGCATATATAAACAGCCCTCTATCCATCTTCTAAAGACGAATAGAGGGCAGTTGCCATGACGAGAAAAAAGTCGAAGTCTATTGCTTTGCTTCGTTATTTTGTTTCAGAAGAAATTCATCAATTGCTTTTTTAAGCTGGTCTTTGGGCATAGCTCCCTGCATGATTCTAGGTTCCTCTTTCATCGGAATCATCAATAGGGTAGGGATGCTGCGGATACCGAATGCTGCTGCCAGATCTTGTTCTTTGTCCACATCAATCTGGTAGATATCTACTTTGCCGCTATATTCTTTGCTAAGTTCTTCCAGAATCGGGTGCATCACTTTGCAGGGACCGCACCAGGTAGCATAGAAATCTACGATGGCAGGACGGCTGCCTTCAAATTTCCAATCGTTCGGATTGGCTTCATAGTTATATACCTTCTTTAAAAAATCTGCTTTATTTAATGCTACTACTTCCATTTTATTGTCCTCCTTTGTTGGTTCATTGCTCTTTTTATTTTCTCCGCTGTTTCCCGCGCAAGCCGTGGCTGCCAGTGTCAAGACGAAGACACTTAATAAGCTTTTTATCTGTTTCATATATTATCTTTCTTTTTGTTTTTATCTGATGCAAAGATAGACGATATAAAGGGACCATAAAATAGCAATTTGACAGAAATTCTTGGCAAAACTTCCCTCGGATAGTTATTGAACACTAAAATTTGTCTATTAATCTTTGGAAGATATAAAAATAAGCACTACTTTTGCCGCGATAAAATGAGTATTCACCCTTTAAAATTGATGGAAAGGGTATTAATTATGTTGGAGTTATAATATTTTCAAATTAGGACTAAGTTGTCTCGTCGGGAGAATGAGGCTTTGCAACTTATTATTTTTTATATTGAACTGATGGTTCTTACATTGACCGCAATTCTACTAACAGGCGGCAATGGTTGATTAGTCCCGCAATCACATTTATTATTTTTAAAATTAATCACTTCAATGCGGTGGGAGGGTATTTTATATCCGTATCCTAAGCATTGGTATCACGTGTATTGCATCGTCGTTTGCTGGTGAGGCTGACAGGGAATGTTGTATGCGAATGAAAAAAGAGTATGGGAATACGATTAAAAGATTTAAGTAAACTGGGATACCGGGATAATGTTGCCCGTAGTCTGGTAGTGGACATTGTGAGCAAACATTGCAAATACGACACTAAAGAACAGATTGAAATGACATTGAGCGATATACTCGAGCATCCCGAATCTTACAAAAATAATGAAATTTGGAATAAGCTGGCCGAACGCCTTTCGCCTACTATCATAGCGAAAGAGTTTATAGCTTATGATTTATTGGATGAGCCGTTGATGTATAAAACCTATGGAGGTAAATTTATCGAAACGCTTGCCAAACAACAGATGAACCTGGCTATGCGCTTACCTGTAACGGTGGCCGGAGCATTGATGCCTGACGCTCATGCCGGATACGGGTTACCTATCGGTGGAGTGCTTGCTACGGATAATGTAGTGATTCCGTATGCCGTAGGCGTTGATATCGGTTGTCGGATGAGCCTGACGGTATTTGATGCCAGCGCCGACTTCCTGAAACGATATACCTATCAGATGAAAGAAGCCTTGAAAGATTTCACTCATTTCGGTATGGATGGCGGATTGGGTTTTGAGCAAGAACATGAGGTGTTGGATAGGGAAGAATTCCGTTTGACGCCTTTGTTGAGAGATTTGCATGGAAAGGCAGTACGTCAACTGGGGAGTTCCGGTGGTGGCAATCATTTTGTGGAGTTCGGCGAGATCGCTCTGCAAGAAAATAACGTGTTGAATCTTCCAGAAGGAAATTATCTGGCATTGTTGTCACATTCCGGTTCACGAGGATTGGGAGCTGCCATTGCCAAACATTACAGCCTGTTGGCACGTGAAGTGTGCAGGCTTCCCCGTGAAGCACAGCATTTTGCCTGGCTGGATTTAAACACTGAAGCGGGGCAGGAGTATTGGATGAGTATGAATCTGGCAGGTGATTATGCCCGTGCCTGTCATGAGCGAATTCATTTGAATTTGGCGAAAGCATTAGGGTTGAAGCCGCTCGCTAATGTCAACAACCATCATAACTTCGCTTGGAGAGAGGAAATAGCACCGGGGCGTATGGCAATCGTGCATCGCAAAGGAGCTACTCCGGCACAGAAAGGACAAGCGGGATTGATTCCCGGTAGCATGGCTACTGCAGGTTATCTGGTTTGTGGCAAAGGGATGGAAGCTGCTTTAAATTCGGCTTCTCATGGAGCCGGCAGGGCGATGTCCCGCCAGAAGGCAAAAGATAGTTTTACGCAATCGGCTTTGAAGAAACTACTGTCGCAGGCGGGAGTGACTTTGATTGGTGGGAGCGTGGAAGAAATGCCACTGGCATATAAGGATATTGACAGAGTGATGTATACACAGGAAACGCTGGTGGAAGTGCAGGGTAAATTTATGCCTCGCATCGTTCGAATGAATAAGGAGTGATGTGATGAAAGAAATTAGTATTTAATTAAAAAAAAGAAAGAAATGATATCAGAGAAATATGGTCGCACTTATCACTATCCGTTCTCTCCCGGAACGACTAGTGACGACCGGATTAACCATACGTATTGGGAGGACATCCAACGGATTCGGACATTGGTGCATACCGAGAAGCTGGATGGAGAGAATAATTGTTTAAGTCAGTGGGGTGTTTTTGCCCGTTCGCATGCTGCTCCTACTACTTCACCTTGGACGAGGCAACTGCGTGAGCGTTGGGAATTGATAAAGAATGATTTGGGTGATATAGAAATCTTTGGAGAGAATCTATATGCCGTACATTCCATAGAATATCAGCGATTAGAAACGCATTTTTATGTTTTTGCAGTCCGCTGTATGGATCAGTGGCTGTCGTGGGAAGAAGTAAAGTTTTATGCAGCTTTATTCGACTTTCCTACTGTTCCGGAGTTGAAGATAGAGTCTGTTTCCGGTTTGACACCGGAACTATTAAAACAGGAAATCATCCGTATGTCACAAGAACCGGCTATCTTCGGCTCTTGTGATCCGTGGACGAAAGAGGTTTGTACCCGTGAGGGAGTAGTCAGCCGCAATGTCGGAGAATATCCGGTAAGCGAATTTGCACATAATGTATTTAAGTATGTGCGGAAAGGACATGTTAAAACAGACGAGCATTGGACACGTAACTGGAAGCGTGCCCCGCTTGTTTGGGAATTTAATAATGAAAAGGAGGAATAAAGATGAATTGGAAATTGATAGAAGATAAATCGTGGTGCTCACTCGAACAACAGTTCGAGTGGGTGCGCGAAATGAATACTGTTCAGCAGGATATTCGTTATCATGCCGAGGGCAGTGTAGCCGAACATACCCGTATGGTGTTGGAGGCATTGCAGCAGTCTTCCGCTTATCATTCTCTTTCTACTTTGGAGAAAGAACTTATTTGGACATCTGCCTTGTTGCATGATGTTGAAAAACGTTCAACTTCCGTGGATGAAGGAGAGGGGCGGGTATCTGCTAAAGGACATGCCAGAAAAGGAGAGTACACTGTCCGCACTATTTTATACCGGGATTGTCCTGCTCCATTCCATATCCGGGAACAGATTGCATCTTTAGTCCGGTATCATGGATTACCTGTTTGGCTGATGGAGAAGCCTGACTCTGTGAAGAAACTCTGTGAAGCTTCTTTACGGGTAGATACTTCATTGCTAAAGATGTTGGCCGATGCTGATATCAGAGGACGCATTTGTGAAGATAAGAATGAACTGCTGGAAGCACTGGAACTGTTTGAGATTTTCTGCCGTGAACAGGATTGTTGGAAGAAACCAAGAGAATTTGCCACTGATTATGCACGTTTTCATTACTTCCATACTGAAGACAGTTATATCGATTATGTCCCTCACGAACAGTTTAAATGTGAAGTGACGATGTTGTCAGGACTTCCGGGAATGGGGAAGGATTATTATATTCAATCTGCTGGCATAGATGTTCCTGTGGTGAGTTTGGACGTCATTCGTCGAAAACACAAATTGAGTCCTACGGATAAGTCTGCGAATGGATGGGTAGTGCAAACAGCGAAAGAGGAAGCCAGAACGTATCTCCGCAAAGGTCAGGAGTTTGTTTGGAATGCTACTAACATAACTCGTCAGATGCGTGCTCAATTGATTGATTTGTTTGTTGATTATGGTGCAAAAGTAAAGATAGTCTATCTGGAACAACCATACCACATTTGGCGTCAACAAAATAAAAGCAGGGAATATGCACTTCCTGAATCTGTTTTAGATAAAATGTTGGATAAACTGGAGGTTCCTCAACTGGCGGAAGCGCATGAAGTCGTATATCATGTGGTATAAGCAACGTGAAAAGTTGATAAAGGTGATTCTAGAGCCACTCATTTGATGATGAGAAATAGAATTGTTATTTGTTAGAAGAATTATTGTGTATCAGAATTATATCCGTTATATTTGAGAATATTATGATGGTTGTAATTCTGATATCATGGAACACATAGTTAAAACTTATATTTTACTTTTATTCTCTTTATTAGTATCTTCTATAGGATATGCACAAGAAGAGAACGATATCATATATATTCAGGAAGGGAAATGGGGCGTTATTTTGTGTGGTGAACGTGGTTATGCTTGGCTGGATAATAAAGGAGATACTATTTTCGGCTTTGGAAAATTACAGGAAATTTCAGCTGATGATGACTTTAATTTGGTCTTGGCTGAAAAAGCCTTGTAGTGAAGAGGCAGGATAAGGTGGGAGTGGTGATGAAGGATGGTGAGCAGCTAATTCCCTGCGAGTATGATTCGATTTCTTCATGGTGGGAATATGGGCCTTCCGCGCATTATGTTGTGAAAGATAAAAAAGTGGGAATTATTGATTATATCGGTAAAGTATTACTTCCTACAGAATATGATAGTTTGGATTATGTAACTAAAGATGTTGTAATAGTAACTAAGGATAGTAAATATGGAGCTGTTGATATAAATAATAGATTAGTGCTTCCTTTCGAATATGATGATATTAGATTTGATATTGAGGAATGGTGTGCTACAGGTTATGAGTATATTAGATATATTTATGTGCGTAAAGATAAGAGATATTATAAATATGATAGAGAAACACCTGTTATGGAAGTGATGCTTCAGAAAAGTATAATAGATAAGATATTTAAAAATTATTTGTAGTTATATTTAACAGTTTCAAGGAAAAATGTGAGAGAGAATAAGTTGAAATCACCCTCACTACGCTAATGCTGTAGTAAAGGTGATTGCTTATTTCTGGCACTTTTCGTACGTTTTCTACCAAGAAGAACCGGTTTATATCAGTGTTTTACTGCTATTTTCTTCATCGGATCCTGCATTAAGTCGTTTCTGCAAATATTTTACATTCTCAAGATGTATATAGTTAACCAAGTACATCTGCTTAAACTGCTAGGTGTTTTTTAGTAGTATTCACAATACTGTATGGATTTGAACTAATTCATAGTATAGGAGTTTGAACTAAACATTACTAAAATGAATGATAGTATGATAGATGTTTTTTCCACTATGTATGACCGAATCCATACAGTTTCACTCATTTTCGCACTGTTTCATTCATTTCCGTGCAAAAACGAGCTAAATGTTTTAATATCTAATGGTTAAGCGGAAGTATTATCACGCTTTGTTAACAGTATTATTATCTTCTTCAATTTTAGGGTAATTAACTGAAAATATAAACAATAATTCCTGTAATCGCCACATATATTAAAGCATAAGGAATGGCCGCTTTCAGTATTTCCCCTTCTTTTCCCTGTTGGTTTCCCGCAGAAGTAGCAATGGCAATACTTTGTGGAGAGATAATCTTACCACCTGTAGCACCTACTGTATTTGCAGCGGACAGCCAATCCGGGCTGACATGAATTTGCCCTGCAACACTTGCTTGCAACTTTCCGAAAAGGATATTGGAAGAGGTGTCGCTTCCGGTGATAAACGTTCCCAGACAACCGATGACCGGAGCAAACAGTGGATACAAACTTCCCGTAGCCGTAGCCAGTGCCGTGGCAATCACAGCAATCATTCCGGCACTATCCATAATTGTGGATAATCCCACAAGGCAGATCACGGTGATGAATGTTTTCTTTAATTGCTTCACTGTATTCCAAAGAACGATGAACAGGTCTTTTACTTTAGCTCCTTGAATTAATCCACCGATAAAAGTTCCGATGAAAAGCAATACCCCGGCATGAGTTAGCCAGGAAATGGTATAATTGACGGTGGAAGCATTGATGGGCAAACTGATTTGGGTTATCCAGTTATTCTCTAATGTATGACGCAATTCCGGGAAGAGGGGACTGGTCAGAATGATTAAAAATAGAATCAGCAAATAGATGCTCCATGCATTCAGTATATCTTTTGTTTTCAGATGGCTTTTCCGTGCTTTCTCTTCTTTAGAGGCAGTCAGTTTTCCATAAAGAACAATCACGATAATCGAAAGAATACTGCCGATAATGGCCGGAGATTCAGCACCCATATACTTGGCAGCCAGATACTGGCTGACTAAAGAAACTCCGCCTACTAATAAGGCAAGAAATATATTTTTGGGAAGCGATTTAAGTTTGGAGTCAGTAAGGAAAAGCAAAACCAGCGGAATCAGGAACATCAAAACGGATAACTGCAATACGACATTCGTGCTAAGATGCAATACATCCAAATTCGTTTCTTTGGCTAATACCAACACCGGAGTTCCGATCGCTCCGAAAGCGGTGGCTACACTGTTGGCAATCAAACTTACAGTTGCCGAAAAGATAGGCTTAAATCCCAGACTGATAAGAATGGCTGCCGGAATGGCAACTGCTGTCCCAAAGCCGGCCATCGCTTCCAGTAGTCCGCCGAATCCCCAAGTCAGTAATAACACCTGGATACTTTTATCGGTAGAAATAGAAGCGAATTGCTGTTTGATAATCTCCATCTTTTCTGTTTTCAACAATACGTTGTAACTGAAAATAGCCATCAGGATAATGATTAAGATAGGAGAGACGGCTTTTAACGCCCCATATAAAAAGGAGTAAAACAGATTGTCTACTGAAAAAGCGAAGCCGAAAATAGCAATCAGCATCGTCACGATCAGAGAAATGATACTACTTTTGTCACCCGGCATTTTAAAGAATGCCATTAATATAATCAACAGTAACACCGGAATAATAGCAAGGATCAAGGTCATAATTATCAGATTTAAAAAGTGGAACGTCGTTTATTAT
>ERZ773164.1031-NODE-1031-length-29710-cov-4.397201_pt1 | contig 29710 bp, 21 predicted proteins | sample MGYA00511917_ERZ773164 | MGnify/ENA primary metagenome ERZ773164 (study PRJEB29015, sample SAMEA2737847) | human gut metagenome | biome: human gut; feature: human-associated habitat; material: faeces | place: China | collected 2012 ...
GGTGAACTGCAAAACCGCAAGTAACCCCTTGAGTAATCCCGCAACCGGGATCCGTTTTGTTTCGGCAATACCTTCCGGCTGTGCATGAAAGAGGCCCCCAGAGGCCCCCATTGATTTCTGTTCGCAGAAATCAGTGGCGGGAAGTTCACTGCAAATGATTCCGTCTGGATCGATTACCAGATAAGAACTGGTACCTGATAGTAAGTTTGGAATGAGTATTTTCTCCGCGGATTCCTGCTTCGGAGCTCCAACTACCAGAAGATTATCTGAAGATTCGATTTGTACATTTTGGGATATGTGGATTGGAATTTTATAAGTAGAGTCATTACTTGAAATATCCTGCATTGTTGTTACCTCCCTATTGGAACATATATGCTATTTTGTTATATGGAATATATCAAAGAATACGATTTCTTTCATATAGTACGAAAAAATTCTTCCCTGTTATACAAAAGACATTTGCGAATACTTATTTTCATCAATCTTATCTTTTAGTGAATAATTTGCCCAGATGACTTTCGTTTTCTTCTCTAACGATTGAGCATATGCTTTTAACTCAATATAGTCCCAATCACATAACATTGAATCGTATAGATCTGAGTGATATCCAGATAAGAGAACCGGACCTGGGTGTTTGAGAAGCTGGTTCAGCAGAATCTCATGATCTTCGTCAGACATTTCTTTTTTATATTGCGTTCCTCCGGATCGGGTTTCTGCCATATAAGGCGGATCACAATATATCAAGACATTTTTATAGTTGTATTTGGATATTAATTCTGTTGCAGGACTGCATTCTATTTGCACTCCGCGGAGCCTTTCCGTGGCTTCAAACACTCTTTCAGCTTTACTTAATGCAGTTAACAATAAATATCTTATGTAAAGCAACACTGATTTCAAGCCTTCATTGTAGATGGCAAAATGAAAGAAATAGTGCATCACTGTTGTTCATGCATTTATAAGGATGGAAAAAAAACATATAAGACTAATAGATGACGATTCTTTTTTCCATACGTTTCAATTTCTTTTACGAATAATGGTAAAAAGAATCTTGCCGTACTGGACTGGTGGTTTTGTTGAATCAAAACGTTAATCTGTATTATATCCGCGGAGAGGAACATACTTCGTTGTATTAATAAGGTTAGCAAAAAACTGTTATACAAAAAAACAGACACCTGCGGTCAATTTCAAACCCTACAGGTGTCAAAACGAAAGGAGTGAATCAGCTTCTTTAGCTGTTCACGGTTGTAACATATTATTTACGGATTGCATTTTTTGCAAGGCTCATATCCCTGGGCAATTAAATCATCTCTGGAACCGGAATATTCCTGTTTATTTTCTTCTTTCATCTGTTTGGCTGCGGAACATGTAGGTTTATGGAATTTCTTTGTATTCACATTTAACACATATTCCGTATTTGCTGTATCCGCGGAAACATCTGTGCTTTCTCCAGACAAAGAGCTGTCCCCGGTAGCATAATCAATATTGATGCCAGGCTGCACATTATAGCAAAAAACATTAAAGAGAATACCATCTCCATTGTCTTCCACGGACTCAGCTTCCATCTGCACACCGTCTGCAACAAGATTATCTCCATCAAATATTGGAGTAACCCTGTATAAAACATGGTAATCAGTTTCTTTAATGTAGTCGGCCACCATATTTTCAAATGGCAGCATTCCTTCTACGTTCAGATACCTTGTACCGGTAATCAGATTTTTCTCATTTGCATTTTCTGCTGTCAACTGGTATCCAATCAGGTGGCAGCGGTTGTAGGCAAATTTGCCATCCACATTATCGTATTTCTGCGTATGCCATCCAGAAGGTTTTACCTGACCGATAGAACCTCTTTTTTCGGTAGGCATGAGATCCTGTCCTATATTGGCGTATGCGACACCACATCTGCCTAAGTTATCCAGATCACTGTATGACTCAAAGGAATCGGTTGTAAAGTCATCTTCCGGAAAATCCGGAACATTATCGTTGATTTCCACGTAAGGTTCTCCTGTGTATGCAGGAATAGTAGAAAGATCAACATCAGCCATTACAGGAATATATCCTGAAAACAGAATGCTTATGGCAGTTATTATGGGTAAAAGAAATTTTTTATTTTTTTGCATCGTATACCTCCATTGTAATCTTGTCATGTGAATTTCCCTCAAAATCTTCGGAATATTTAAGTTTCCATCCATTCAGATCAATGTTAAAGAATACATCTGCAGGATACCTGCGATTCCATTTAAAAAGAATGATCTGCTCAATCCAGTCTTTGGCTGTAGCTGGATCCTCTGTTTCTACAAAGCAATACTCACCTGCTGCTGCCTCCCGAAGGCAATCATCATCTATATTGATCTGGGAGTGTTTGACAGAACCGAAAAGTTTTTCCGAATAAGAGCTCATCCAAAGGACTTTTCCATTAGTTAAAGTCAATATCTTATCAGATAGAACTCTGTCCCGACTCAGCCTTCGCCGGTTAAAGCACATTCCCATACGATCATCAACAACCGTAATCAATATCACAACACATCTCTCCTTTTCTTATATACCATATTAATATGCCATATTTTGGACAAATTAGCAAGCAAAACGAACGTAAGTTTTCATATGCAGAAAACATGAAAAATGGATGGATAAAGAAGGAGAAATCTTTTTTAACCACTACCATTCCAGATATTTTATTTGCTTCTGATTGTTCATGCTCCTGAACCTGTCGCTTATACCGGTCTGAAAAGGAATATCCAGACTGTTCAACAGTCCGGCTTTCTATAAACTATTATGCAAAAAAAGACACCTGCGGTCAATTTCGAGCCCCGCAGGTGTCATAAACGAAAGGAGTGATTGACGAAAATGTTACACACCTGATTTTGTCTCAGGCCCAACACTTTCCTTTTTAACTTCCTCCACCGCAGAAGGCAACGTGCAGGTTGCCATCTCGTACAAACATAAGACGTGAACTACTACGGCTATTGAATAATCGAGCATCTTACTGGCCCCCGGTAAAACCGGGGCTTTTCTTATGGTTCAGCTACCCAGCAGCCGTCGTCCTCCGAGGAATGCCTCTTTTGTCAGTTGCGTAGGCTGACAATGGTACACACTCTTTAGACCGACACGCCCTGCACAAGTGCAGAGTATCCCATTGGTAGTCCATATGACAGGGGCGGAGCCCTGTTCTGCTTCAGGCAGTCACAGCCTGTTCTTTCTTCCACTCCATGTTCCGTTCTGCCTGCAGTGCCTGTATCGCTGCATGACGTTCCTTCTTTGAATACGGATACTTTTCACAGATACCGATCAGTTCCTTATCCTCTGCGCGGGCCTTGATATTGATGCTGCCAACGTGGTCTGCATCATCGGTATGCCCGCAGCAGGTACAATGGAACACTTTCCCGTTACGGCTTGCCTTGTCAAGGCATCCGCACACCGGGCAGATCTGGCTGGTATATGCCGGCTCTACCTGCACAAACGGAAAGCCATGCCAGGACAGTTCTTCCATCAGCTTCTCCGCAAGCTTTCCCCTGGAAAAGTCAGAGAGCATCCCGTTTACCCTGCGGCTTTTGTTAAATTCTTTGATATCCAGCAGTTCCATCGCTGTGAGTACCGTTTTATCCCCATTCAGGCTTTCTATGTAAGTATTTACGGCATTGCGTACAGTATACTCTACAAGCTGGTAGTAATGCCGTTTCCTCCGGTACGGTGCGTGTGCCTGCCGGATGTCTTTTTCCAAATGGTCTATCCGTTTCCTCAGGTTAAGGATGACCTTTTCCGGCAGTACCCCCTTATGCTTCTTTAAGAACCGGCGTAACTGCTGTTTGCGGTTCCGCAGAGTGGAGAGCTTTCCAAAAGCAGGTTCTACTTCCGTCTGATAAAACTCTATGACAGGCTGGAAACTCTCGATTGCCTGTCCCTCTGAGGTATGGAATGCATCCGTGATGCCGACATCCACGCCGATGACTGCGGAATGTTCTTCCGGTGTCCGGGTCTTCTTCTCAAAGGAACAGGTAAGCTTAAGGGATCCTCCGTCAGTGATGGTATAGCGCATGGAACCGGATACCCCATACTGTTCCATCCTGCGCAGGGCATCCCGGTCCGCCTGTACCGGCACCTGCATCCTTTCCCTTTTCCTGTCGGGGATCGTGACTGAAAGGACATGGGCTTTTTTTACCACCGGGATACGGTATTCATCTGAGATGATATGATAAAACATCGCGACCTCTGAAACAGAGTCAAGGAATTCTTTCTCCTCCATTGTTTTTACGGTATCATGCAGTTTATCATAATACTGGATCTTCTCCTTAGCCTTATAACTGTCACGGATACGCGCGAGCATGCCGCACATCTCCTCTCTGGACTGTCCTGAGAGCACGGCATGGAACAGCAGGATGGATACTGCGAAAACAGAACCTCCTGTTGCCGCGATGACATCTTTCCGGATGTTGTCCAGCCGGTTATGCAGCTTTGTTACCGCCTCATCAAAAGCGTTCTGGCTGTATGCAGAGCTGAGACCCTCTATGCGGGACTCCTTCTCCAGCTTACGGAGAAGGGGATCCTTCTTATCATTCTGCAGCAGCTGTAAAAGGCATTCCTCCCTGTCAGAAAGGAGGGAAATGTAAAAGTTTACTGCATCCGTATAATCTGCCTGCAGTTTTTCAAGGGTGCTGCGCTTTTCTGCGTTTGGGCTTCCGTATAAAAAGACAGAGCGTGTATGGGTGCCGGATGAAACCTTCTTCTTTTTTGCACGTGGTCTCGCCATAAGAAATCTCCTTTCTTTCAGGTATACCTGTTTCTTTTACTGTAACATATTTATAACGGAAAGATTAATCCGTTGGTTGCCATCTCGTACAAACATAAGACCGTCAACTCAAGACACAATCCAATCACTACATCCAAGAGCACAACAAAATTGATATCATTGTACTCAAGAATCACTTCTGGGTTGTTTTTCTTAACCCGGATTTCTTTTTTGTCTCCTTTTTTATTTTTTTCCGTATACTGTACTTTGTTTGATTCATATTCCTTGCCGGCGATATTATACCGATATGTAACACTAATATTTTTATCACTGGCACCCTCAACATTAATCACTTCAGCCGTCACAAGCTGACTTCCGGCATAATTATTGTAATCCTTCCGCACGTGAAAAAATATAAACGCAGCGGCAATCATCACCGCCAAAACGCAGGCAATTTTTCTAAACAGTGATATTGTGTTTTGGATTCTTTCGTCTCTTTCAGCTCTTTCATCGAATTCTTTTTCTCTTAGTTCTTCCAATTCTTCCACCGACAATTTTTCCATCAGCAAAGTCTCCTTTTCTAAATATTTTTTCTATTTTTATTATGCTTGATTTTTTGCCGGCCAAAAGATTTTTGCGAAAAAAATACCGGCAGAATTTCTGCCGGCAGGTTTTCAATATTAAATTTCAATATCAGAATCTTCTTCCGCTTTTTTCTTCGCCAAACCAAACAACAAAACTATCGTTCCCAAAGATGCAAAAAGCAAAAGAGCAAAAGCGATATTATAACATATTACAGTCGTTATTGTCGTGGTAATTATTTTTTCTGGAATGCTTTTCCGTATCCGGATTTCTTTTTTATCCCCTGCTTTAATTTCGTCTACGGATTGTCTAACGTTTTCCTCATACTTCTCACCGCCATAGTTGTATTGATATTTAACATCCAGCATGCCGTTTTTCGTACCGGATACATTGATGACATCTGCTTTCACGATTTCGCTGTCTGTATATGTTTTATAATCAGTTACGGCATTGATTACGAAAAGTATGACGCCGACCAAAAAGGATATTGTGCAAATAAGCTTAATAAGTGGAAAGTTTTTTCTTGCTTTCCTTGTTTTTTTCGTAGTATTTTTGTTTACCATTTGAATTTTCCTCACTTTCTGAAATTACTTTTTTATAATATGCTGGAATTTTTTCCGGCAGAAAAGTTTTTGCGAAAACCTGCCGGCAGAATTTCTGCCGGCAGGTTTTTCAATGTCAAATTTCAATATCAGAATCTTTCTCCTCGCCTTTCTTCGTCCAACCATACAACAGCAAGCAACACCCCTAAAGACGCAATAAAACAAAGGGTAAAGGCAATAATATTACATATTGCGGTCTTCATGGTAATGGTAATTATTTTTTCTGGAATGCTTTTCCGTATCCGTATTTCTTTTTCATCCCCTGTTTTAATTTCGTCTACGGATTGCTTAACGCTTTCCTCGTATTTATCGCCGTCATAGTTATATCGATATTTGACATCCAGCTACCATACCTGGTAGCAGTAAATAATTAGTTCAGAAATTCTTTTTCACCGAATCATCTTCAGCCAATTTGTTCAATAAGAGCAATCGATGCAAGGATATATACAAAAAAGAAAAGCACAATGGCAATATTCTGCGCTATTGCACTTTTAATTGACGTGGTAACTATTTGCTCCGGAGCATTTTTTCGTATTCGTATTTCTTTTTCGTCTCCCACTTTAATTTCGCCGACGGATTGTCTAACGCTTTTCTCGTATTTATCGCCGTTATAGTTATATCGATATTTAATATCCAGCATACCGTTTTTCGTGCCGGATACATTGATGACATCTGCTTTTACAACTTTGCTGTCTGTATATGTTTTGTATTCATTTCGTACATAAAAAAACATTAACGAAACGGCAATCGCCAGCAGCACACAGTAAAGTATTCTTTTGGTAATATTTTTGCCAGTCATTTTAATCCTCCAGTTTTTTTTGTATATTTATAGTATGCTTGATTTTTTCTTTACTATCAATTTTAAGGTTTGTTAACACATCCAAAATTCCATCATGCACTCCGGCAGCATACGGATTTTTGTCAACATCATCAGCGTTCTCGTTTTTGCGATTGTCTGCTAACAGTTTGTTTGCAATTTTAAGAATTTCATCCTGTGTGTATGTTTTCACTCCAGCCTCCTCCACCTCAGACGGAAGCATGCAGTTGGCCATTTCGTACAGGTAAAAAACTACTGTCAATCCAAGACAGAACCCAAGCATTATATCGCAAAATATGACAAATATAATATCATTATATTCAAGAATTACCTCCGGGCTATCTTTCTTAACCCGGATTTCTTCTTTGTCTCCGTTCTTTATTTTTTTTAGATGCTGTACTTTGTTTGATTCATATTCCTTACCGGCAATATTATATCGATATGTAACACTAATATTTTCATCACTGGCGTCCTCAACACCAATCACTTCAGCCATCACAAGCTGGCTTCCAGCATAATTATTGTAATCATTTCGTACATAAAAAAACATTAACGAAACGGCAATCGCCAGCAGCACACAGCAAAGTTTTCTTATGAGTGATATTATGTTCTGGATTCTCTCGTCTCTCTCTGCCAGTTTTTTTTCTCTTAGTTTTTCCAATTCTTCCATATCTTCCATACTTTCCATTGGTAGATGCTCCTTTTTAAGTATTTTTTTTGCTCTATTTTTAATATGCTTCTTATTTTCTTCCACGATTGACGAAAATGTTACACTCCGCTTCGTTGTAAACCCAACGCTTTTCGATTTAACTTATTCCTCCACAGACGGCAGCATACAGATTGTCATTTTATACATCCATAAGACCGCCAGCTCAAGACACAATCCAATCAATACATCACAGAGCACGGCATAATTGATATCATTATACTTAAGAATTACCTCCGGGCTATCTTTCTTAACCCGGATTTCTTCTTTATCTCCGTTTTTTATTTTTTTCAGATGCTGTACTTTGTTTGATTCATATTCCTTACCAGCGATATTATACCGATATGCTACATTGATATTTTTATCATCAGCACCTTCGACATTAATTACCTTAGCCATTACAAGCTGGCTTCCAGCATAATTGTTGTAATCCTTCTGCGCGTGAAAAAGCATAAGCGCAGCGACAATTACTGCCAGCACGAAGGCATGTTTTCTAAGCAGCGATATTGTGTTCTTGCTTCTGTCGGCTTTCTCAGCGAATTCTTTTTCTTTTAATTTTTTCAAATCCTTCATGTCTTTCATTAGCAGATGCTCCTTTTTTAAGTATTTTTTTGCTCTATTTTTAGTATGCTGGAATTTTTGGCGGCAAGAAAACTTTTCTGACTGCTCCGCACAGATAAATCTGGCGGGTTCCCAAAAGAGAACCGGCTAGATGTCTCTATACGTCACCGTTTTTCATCCTCCGCACCCGACGGAAATGTCCGTGTTGCAGGGTTATAAGACGATTATATTTGACGATGGACTTTACCTCTTAAGCTTTCCATAAGATAAGCAAATGTGAAGCAGCCTCTTAGCTGTTCATGGTTATAATATACATATACAGCAGATTTTGGATATTGATTTCTGATACGAAAAAAGTATCAAAAATTAATTCGTGAGACTAATATAGGATCATCTTCTGGTGTAGGTATCGGCTTTATTACTTGGTATGGTAGTTGAGGTATAAGCAGTTCCATCTGATGAATACCACGCTCCGTAAGGTAAATTATAATTTGAGCCAACAAAGGCAAACTTATCTCCAAGAGATAAATTTGTAAGTTTGGAGCAACTTCCAAACATATCATTCATACGGGTAACTTTTTCAGTATTAAAAGAAGATAAATTGAGAGTCTTAAGGTTTTTGCAGGAATAAAACATCTCATACATATCAGAAGCTTTACCAGTGTTAAAAGATGATAGATCTAGTTCTGTAAGTTTTGAACAGCCTTCAAACAGTCCGCTCATGCCTATTACATTGCTTGTATCAAAATTTGATAAATCAAGACTTGTGAGACTAGAGCATCTACTAAACATACCGCCCATATAGGAAACAAAACTGGTATTAAAAGACGATAAATTCAGGCTGGTAAGGTTAGAACATCCCATAAACATACTATTCATATCATTAACATTATTAGTAGTAAATGAAGAAAGATTGAGACTTGTAAGTTCTGCACACCAACTAAACATATCTTCCATGTCATTAACATTACAAGTATTAAAGGATGTTAAATCAAGACTGGCAAGATTGGAACAATCGCTAAACATATAAGACATATTAACTACATTACTGGTATCTAAAGAAGATAAACCTATGCTTGTAAATCCAGAACAACTATGAAACATGTTGGACATATTTATAACATTTTGGGTGTCCAGAGGAGACAGATCCAAAGTAGTCAGCTCGCTGCAGTTGTTGAACATATAACTCATAATGTTGACATTACTTGTATCGAGATTACCAAAATCTATTGAAATAAGATTTGATTTAGAAGAAAACATGGAGTAACAATTTTCTGCTGCAATTATTTTCTGATTTGGTAGCTGAGAAGAAACAACCATTGTTGTTCCGTCCATCCAAGCCACGATGCCTTTATCGCTATCTGCATCTACATCAATCAGGGTTGCAGAAGCAGGCATAACTTCATCAGAAAATACGACGGAGGTTGCCGTGGAGGGGATTAACTTATTAAAGTCAGATCCTTTTTTTAGAACAAAAGTCATTGTTTTTGCATAGAGTTCCATATCAGACGCAAGTCCATCTACAGGCAGACCGTTGGAATCTACTTCTACTTTTTTGGTACAAGCTTTGTCAGAATACCAACCTGCAAACAATCCGTTAGGTATTTTGTAAGAACCTGATAAAATTTTTCCTGAGCTGCTTACAAGTATTTCATTTTCTGCACTTCCATCTGAAAAAGTTAACCCATTCTCATGATAGATGATCGTATAGCCCAGTGGATTTTTGCCTGGTTTCGCCGTACTGATGGAAACATCCGGTACCGACCGTTCGTCATTAGACATACTATCCTCCCACAATTTGGTAACAGTTACTACACCGGAAGTTTTGGAATCCTTAAAGTCGTATACCTTCCCGCTGTCATCTCCAGAACTGCTGTCCACACTGGTACTACTTACTTTCGAAAATTCTATCGGGGGGGGGGTACTACCAGAATTAATATTATCTGCCATTATCGGTACCGATGTCATAACAGCCATCATTGCCCCGAGCATTATTCCCGGAATCCATTTCTTAAACTTCATTATACATATACCTCCTGTGATTTTTTGATAATATGCCAAAAAAACATTTTTCAGACATACAAAAAGCCCTTCCCCTCATTACGAAGGGAAAGGCTAAAGATTACTGTTTTTTACGCCTTAATGTAATCAATCCAACAATGGTAATGCACCCCAGTATCACAACTGCAATTGCTGCTGTGTTTGTCACTGAGTTTGTTGGCACCCCAACATTCTTGGTATTTGTGAATACTGCTTCCTTGTCGGAATCAAGTATTCCTGATGTGTTCTCTTCTTTTACGGTATATCCGTCAGAAGCACCGTCAAGTTCAACGATCTTGTAGCTGACATTCGCCGGAACTTTATTGAAGGTGATCTTCTCTCCATGTGCCAGGGTAAACTCTGCAATGCCGTTTATCACTTTGGCAGATCCGGAAGTACCGTTTTTCACGTAATCCAAAGCAGCAGGGATCTTATTGCCTGTCAGCGTCAGCTGGAAATGGAAATCCTTTGTTTTACTTCCCTGGTTACCTTTTACTATTTTGGAAACGGCAAGGTAATGATCGGAAGAATAAGTATTTGTGACATTTACGGAAGCGGTAATGCCCTGGGAGATCGTTCCGGAATATCTGCCGTCTTCTGAAGCAGTATATCCTTCCACCTGTGTCTCAACTACAGAGTAGCTGGTGTCCGCAGGGAGATCCTTGATCACAATGGATTCCGCATTTTTCAGGGTAAAGCTGGACTTACCGTGTTCATCAAAGACTATGGTTCCCGTCTTAGTACCTGCTTTTGCATCAAGCTTGTAGGTACCTTTTACCGGTTTATTATCCTTTGTCAGGGTTACGGTAAAACGGAATGCCTTTGTAAGGTCAGCGCCGTCCCCGGTCACAGTTTTGCTGACTTTCAGGTCACCAATATTGATTGCTGTATTTGTGATGGTATAGGATTTTCCGGAAGCAGTGTCTTTTGATGTGATCTCCGACTGGTATCCGGGAACTTCCACCTCATTGACGGAATATGTACACTTTGTCTTTCCGTCTTCCTGATAGATATCAAGATCCGTAAAATCTGCACTCCAGTTGTTGTCCGCATCCAGGAGGGCTGTTGCGATCATATCCTCATCCTGCATGAGCTGGACGGTGATATTCTTCGGCCTCTGTTTTGTCGCATCGTCATTATCGTTCCATACCTTCTCGACATGAATCTGTGTGGTATCCGCGGCAGGTTTCTGTTTTCCTGTGTTGGTGTAAGTAACCGTTGCACTTTCATCCTTGTCCAGCGTTTCCTTTGCAGTGGTCAGAGTCTGGTTCACTTCTGTGTTCTCCCCGGCAGTCTGTACGACATTTACTGTATTACTGAGACTGTACGAGGAAATATAGTCACATGCATCTTCCATCGTCTGATACTGGCATCCTACCGGCAGTCCGGTAAATACAGCGTTCTGTCCATCGGTCAGCGTGTATGCAACATCAGCCATGCCGGAAGCATCCGAACTAAAGGAAGCACTTTTAGAATCGACCGTATAAGTATACTGGGTGTTTTCTTCCAGCCCCCAGAAAGCGGTATGGAAGGAGAAAGTATCGGAAGCATTTCCGTTTACAACCTTTTTGGCAACCGTTAAGCCGCCGGTTGCAACAACCGGTTTTTCCTTAAGTGTGTTTGTACAGGTAACGGATGATTTTGTGTCTGCGGTAATTGCACCGGTATACGTATTCTTGCTTCCTGTCCCGCCTGACCACGCTACGGTGTAATCCTCGGAATTTTCTTCCTCAATGGAATACGAGACTCCGGCAGGGATATCCGTTAATGTAACGGAACCGTTTGGAGTCAGGTAAACAAATCCCTTTCCGTCAGTAAAGGAAACATCCCCGTATGTCCTGTTCCCTGAGAGCAGCTTCTGCAGCGTGGCATCTGTTGCCGAAAGGGTGATGTTGAACTTGAAGTTCTGTTCAGCAGGGACGTTTCCGCTTACTTTCTTTGTCAGCATTAAGGAACCTGTTTTTGGAGCCGGGTTTGTTTTTGACCGGTTGGTGATCTTTAACCCGTCCCCCTGTCCGGTAATGACTGCATAGTATCCGAATCCGTTACCACAGCCACTGCTGTCTGACTTGAAAGCAAATGTTACGGTATCGCCGTCAACGTCATACTCCTTTGTCGTTCCGTTTCCACCGCCAAGCTTTCCTGTCAGGGAAGAGCCATAATTACCGGAGGCTGTATAAGAAGGGTAGTTTCCTTCCCACATACATACCCAGTCCCAGCTGGCACTCTCACCTCCGTACTTGATGGAAACGTGCAGTTTCTTTGCTCCTGGAACGGTGATGACCTCGTTTGTGTTCATGTTGTTTGCATAATTCCCATTCTGAGTTCCATCATCACTGATGTTTGATGTATGGGAATATTTTGTAACAGAGCTTACTGCTGGGTTTGAACGTGTTCCGGTTCCCACGACTTCATAGCCGTCCGGGACCGGATTCTCCCATGCATAATAAGTGGCGGAATCATCCGCAACCGTAAACAGGTACTTCCACTCGTTTCCGTTCTTGATCAGCGTGACATCTGTTTTCCCATCCCTATCCTTGTCCATGGTCCATGTGGTGTCATTTGCTTTTACCCATGTTCCACCTTCTGTAGAATATACGACGCTGTCTGCAAAGACGTTTATGGAGAACAGACAGAGGATACATAAGAGGGAGAACAGTACCGTTTTGAATATTTCAGGCATTTTGACTTTCATATAAACCTCCTAAATACAGGCGGCCAGGCCGCCTGTTCACCTTATGAACCAAATTTGATCTTTGAAAGACCGTCGATAGTAAATGTACCGTCTGTTTTTACAACGACCGTATATGGCTGTTCGTTCAGATCATGGTCTTTGGGGGCTTTTGTCTCCTTCAGTGTATAGGTACCCGGTTCCAGTCCCTCAAATATGACCAGTCCGCCGTCATCCGCGGAAGCGGATGTAGCAGTCATGTCGACATTCGTACCGTAATCGGATACACCCTTTAAGCTAAATTCTGCCCCTTCCAGATAGATCCCGTCACCATAGGTACTGCTCTTTACGAAGCGGATGCTGTGGTAAGGCTCGTTTTCGATCTGGTAATAACCGGACTTATTCTTTCCAACCTCCTCATCCCCGTCGTAGATCACAGCAACCCCGCGGTCGTCCACTTTGACTTTCCATGGCTCTTTCCTTTTGATGATGCCGTCCGGGACTTCCGTCTCAGCCAGCTCATAGGTACCAAGCTCAAGGTCTTCAAAGTCAACGCGTCCGTTTTCGCCGGATACAGCATACAGAAGATAATCATTTCCATAGTCAGAGGTACCGGAAAGACGGAATTTTACATCCTTTACCATTCCGCCGGTTACACAGTTTGTTTTCAGGAACATCAGGTCTGCATGGATACGCGGTTTATCGGATACGATGTATACTCCGTTTCCGTTCTTTTTCAGGTTGTCAATGACAGCCTGTCCTTTACTGTTGATCTTTACTGTATACACTTCCGTATTCAGCTGCCAGTCTTTGGAACAGGAGACTTCTTTTAACTCATAGGTTCCCTTTTCCACAGTAGTAAACTGCATGCTTCCATTCTTATCGGAACTGCGTTCCTCACTGTACTCTGTTCCATAATCCGAAGTTCCGGACAACTGATATGTGGTCCCCTTGATCGGGGTTTCCATATCAGTGGCATCCACTTTCTTAAGGAGCAGATCTCCGGCGATCCGGTAATGGGCTTTTGTATAGTCCTGATGGTAGAACTGCGGGATCTCAATGACATTATTCCCATCCTGTCTTAGTGCAGTACGGAGAACGTAGATGTTGTTATAAGCAATAGGATCCTTCTTATCGCTGCTATCCTCAGCCGGTGCCTGCATATAGATATCAAAAGATACGGAATCTTTTTTATCCAACACAAAGTCAGAACCGTCTGCACACTTTGTGGCATCCACTGCAATGGCTTTAGCCTTGTCTAAGCCGTACTTATCGGCAAATTGCTGGTATTCCATCCATACCGGTTCCCCGTCTGCCTTTTCGGTAAGATCGTGGTGGTTCTGGATGTTCATACTGTCAACTTTCGACAGATAGACAACAGGGCTGGCTCCTTTGTAAATCAGGTTATCTGTGCTTACCCCGGTCAGGGTTCCCTTCCAGTCGGACGGGATGGTCGGGGATGTTTCCTCTTCCTCCTGATAGAAGTTTTCCAGGGAATCAAAGAACACAATGTCCTTTGACTGTGTATAGGAATCGTTTGTCAGTCGTACCTGATAACTGTAAGGCTCATTCAGATGTACGGTTGTCTCATAGGTGTACTGTTTGGAAGAGGAGTTCTTGATCTGCTTTTTCAGACCGGTTCCGGCGGCTACCGGGATATTGATACTGTAACGTGCCTCTGCATACAAAAACCTCTCCGCATCAGAATCCGGATCAAGGTTCTTTAAGGAATCCTTGTCTGTGATGGCACCGCCGTCATCCGGGAAACCTTCCCCGATCCTGTCATTGCCGGTTTCATAAGCAACCGAGTTCAACAGGTTCTTTCCATAGTCATTGATCGATGCATGTGCATGGGATGTGACGTAGGAGAAAGAGTATTTTGTCTTGGTCGGTTCCGCTATGGTGATGGTCAGCAATGCACGTCCGGTATTGCGGAAGTTGTTCTTTGTCTCATAGGAATATTCTCCAGGAGTCAGGACAGAATCCGAAGCATAGACAGCAATGGATGACGGATCGAGGATCGCACCTGCTGGCAGCAGGTCGTAAAACTTACCGCTGTCCTGATAGATGTAATGCATTCCGGAGTTATCGGTATATTTCTCCTGGGCGCTGACACGCCAGGTAACTTCAAAACGGGATTCCCGTTTCAGGTTCTTGGTATACGTAACGTCCTTCTTGATCTCGGACTCACGGATCACTTTCTGTACATAATCGGTTCCCTTTGTCTGACGCTCAAACAAAGTATCTTTGTTCTGGGTAACCTGAAAATGGGATTCATTGGAGATGCGGACCTTTTTTTCTTTTCCAACAAGGGAAATTACATTGTCCGTACGTTTCAGTGAGATCTCAGGGTACAGATTAAACCTTGTGTGGTAATATCCGTTAGTGCAGGTAAAACGAACGCCTTTGACATTCTTTGCAAACCGGATGATCCTGCCCTTTGCGGAATCAATATAGGTGCTGTCAACATTTTTATAGGCTTTCGCCTGCATGTCATAGACAGCTGCCTGTTTCCAGTCAGATCCGGAACGTACCCAGATGGTCACGTTATCGGCATCCTTATAGCTGCTGATCGATGATTCCGTAAAAGTGTACCTGGTCTTGCTGAAAGTGGCATCCCGGATGATCGGTTCCCATTCCACTTTGGACAGGTCGTAATCCGCATCTGCCAGCTTTTGGCCTTCCAGATAAAAAGTGTCATCCGTAAATTTGTAATCCACCTTTTTCTGTCCGTATAAGCCGTTAAGCGCATCATTTACGGTACCATCCGCTCCGTCTCCTAATGTCCATGGGTAAGGATAACCTTCCCCATAGGTATAATACTTCAGTCCGTCAATGGAGCCCGTATCCCCGTCAACAAATTCCGCCAAAGTATAGTCGGAAATGTCTTCGGAACTTTCCACCCGGTTGTAGCCTCCGTAGATACCCCATTTCTCAGACCAGAAGTGTCCGGTCGGATGGATATAATGCGGAACTTCATACCACCAGCTGGCGGATGATTTCGCATTAGTGTCTGCGTCTATATGGTCTGTCGGGCTTACGATCGCTTCCACGCTGTTGTCAACATCATACCGGTATGAGGACTGGAGGATCTTATTTACCTCAGCCTTGCTGTGTCTGGTAAGGACATAATCATACCGGTCGCCGTAGCCCAGGACACCGCTTACATGGTCGGTTTCTGAATACTCAGTCTGTCCGGCAAACTTGTATCCCACAACGCTTCCTCCGAGGTCGGTAAATGTATCTCTGAGGTAGAAATCGTAGGGAGAAGTGTTCTTATTCACATAGGAACGGATCGTCCAAACAAGGTACAGGTAATCATCTGCATCTGCAGGCTTGGCTCCCCAGCTGTCCTGCCATTCCGAATACAGGAACGGTGTTTTCTTCTGGGTATAGGAGATCGTCGTATGGGTATCGATATATACCGGTTCTGCTTCGGCCTCTTTTGTAACTGTGGAATTTGCATTGGTTGCATAGACTTTTACAGGGACTGTAGTGGAACCTCCCATATCCGTATGATACAGGGTGTTTTTGGTCGTCTCGTAAGAAAATTCAATAAAGCCGGCTTCACCGGTCGGATAAGGCTTGTAATTATAGATGACAGCCTTATTGTTCTCCTCGTCGATCTTGTACACAAAATCCGGATTATCATCCGAGGTAAGCTCAGATTCCTGCTGATACGGGCAGTCAAACTTGTCTGCCCAGTTTCCATCCCTGTCCTTCAGGATATGAAGAGGCATTTCCAGTTTAAAAGCTCCTTTGTCGGTAGAAAAGGTTCCTGACATCGTATAATCAACCCTGTAGATAAAAACATGTCCGGAAACGGGATCCGTCGGGTTCCAGACATACTTTCCGTCGGTCAGGGTTGCGCCACTGGCAAAGGATGCATTGAAGTTGTCAATGATGACAGGTGCAACATTGGCATTCTCTGCTGATTCCGATATCATCGCAGGACCCATAATACTGAAGGAATTTACCTCAAAGGCAACAGTATCTTTTTCACTGGATGTGTTTTCCACCTGCTCCACAACGCCATCATTCCTGATGTGTGCAGCAAATACTTCATCCCTGTCCGGGGAGATACCAAATAAGGAATCCTTAAAAGACATCTCTACCTGAACGGCCCCATCCAGAGGCTCGATCCGTTCTCCCGCGTTTAGAAAATAAACATCGTAGGGAACAAATTTCAGTTCCTGGTCTTTGGTCAAGGAGAGGTTCTTTTCCACTTCTGATACGGCAGTCTCGTAGGCACTGCTGTCCTTCTCAAGCTTGTCGGCATGAAGTTCTGCCGTTTCAGGGATACCGGCCTCCTTTTTGACAGTGGCGGTAACGAAAACGTCATCCGTACTGCAGGTAAAGATCTGCGTACTATCTTCCATATCATCTTCTGGATTATCTTCCGCACTGTCTTCCGGTTCATCCACATCGCTTTCTTTTTTATCGGAGTCTGTTGGCTCATCCACGTTTTCGTCCTGCGGGACATCTTCCGGAGTTATTTCCGGAGATTCTTCCGGGATCTCTTCCGGTGTTTCTTCGGGAGTAACGTCTGGATCTGCTTTGGGAGTTTCTTCCGGAATCTCCCCTGGTTCCTCCTTTGGAGTCTCTTTGGATTCCTCTGTAGTTTCATCTGTAATATCATCCTCTTCTGGGGCTTTGGGAGTTTCTTCCGGTTTTTCCTCAGGAGTGATTTCGGGAACCGGTGTCTCTTCCGGTACTGGCTGAGTGGGCTCAGGGGTTGCTTCAGGAGATTCCACCTGTACTTCCTCTGGTTTAGCAAAGAGAAAAGTTCCAAGTCCGTCCGGGGAGATAAAATCCAGCCCGGATCCGGTATCATAGGTCAGTTCTTCCCACGACCCGTCAAGGCATTCGTGGTAAAGGGATGTCCCATCCAGAAAGGAGGTATCCATATCCATCTTTACCTGATAGGCACCGTCCACGGAGGTTTCTGTTCCAGTTTCATCCGTAACGGACAGATCGATGGAAAACACTGCTTTTTGTGGATCGGAGGCTATCTTTTTCAGTTTCTGGGAAACCGCATCTTCCGTAAGCTCGCTTACCTGGATGCTGTCTCCTGAACCAAAAGGCTCCTCTCCCTTTACTGTAACGTCAACATACTGATTGTCACAGGAAGAAAGGACATCGTTCCACTCAAGGACGTTTTTTGTTACCGGATCGTCTTCCGTTTCGGAAGCAAATATAAAAGTTCCAAGGTCTTCGTCTGAAAATTCAATATAAGGATCACCTGCTTTTACCCATGAAGTATATTTCAGGGTTTCCCAGGTGCCATCCTGTTTTTCATGGTACAAGGTTGTTCCGTCAAGCAGAGATTCATCGCTCAAGGAGAGCTGTACGGTATTGTTATCCGTCAGCAGCATTTCCTGCCCCGTTTCATCCAGTACCTTTGTATAAACGGAGAGACTGGATTTTAACTTCACACCGAGGATTTCTTCAATGGAAGCCAGCTTTTTATCTGCATCTTCCTTGTCCAATTCTTCAATGGAAGCACTGTATCCGAGAGGAAATCTTCCTTCTATGCGCATCTCTGCAGTCTGTTTGTCTGACAGGACGATCATATCTGACAGTCCGTCCTCCGAAAGATCCGTTTCATAATCTTCACTTGCCATAACGGGAAGCGGTTGGGAAAAGGTCAGGATCCCGGAGAGAAATAATGCGATCACTTTTTTAAACCTCATCGTCTGCCCCTCCTTTTTAAGATGATCAGCGCAGCTACCAGGAGAGCCGCACCAATTCCTGCATAGAGCTTTGCATGGTTAAGCAGTCCCGTCTTAGGGCTGAGCGTGGATATAATGTTCCCTTTCGGACTCAGAGAGTCTTTTCCTGTTACAGGAGATGCACCTGAGGGCGACGGGGTTGTCGGAGGAGTTTTACACTGGTTTGTAAAGCTGCATTGTGAGACTTTTTCACTGCTGCCTTTGGCAAATACTACGGTTTCCGCAGCCAGTTTTCCCATATCATCTTCGGACACGAACACTTCTGCTTCATAGACCGTACCGTCATAAACAACATCCTGGTCTGATCCGGGAGCCTGTGCGATCACGTAATGATAGGTTCCGGGATAGTCGATATTCACGGTAAATTCCCCTGTTTCTCCATCAGCTAAGGATAAGATATCCGGGGATGCCGTATACTGACTGTCACCGTTCATGGAAAACGAGAACTTTTCCGTAGAATTTTTTGCAGTACATGATACCGGGACGATCACATTTACCATTTTGGGTGCTTCTGCCGCATGGACAGGAGTAACCAGTAAACATAAGGCGATAAACAGTGGTAATTTTCTGTTCATAAGATCTCTCCTTTTTTTTACAGGATTCCACCCTGCAGACCCTCATCCCGGCAGGGAGTCCTTTCCAGAGATATCCGGAAAGCAGGGTGCATGCCGGTTTTCCGGCTTATTTAGTTATTTGTTGTCCGGTGTCTGTTAAAGCACCGAAGATAACAGTTCGGTCCGCAGTATCCGGATATTTGCAAGTTGACATACCCAGAAGCTGTTCCCCTTTTCCTTTATCCGGAACCGAGGCTTCATCTATATACAGGGCATGTTTTTTGATGTATTTTAAAGTTTTATCCGTCTCCGTAGGAGCAAAGATCGCCGGTTCCGTAGCCACGCTTTCGACGACGGCAAATATGCGGATCTCATAGATTTCGTCATCTACGATCAGGGTGCCGTTTTTATGGGAATCAAAGAAATCTTTTTCAAGATAGGAATCCAACGCACCGAACATCATCTTCTGTTCCATATGATGTCCATAGACAAGGGAATAGAAATCCTTGAAATCCGGATCGTTGCGACTGTCAAGGAAGATGCTTCCTGCAAGGGAATAATCCCCATATGGATCCTTATTTAAGTATTCCGTATTATCATCCCCCTGCATGACCGGGTAATCAACCCCGGTATCATCCAGTGTCAGCCATGCAACCATATTTTCCTTGATCTCTTTGTTATCCGCATCATCTGTTTCATAACCCGGCTTATACTTTAGAATACTGTTATCCGTTGTATGCTGATAGACCATGTAGCTGTCGTAAAGGCCGTAAGAGCCAAGAAGAAAGAAAACCAGACATATGAGGAACAGGGTTTTATCAATAAGATAGTTGATGAACCGGATCAGCTTCAAAAACCTCTCCTCCTTAAAAGAAACATTAACTTCCCATCTATCCTGCTCTCTTCAATCGGTCCATAGATACGGCTGTCATCCGTGTCTGAACGGAAATCGTTCAGGATAAAAAAAGAACCATCTGCCACCTCTATCGGAGCGTCGTCTACCCCATGTGTTTCATAGGTGATCTCCTCGGATGGCTGGTAACCATCTACGGTATATCCCCCTTCTTTCGGGAACTCTACTCTCTGGCCTCCAACTGCCACGATCCTGCCGATCCTTGATGCACCACTGTTGTCCGTATAGGCAACGATGTCATCGGCGTGATATTCTTCCAGTTTATACATGACACACAGATCCCCGTCTTTTATGGAAGGGAACATGTTATTTCCCATCATGCGGTGAAAACCCAGAACCCATGTCAGCACAGCAAACGTGATCAGAGCCAAAAAAAAGATCTTTAGAAGAAGCCGGATAAGCGGGCGGGCAATGGAACGTTTCTTTTCCTTAATCTTCGTCATCTGTTTCTCCGTATTCTGTAAAACAGGAAGTCCGCAAAAGCGAACCTCCTGCAAGAGTCAATCAGTCTTCTTTTCTTTTCTTCATGGACATTGTTACAATTCCTGCGCCGCCAAGAAGAGTTACAACTGCAAACGGGGCAATAGCCATGACTACACCTGTTGGAACAACACCGTCTCTTGTGTTCAGATAAGATGTTTTCAGGTCAGTGCTTACGACCGTTCCCTTAACTGCATCTGCGTAACCTTTTACACCGGCAGCTGTGGATTTATAATCTTCCTTATTCTCTGTGACATCATAGGTAGTATCTTTTGCAAGACCCTGGATCTTGATCTCCTGTCCGTGCTGCAGGTAGAACTTCTGGGTTACGGTTCCTTCTGTTCCGACTGTAAGGGATGTTGGGTTTGTTTTGCCTGTATTGTCGGCGATAGTAGCTGCATTGCTTCCAGAAGTTGCGTCTGCATTTGCGATATCAACATCATAGACAGTACCCGGAACCGCATTCTTGATTGCTACGGTAAACTCGAAGTATTTATCATGGGAAGCCTGGTTACCGGATACTTCTTTTCTGAATGTCAGGTCGGAAGTATCATAGGAGTTTGTAAAGCCCTGGGATTTTGTTGCTGTATAGGCACCTGTGGAACCTGCATCGTCTCCCATTGCTACATCCGGAGCATCATCTGCATTGGAATGAAGGACATAGCCTACGATGGAAAGAGCTTTGCCGCCTTCATCAGTTGTGGCATCGTTTACATATACATCCACGATACGTGTAAGATCGGCATCGTTTGTGATACCCTGGTTAGTACCGGATTCTGTGATGACATAACGGTATACGCCGGGCTCTGTAAACTTGCAGGCAGAGAAATCAAGAGTTGCTGTCTTTTTTGCATACTTTTCTGTTGCCTTGTCGTAGTCCTTGACATACTGGCCTTCGTCATTCAAAGTATCATCTCCCTGTTTGTAAACGATGGTATTTGCGGCAGCATCCGCAGCACCGACACCCGCCATGGTAACCTTGTCGGCATCAACACCGGCAAGTACCTGGAATTTCTTTCCGTCTACATCATAGTTTTTTGCAGTACCGGCGGTCACTGCATAGGTAAAGGAAACATTTGGAACTTCTGCCTGTTTGTCCATTACCAGATACTTATCGAAAGTAGTTGTCTTTGTTCCTCCGATAGTTGTACCATAATTCGTGCCTGCTGCCATAACCGGTGTACCCAGGCTCATCATCATTGCAGCTGCCATGATCGCAGCGCCTACTTTAGGTGTGAAAGTCTTAACTTTCATATTTTTCATCCTCTTTTTGGATTTCCCCCTGTATGGGGGTATTTTTGAATATCTCGTTTGGATATCACTGTCGTTAATATGATGAAAAAAATATTTTTGTGTGCGACAGCATAAAAAATGAATTCGAATTCACTTTTTTACAAAAAAAAAGACCCATTCCCGGGTTTTCCCAGGTATGGGCCTTTTCTTATTACGGAGATATCGTTACTTCCAGATCGGGGAATAGGTCTTTAAGATCCGTTCGATCCTGTCAGGGGTGATTTTCTGCAACGATTTTTGAATAAACTGATAAGTTTTCGGAAGATTTCTCTTAAGCCAGGAACTGTCAGTCAGATACAGGTAATAGCATTCTGCAAAGAATTCATTAGAATCTTTACATACATACGCTTTATTATACTTTGTATATTTTGCCTTCTCCCTGCTGTAGATCTCCTTAAATTCTGCGGAACTGCAGGAGCATCCGGAGATAAAGGAAACAAAATGTCCCAGTTCATGATATAAGGTGTCATCGTTTTTCCTGAGCGTGATGGAACGGTCTTTGGTTGAATAATATCCGGAGTAGTGTACGGATGGATCCACGTAGACCTTAAACCCAAGGGTATCGAAGGCATTAGATACGGAATACCCAACTTTTGACCGGACAACATTGCTTATAGGAATCTCTTTTTTTTCAGTGGACGTATCCTTATTTGGTTTGACTATTGTAGCCTGGTTTGTTTTACCGGTAGTCTGTTTAATCGTTATGGTTGTCTGTTCGGTTATTACGGTCTTATCCTTTTTGGTACAGTACCTGGAGTTCTTTTTGTACTTTAATGTAGGCGTGATTTTTTTTGTCGTTTTTACGGGATTACTATCTTTTGTTCTGTACGAAACGTATGTAACAGTTTTTCCCACAACAGAATATGTTTTGGATGCCTTCTTTTTTAATTTGATTTTCTGTGTCGTATAGGTAGTGGTTGTTTTTGTCAGTGTCCTTCTGACTGTCCTTGTATTTGCATAAGTGGGAAATGCCATCTGCAGGACCATGGCAAATACAAGGATAATACTCAATAACTTCTTTCTATCTCTCATAAGATAGTTCCTCCTTTCTGCATCCTCCGCGGCAAAAGCAGCAGTGGATCATCTTTTCTCTGATAAAAAAATGAAAAAACTTTTGATCAGATAAAAAATGCTTCCTTATTAAGCAGTATGGCAGAATACAAGGAGGGTATTTTTTAGCACGAAAAAAGTTTCAGATAAAAAAGAGAGAGTCAAAAGACTCTCTCAACAACCATATTATTTTCCGCAGCTCTCCGGATACAGTAGCGTAACCACACCTTTGGAGTAGTATGCGTCAAACCACTGCCAGATATCTTCTCTTTCGGTTCCTTTCTCGAAGATGAACCAGTCCTGTCCGAGTATCAGATCTTTTTCTCCGTCATCAAACGGTACGTTGGAAAAACTCTTCCAGAGATCCTGTATCAGACCATCTGTATCCACATAGGTCTTTACGATTTTACTGTTCTGGTCGTAGATGACCACGAATATATTGCGGACCTCACAGAATGGTATGATCCTCCAGATCGCTATCTGGATGCAGTCATCGATAGAACTGCTTTCCTCCCAGATACTCTCCGGATTTACACCCACCGGCTTAGTCTTCATGAACTTGAAGATTCCTGTTGTATATTTGCAGTCTCCCGAATATACCGGATGGAAAGCAAAACAACCTCCCTGTCCAAAAATGTCCTGATTGTTTTCTCTCATAATACGTTCTTCTCCTTTCGTCATTTGGTCGTTTACAATATGAAGAACCAGATGCGGCATAAAAAAAGAGGACTGTCATTAGACAATCCTCTGTACAGAAAGGAATTTTGGAAATCATTTCCAAATAACAGAATAGGTTTTATAGATACGATTGATCCGATCCGGTGTTATTTTTGCAAGTGATTTTTCTATATATTGATATGTCTGCGGAAGCTGTTTCTTTAGCCATGATTTATCAAATAAATACAGGTAATAACATTCTGCATAGAACTCATCTGCACTATGGCATACATACGCTTTATTATATTTTGTGTATTTGCTTTTTTCCTTATTATAGATGTCTTTAAATTCCGCGGAGCTGCAGGAACATCCACTGATAAAGGAAACAAAATGTCCAAGTTCATGATACAGTACATTATCATTTTTCCTGAGAGTTATGGACTGATCCTTTGTTGAATAATATCCGGAGTAATTGACAGATGGATCTATATAGATTTTAAAATCAAGAGTATCAAACGCATTGGCTATCGAAGATCCGACTTTGGAGCGGGCATAACTGCTTAAAGGAATCTGCTTTTTTACATTACTGGTATTCTTATTTGGCTTTGAAATAACAGTAGCTGTATTCTTGTTATTATTAATATTCTGAACTATATTAATCGTAGTTTGGGTTGTAGTCACGGTTTTAATTTTTTCTGTACAATAAATTGATTTTTTCTTATAATTCATTGTCGGGGTCTTTTTTTTTGTTGTTTTTATGGAAGTATTTCCCTGCGTACTATATGTGATATAAGTAACCGACTTTCCAACAACAGAATACGTTTTAGACGCTTTTTTTGTAAGTTTTAATTTACGCTCCGTATATGACGTTGTTACCTTAGTCGAGGTTCTTGAAACTGTACGTGTGGACGCTGCTGCTGCGGGAATTGCTGTCAACTGTATCGCCAGTACAAGGACAAGTAGTATACTAAATATTTTTCTATTCTTCTTCATATGAAAACCCCCTTTTTTGATATTGCTAATATTTAGCATGTCTGTTTTTGGATACATTTTTTTCTTTGTCAAGATCACCTTTTCCTCCTTTCTGTAGTATCAAAATGGATAATGTTGAAAGAAAATGAAAAAAATCCACTATTTACCCGTAGTTAAGTATTACAAAGAATATATGTATTGTTTTCTCACACGAAAAAAGGCATCAAAAAAAAAGCCGAATTACATTTCTGTAATTCGACTGAAAAATAATAGAATTTACTGCTCATAAGGGGCGTAGAAATTTCCTTTTACATAGTAGCCGCCTTTCTCACAGTCGCCACCCAGAGAATCCAGATACTGGTCTCCGTTTTTGGATTTGGAGATATAAACATTTGTTGAAGTTTTTTTCAGAAGTTTTTCTTCAGCAATATCTTCATAATCCTGTGCGACCAGAATCTTAGCACCTAAAGCTGTGGCTTTTGCTTCTGCAAGGTCATACAAAAGTTTTCTTACCTGAATGATTTCAGCATTCGTTAAATGAGAAAAGTACATTCTTTCGAGGAAAATGACAAGTTTTTCGTCTGAACCAGATTCCATAGCAGCATCTTCTGCAACATCCCTAAAACTAAGAGTTTTATTTACAGCAGTATCAGACATTTTTGTCAGCCTCATGATTGCGCGGGCAACACATTTACTTCCTTTGTCAACATATAATACTTTTTTATTGGCATCAAATACTGACAATAAGCATTCATTATATTGTCCGCTTTTGTAATTCATGCAGGTCCAAGTTGGAACAGCTCCGATCTTCATACAGCTTTCAAAATCAGTATTTTCAGTAGCTTTAAGGCCATACTGTTGCTTTTTCGAATTTTCTTTCCAGACTTCTTTCTGGTCACCTGTAAGAGTGAATCCAATCTCAGCATTGAAGTTTTCATATTTTACTTCATCCAGTTTTCCGTATACAGCTGCTTTTGCAAGCAGTAATACGTTTTTCTGACCTTTCTCATACTGATCATCGTAATAGGACTTCGTAACTGAAGCATTTCCCTGTAAGCAGAATTCTAAAAATGATTTCTGATGTTCTTCAGGAATCGGTAATTCTTCTTTCAGCCATGCGCTGTCCTCATCCAGAGAGACATATGCATTTTTAAAATCTTTCAATCCAAGTTCCTTTAATTTCGGGTTATTGTAGTTGTTCACTACAGCCAGAATATCAATTCTGCCAGTTATTTCGTTAATAACCTCTTTTAACCCTGGATTATAAGACTCAATGGATTCCAGATAAAGAAAATCCGAAATACTAGCTGTTTCTTTAAGGTAGGAATGCCTGTTGATATAATCAGACAGAGGTTCTTTAGATAGAGTTTTTGCTACAGCGGAAATCAGATCTTCCGGAAAATTGTCCATACGGATGGATTCATGGAATAACTGTCGGATACGGCGGAGTTTTTCATCTACCCTCATAGACGGATCCAGTGAATTATAGATTTCAATCAGCTTTCTATTCTTTAGGGAAATTGATAAAAATTCCGGGAAAGTATATGTATGATTATAGAAAAGAGATAGATCAATATTATTGGTTGTATAAAGATATTTATACTTCTGCAGTTTCTGTAAATCCTTAATAGTTAAGGTATTCATGTTGCATAACTGCCAAAACTCATTTGAAAACAGGATACTGTTTATTGGTAATTTTGCAAATTCCTTCAGGTTATCCTGCATCAGCCTTAAGCATGCAGTTTTATTGTTGATCAGGCACTTTCTGGCGAAAGCCTCTATATGAGAATAGGAGCCTAAATCAATCTCTTTCATCAGTTTTTCGTATTTATTGCCTGTGCAGGCAGATAGAAAGCTGTTAATTCCCCAAAGACTATTTTTTACAGCATCTTTGTCAAGATGTTTCATAATATATCGCTTGTATTCGGATAATGTTTTTTCCTGATAATCAATATCATATAATCTTCGGAAGAAATCTTGCTTAATGTCTTCTTCAAATTCTTCAGAATCAAATAACCCTTTGAATTTACTCAGAATAGCAGCAATGTCTTCTGCCTGTTTTGCATACCCTTTTTCATGAAGATATACTTTATTCACGCAATCATCAGCCATCTTGTAAATATCTAAAGTTCCTGGATATGTCAGGACTTTTGCTAACCTGAAATAACTTTCAGGAACTGAGTTTCGCAAAATGAATACAGAACTTCGGAACGAAAATTCTTCTGGCAGGTCTTCTATGAGATAAAATTTTATAAGTTCTTCCTGCCAGTTTTCTTTCATGAATAACTGGATTAGGAAGTCATTCCTGTCTGAAAAGGATAATTCATAAAAAAGATGAATCAACCGCTCATGTTTCCCTTCTTTAAGAAAAGTGTAAAATTTCAGATCATAAGCAGCTGCTGTTCCCGGACGTTCTTTTTCCAGAACGGAATGCAAAACATCCTCGTAATTTACAAGATTTTCTGCAAATGATTCTGCATCTGGATAATCTGCTCCAAATACATTAATATACTGATTCAGCAAAGAGCATGATAACTTTGATAGCTGTCCATCTGTATGCAACTTGGAAATTATTTCCGCAGTTTCTTTACTGGATAAAATTGCTTTTGCGAGACCATCCAGTATAAAGTATCCGGATTTAAGATAATCTTTCATATTTGGAACCATATGAAGGTTATCAACAGCCAGTTGCCTGTCAGAGATGTATCTCATATGAGATACATCTAATCCTTTTTCTTTAAGAAAATCCTGCAGATGCAGATTTGTGAGTGTATTATTCAAGTAGTTATTCATTTGTTTTCTCCCTTATGTTTTTTATAAAGTTTACAAGTTCCAGATAGGTTACCACACCTGCGCTATAACAGCCTTTAATAAAATACAGGGCTAATAAAACATCATCCTTATTCAAGAACACTTTTCCTGGACAATGTTCATAGATTAATCCAATATAAGCTTTAAGCTCCGTATTATCTGCGCAGTATTTTGCTTTTTCCAGAATGGCAACAAGGAATTTATCGTTTGAAGTAATATCTCCCAGTTCAGCCAAGGTATCTTCCTTTAATTCATTAATAGCTGCGTGAACTCTCTCAATTTTTTCTTGTTTTTTCTTTTGCTCCTTTTCCAGGATCCAAGCATTATACTCTTCTGCAGGAAGATAGTCTTTTTGAACTGCATCTATCCAACGATAATTTCTTTTCAACAGTTCCTGATGCCACTGTTCAGAAAGATCCTCGCCAATAATAGAGCGTATCATTGGATTTGAAATAAAGCCTGCCATCAGATCATCAAGGTCACAAATACCAGGAATCCTTGCGCAGATTTCACATACAAGTCCCAGAAGCAAGCCCTGTTCTTCAGCAGTATAGGATGAAAGAATCTCTTCAGCATCTGCATGATTGACTTTTCCATATGCAAAAGATATCATCCAACTGTTATTGAAGGACTCTTTGAAATATGTGATCCATGTATCGTTAAAAATACAATTGTTTTTTTTACAGAAGTCCGACAGCCAGATTAAAATATATCTTTTATTCAAAGATGACAGATATTTTTCGATACTTCCGCGGGAGCCTTTTTTAACAAAATCATCAAAAGACAGATATCCGGATTCGAATAGCTTATCCATTGCTTCTCTGGAAAACATAACCATGTTTTTGTATATGATTTCTTTTACTTCATATCCGAACATTTCTTTGAGGATAGACTCCTTTTCTTCCAGCCGCTTCTGCTCATTGACATATTTACGTAATAGTAATACGTAAATACGCTGCATGAAATATTTATCCCGACTGTTCCATTCATATCCTAACAACCTTCTCATCCATTCAAGCTCATTTTCCGAATCGATTCTAAATGGATGATTTGTACATATAGACTCCCAGAGACTAAGTTGGTTTACTCTTTCGGAGGAATGCCTGTAAGAGCCATACATTGTGAGAATATAAAATAAAAGATACGAATTGTTTACACAAGGAATACCATGTGCAAATCCAGCAAGTAAAAATTTAGGAGCCAGATCTTCTCCATCAATTTTTCTTGGCATTTTCTTATCGAAAAGGTTCATAAGTCTGTTCCCGTCAAAAGGAACTTCTTTATCCTGCAAAAATAAAGACTGGAACCATCTCTTGGCAAGACGCCACCATTTGATTTCGGAAGATACATAAAGTTCTGTTGTTCTTTCATAGACATACCAGATACCCATATTTAGATTCAATATGTCCATATTGGAAAATCCTGCCTCTAACAGTTTTTTCTCATACGACTTCTTGACCGGTTCTTTATACAAGTCCGAAAAAACAAGTATAATATCGGATGCAGCTCCCATGTTTTCCTTAATAGATAAAGAAAATTGCTCAGAGATATGTTTCAGTGCGTATGACACTTCCATAAGATCCATAAAGAAATCTGCGCATTCGCACACATCTTCCTGAGCTAGTGATGATATAGAATCCATCTTAAGAACCAGAATTTTTGAAGCTAACAAAAATTTGTCAACATAGCCCTGTAAATTCCAATGGTGTATCCTATCATCAAGGATTTTCTTAAGAAAATAAACAACTGACTCTTGAGTATTTTCTTTCGCAGCATCAAGTAATGTTGCTAAATCGTCTCCAGTAATCTCAGTAGCATCATTTTCATAGCAGATGACAGAATAGAGCAATAAGAGATCATTTTCCTCTTTTCCCTTCTCTTCTGCTTTTTTCAGGAAATCTTCCAGCTGTGTACCTACGCACATCTCTGAAATATCCAATTTACGGTTTTTTGCCCATCTCAATGCCGCTATTGCCGACAGGTAATCGTCGGCACTTCCATACCCATACTGTTCCATTCGCTCTAAAAGCTCTCCTGGATAACGGAAATACTTTTTGAACTCAAAATACGTATCATTGGATACAGAGTCTCCCATGGCTACTCTGATCAGGGATTGTAACCCTTCGTACACCTTTGTAAATTCTTTGTTTTTCATTTTTAAGTTTCTCCTTTCGTTTTTTTATTTGCGAAAGTAAGATGAATAAAATAACGGTAAAACAAAAAAAGAGAACCTTTTCGGTTCTCTTCATAATGAAGGTGGCAACAATTTCAGATTTTGTTACATGCTTCTGGATACAGTAATGAAACCGCGCCTTTGGAATAATGAGAATCAAACCATTTCCAGATATCTTCTCTTTCCGTTCCTTTTTCGAAGATGAACCAGTCCTGTCCAAGTACCAGATCTTTTTCTCCGTCATCAAACGGTATGTTGGAAAAACTCTTCCAGAGATCCTTGATCAGATCATCTGTATCCGTATAGGTTTTTACAGACTTACTGTTCTGGTCGTAGATGACCACGAATATATTGCGGACCTCACAGAATGGTA
>ERZ773164.1033-NODE-1033-length-29698-cov-8.442027_pt1 | contig 29698 bp, 24 predicted proteins | sample MGYA00511917_ERZ773164 | MGnify/ENA primary metagenome ERZ773164 (study PRJEB29015, sample SAMEA2737847) | human gut metagenome | biome: human gut; feature: human-associated habitat; material: faeces | place: China | collected 2012 ...
GCGGGATACCACCCCGGCCTGCTTCGGACCTTTTGTGACTATTCTTAAATTGTTATTCACTGAATCTCCAGCATTTTCTGTTTGATCTTCTGCTCAATCTCCATGAAGCACTCGATCAAGATCGGGTTAAAGATTCCGCATTCACCGCCGAGGATCATCTCAATGGTACGCTCATGGGTGAAGCCCTTCTTGTAGGCTCGCTCGCTGATGAGGGCATCGTAGACATCCGCCAGGGATACGATCTGGGCGGAAATCGGGATCTCATCTCCCACCAGTCCGTCCGGGTACCCGCTGCCATCGTACCGCTCATGATGCCAGCGGCAGATCTGATAGGCAATATGGATCAGCGGTTCCTCTTTATAGCGCTCCATCTTGCTCAGCATAGAGGCGCCGATCAGTGTATGTTTTTTCATCTCATTAAATTCTTCTACGGTCAGTCTTCCCGGCTTGTTCAGGATTTTTTCGTCAATCCCAATCTTTCCGATATCGTGGAAGGACGATGCAATAAAGATCATCTGACACAGCTCCGGTGTCAGGCGGTATCTGTCGGTCTTTTTCAGGATTTCCTCCAGAAGCATCTCCGTCAGCACTTTGATATGAAGCACATGCAGTCCGCTCTCACCGTTTCTGAATTCCACGATCTGGCTTAAGATTTCTATCATCATCTGATTGTTCTTTTCCTTCTCGTGGATCTGGTCGGACACAAGCGCAGTCAGACGGCGCTGCTTTGCGTATAGCTTTATGGTGTTAAATACCCGCTGGCGGACCACATGATTATCAAATGGTCTGCTGATATAGTCCGCTACTCCAAGCTGGAACGCCCGGCGGATACAGGCGTCAGACTCCTCACTGGAAATCATGATGACCGGAATATCTTCAATCCACCGGTTCCGGTTCATGTACGTCAGTACCTCAAAGCCGTCTATGACCGGCATGACAATATCAAGAAGAACCGCTGAAATTGCTTTTCCGTACTGCATCAAAAGCTCCAGGCACACCATTCCGTTCTCAGCTACAATGATGTCAAAATCATCCTCCAGCATGGTGATCAGGATTTCCCGGTTCATCTCAGAATCATCTACTACAAGAATTTTCTGTTTATGGACATCTTTGCCGCCCGAATTCAGTCCGTGCCCCTCCCGTCCCATCACAACCTTATTTTTGTCGTTCTTTGCCTGATACATAAAATGATCTGCTCTGGCAACAGCAGCTTCAATTTTTTCATTCTGGCAAAGGGTAGCGCCTACGCTGATGGAAATCTGCAGCTTCGTGTACCCCGGGATATTGGCCTCATGTACCCGCTGCTTAATTGTCTGAAGCTTTTTATGAAAAACCTCCTCCGTGACATCTGGCATCACGAGCAGAAATTCATCACCGCCAAACCGTACCAGGTAGTCTGATTTGCGCGTGTTCTTTCGGATCACATCTGCAACCGTATACAGAGTCATATCGCTTGCCTTATGTCCGTATGTATCATTATAGAGCTTAAAGTCGTCCAGATCAATCAGGGCAATTCCGGCAGTCCACTCAAGCGCTTTCATCTCATCCTCATAATAGCGGCGGTTATAAGCGTCCGTAATGACATCCTTGTAAAGTTTATCATCATAATGAACAAACAGATCCACAAGCTTTTCATGGTTCAGCTGACCAAACGACCATTCATGATCCAGACGGCGGATAAGCTCCATCACATATTCTTTTCCGCCAATCTTAACATAACGGGCGATCAGCTGGTAAAGGCTGCTGTCAAAAACTTCCAGCTTTCCGCGTTCCGTTCTGCTGATGGCTGCATTTGCAACTACGCAGTTCTGACAATGCTGCTCCATCTCCGGGAAATTGCAGTCCCCGCACGTATCCTGATATTCTCTGCAGGACTCCCGGATATGGTCTGAATCTTCAACCGGGAACAGCCGTACTGCATGAAACACCTTTTTGAAATTTTCTATTTCTTTTTCGGCCTGTCTGACCGTCATCTTTTCGTCTGCTGCCATATGTGCTTCTCTTTCCTGTTTGCCGGATCTGCATCCATTATTTTTCTATTTGCGTTTCATAATACATCTATGATACCATTTTATATGAAAAATAACAACTCGATAATCCGTCATATTCCGGCACAATCTGGCAAATTGTATTGCCGTTCATACATTGTGCAGACCACAAACCGCTTATTTCCGATGAACCGCCTCGCACATATCCTTCACATAAGCTTTGACCTGATCCGGCGCATCAGCGCCATACTCTTTACAGAGCTTTACGATAGCCGATCCCACAATGGCACCGTCGGAAAGTCCTGCCATCCGTGCAGCCTGATCCGGAGTAGAGATACCAAAGCCTACCGCGCACGGAATATCTTTTACTTCCTTTACCAGCTTCACCATAGCTCCGATATCGGTGGTGATCTCGCTCCGCATTCCTGTTACCCCGAGGGAGGATACACAGTAAACGAATCCGCTTGCCTCCTTTGCGATCATGCGGATACGGTCATGGGAGGTCGGCGCTATGAGGGAGATCAGATCCAGGCCATATTTACGGCAGACACAGTCAAACTCTTCCTTCTCTTCAAACGGAACATCCGGAAGGATCAGACCGTCCATGCCGATTTCCGCTGCCTTTTTCACAAAACGCTCTGTCCCATAGGAGAAAACGACATTTGCGTAAGTCATGAATACCATCGGAATCTTTGTATTTTTCCGGATTTTCACAACCATATCAAATATTTTATCGGTAGTGACACCGCCGGATAATGCGCGGATGTTTGCTTCCTGGATTACCGGACCTTCCGCAGTCGGATCCGAAAACGGAATGCCAAGCTCAATTAAATCTGCGCCAGCCTCTTCCATGGCATAAACAATCTTTTCCGTTGCCTCTAAGGACGGATCTCCGCAGGTGATGAACGGGATAAATGCTTTTCCTTTTTCAAATGCCTTTGCGATATTACTCATGTAAGTCCTCCCCTCTGTATCTCGCTACGGATACACAGTCTTTATCTCCTCTTCCGGATACGTTTACAACAATGATCTTATCTTTTTTCATAGTCGGTGCCAGCTTCATGGCATACGCGATCGCGTGGGCGCTCTCGATAGCCGGGATGATTCCCTCAGTCCGTGACAGATACTCAAAGGCCTCCACAGCCTCTTCATCGGTAATGGCTACATACCGGGCACGCCCTGCGTCAAACAGTGCCGCGTGCTCCGGTCCGATACCCGGATAATCCAGTCCGGCAGAGATGGAATATACCGGAGCGATCTGACCGTATTCATCCTGGCAGAAGTAGGATTTCATGCCATGGAAGATACCAAGGCGGCCGGTGGCAATGGTAGCGGCCGTCTCCGCGGTGTTGACACCCCGTCCTGCTGCCTCACAGCCGATCAGCTGTACCTCCTTATCTTCAATGAAGTTATAGAAGGCACCGATGGCATTGGAACCGCCGCCTACACAAGCCAGCACGGCATCCGGAAGCCTGCCTTCCTTCTCAAGCATCTGCGCCTTGATCTCTTTGAAGATAACAGACTGGAAATCTCTTACGATGGTCGGGAAGGGATGGGGTCCCATGCAGGATCCCAGTACATAGTGGGTATCCTCAATGCGGTTGGTCCACTCCCTCATAGTCTCAGATACAGCGTCCTTTAAGGTTCCGGTTCCGGAGGTTACGGCATGTACCCTGGCTCCCAGAAGGCGCATCCGGTATACGTTTAATGCCTGACGTTCGGTATCTTCCTTTCCCATAAAGACCTCACATTCCATTCCCATGAGGGCTGCTACCGTTGCGGTAGCCACGCCATGCTGTCCGGCTCCGGTCTCGGCAATCACTCTGGTCTTTCCCATTTTCTTTGCCAGGAGCATCTGACCGATAACGTTGTTGATCTTGTGGGCACCGGTGTGGTTCAGATCCTCACGCTTTAAGTAGATTTTTGCTCCGCCCAGATCCTTTGTCATACGCTCCGCATAGTAAAGTCGGGACGGTCTGCCCGCATATTCATTGAGCAGCGCCGTCAGCTCCCGGTTAAATTCCGGGTCATCCTTATAACGGTTATATGCTTCTTCCAGTTCGATCACTGCATTCATCAGAGTTTCCGGAATGTACTGACCTCCATGAATTCCAAATCTGCCTTTGCTCATAGTGTTTCCTCCTCATAGTTGAATTTTCCCGAAAGAAAATGAAAAATCCCGGCATAACGTTTTCACGCCATGCCGGGACGAATGTGATCGTGGTGCCACCCGATTTTTACAGAAAAGAAAAAGCAGATATCCCACATCGGAATATCTGCCACCAAGCTGTCTCATATCCAGGTACGGAAAACTGTAACTCCTGTTTTCGATACCCGTATCCATTAACGCTGGAACACGGCCTCAGCTACTTACAAAGCGTTCGCCTGGCGTCTCACAAACCCATTCCAAAAGAAGCTTCATGCTGCCTTCCACCAACCGGCAGCTCTCTGTGATGTCACCTCAGATGTACTCTCTTTGATCATCGACTTTCGAATGTTTATTTGACTGGTTTTAAATTAGCACAGAGTAAAGAATCTGTCAACTGCTAATTTTATCTTTTTTTGTTTCAAACTTCGCTCCGGTCAAAAGCAAAACCGGAAAAATCAAAGCTGCCAGAATTCCTATCTTTAAATTTCCCTTACACATTCCGGATACCATTCCAACCAGAGTCGGGCCTCCTGAGCAGCCGATATCCCCTCCTAAAGCCAGAAGCGCAAACAAAGCAGTTCCTCCTGCCGGCAGCGCCTTTGATGCTCTGGAAAAGGTTCCGGGCCACATGATTCCAACAGACAGACCGCACAGAGCGCATCCAGCCAGACTTAAAACCGGAACCGGCATAAATACCAGGCACAGATAGGATAAGATACACAGCACGCTGCTAACAGCCATGAAACGATCCAGATTTATTTTTTCTCCATAGTTCCCATAAAAAGCGCGGGAAGCTCCCATCAGGACAGCAAATGCCATAGGTCCCGCCAGGTCTCCTGCTGTTTTAGATATTCCAAGTCCTTTTTCCGCAAACAGAGATGCCCACTGGCTGACAGACTGCTCACTGGCACCCGCGCAGATCATCATCACAAATAAAAGCCAGAAGGTACGGTTTTGAAAAAGCGTTCCTATGGTCATTCCCTCTTCTCCTTCCGGAAGTACCGGCGCAATGGGAACTCTGGTAAAGACCAGGGCGTTCAGAATGGGGATCACAGCCCATAAAACCGCCAGAAGTTTCCAGTTTTCAATCCCTGCAAGTTTGAAAAAAATGCTTGAGAAAAGTACCACACCAACATGTCCCCAGCAATAAAAAGAATGCAGCATACTCATGGCCTTTTCTTTGTGTGTGGAGGGACAAGCCTCCACAACAGGGCTTACCAGCACCTCCAGAAGTCCGCCTCCCACAGCGTAAACAATGACCGAAATCAGGATTCCGGCAAATGGGTGTCCCATCCACTCTGGCAATACCGTCAGGCAGATCAGGCCCAGGGCTGACAAAATATGTGCCAGAACCATAGACGCCTGATATCCCATCCGGTCTACAAAAGCAACAGAAAGCAGGTCTGTCAGAAGCTGAATTCCAAAATTAAACGTCACCAGCAGAGTAATCTGCTGCAGCGGAATGTGATACGTACGCTGAAAGGTCAGAAATAAAAGCGGCACAAAGTTATTTACAATGGCCTGGACAATGTAACCAGTAAAGCAGGCCCGCATGGTGCAGTCATAAGAATATTTCATATTCCGTTTCTCCTTTTTATGTTCTACATTGGATTATATCGTAATATTTAAAATATTCATTGGATAAAATCATATATTTATTGTATAATATCACACAACAAATGTATGTAAGCCAACAAGTCAATGACAGCATCCATAATCAATAACCTATGGAAGGAGCCCTTTATGATATCTTCATGCAAAACAGTAATCCAGACAGACGAATCCTTCCGTGAAACCAGCCCGCACGGAAATCTCCAGTATCCTTTTGCCTTCTATCTCGAAGATATCTGGGATTTTGACTTTCACCGGATGGACTGGCACTGGCATCCGGAGCTTGAGTTTCTTGTGGTTCAGGAAGGCACCATTCACTGTTCAGTCGGAATCCGGCAATTTGATCTGGAACAGGGATATGGCCTGTTTATCAATCGCAGTATTCTTCACCGGTTTGAAGCAGACAATCATGCCATTATCCCCAACATTGTGTTTTCTCCTGTTTTTCTCGCCGCCGAGCAGACTGGGATTTATCAAGATTTCATTCACCCTCTTGTAAATGCTGCAATTCCTTTTCAGATATTTTCTCCGGAAGTTTCATGGCAAAAGAACATACTGGACAATCTGGATTCTGTTTTTGAACTTCAGAAACAGCCGTCTTCATCCAGGCTTCTGACTATAAGCCTTCTTTTTCATTTATGGAATACTCTGTTTGAACATTTACAGGATATATCCGGAACTTCTGTCAGACGCACAGACATGGCCCAGACAAAACTGCAGCTCATGATGCAGTACATACAGGATCACTTTCGTGAGCCCCTCTCCCTGGACGAGATATCCGCGTCAGCTTCCGTAAGCAAAAGCAGAGCGCTTCAGATTTTTCAGGACCATATTCAGGTTTCTCCCATTGCCTATCTGATCTCCTACCGGCTGCAGCACGCGGCTTTTCTGCTCTCAGAAACAGAAAAACCCATTTCCTCCATTGCGGAAGAAACAGGTTTTTCTGATTCCGGTTATTTTTGCCGGACATGGAAAAAGCATTACGGTATGACGCCGAAGGAATATCGAGATTCACACCGGTAAACTTTACTCTCCAAATACAGCCTTGTAGTCTGCCTGGAATTTTGCAATACCCTGATCAGTCAGCGGGTGCTTGGTCATCTGCTCTAATACCTTGTACGGTACGGTTGCGATGTCAGCGCCAGCCTTTGCACAGTCAATGACATGGATCGGGTTACGGATGCTTGCCGCGATGATCTCAGTCTGGATGTCATGCATCATGAAGATCTCGGTGATCTCGTTGATCAGATCAATACCCGGCATAGAGATGTCGTCCAGTCTGCCCAGGAACGGGGAAACGTAGGTTGCTCCTGCTCTTGCAGCCAACAGAGCCTGTGCTGCGGAAAAGATCAGAGTTACGTTGGTCTTAATGCCCTCTGCGTGCAGAACCTTAACAGCCTTTAAGCCCTCTACGGTCATCGGGATCTTTACTACCATATTCGGATGGATGGCTGCAATATCGCGGCCTTCTTTGATCATGCCCTCTGCATCGGTGGTAGTAGCCTTTACCTCGCCACTGATCGGTCCGTCCACAATAGAAGCGATCTCTGCGATAACCTGGTTGAAATCACGGCCCTCTTTTGCGATCAGCGACGGGTTGGTGGTTACTCCACAGATAATTCCCATATCATTTGCCTTGCGGATTTCCTCAACATTTGCGGTATCAACAAAAAATTTCATAATCTTATTCTCCTTTTTCTTTAAAATGCTTTCCGGTCAAAGCTTCCTCGAATTCCAATTTCTTCCCGGTATTTTGCCACAGCACGTCTTGAAATTTCAATGCCGCGCTCTTTCAAAAGCGATGAAAGCTTCTGATCGCTGTAAGGCTTATTCTTATCTTCGTTGCGGATCAGCTCCTTCATCAGTTCCTTGATCTGCATGGTTCCGACCGCATCGCTTCCTTCTGCTGCTGAAACCGATGCCGTAAACAGATGCTTCATCAATATGGTTCCGCACGGATACTGGATATACTTTCCCTTGATGGCCCGGCTCACCGTAGAAGTATGAATTCCAAGGCTTTCTGCCACATCCGTCATCGTCATGGGTTTTAAGAATCCGGTTCCATCCAGAAAATGCTCCTGTACATTCAGAATCTGCTCTGATATTTGAAGAATTGTCCTGCGTCTCTGTGCAATACTGTTCATCACAAAACGGATGCGCTCCAGTTTTTTCTGAAAATAAGCCCCAAGCTGAGCGTCTGTGGATTCCTTCATCATTTTCAGATAATAATCATTGATATGATAATCCTCCACCCATCCATCATTGAGTTCAATTTCCCATTTTCCGTCATCTTTCCGGAAAATAATATCCGGAACCACATAATCGTTGCGTTTTCCTCCAAACTCTCCCAGGGGTCTCGGATTCAGCTTTGCGATCTGATCTATGCATTTGCGTACTTCTGCGGTTGAGAGCTTCAGCGCCCGGGAAATGACACTGATCTTTCCATCTGCCACATCCTGCAGGTGTTCCTTCACCACCTGACTGACCGGAGCATTATTTAGTCCCTGCATCTCCAGCTGTTTTAACAGGCTGTGTTTCAGGTCCGGTGCGAAAATCCCATAGGGCTCCAGTTCCTGCAGCACCTTCAGAGTCCAGGAAACTTCCGCCTCCGGCACTCCGGTTTTCTGCGCCACTTCCTCAGTCGGTATTGTAAAAAAGCCGTTATCATCCAGACAGTCTGTCATAAACTCTGCCAGTTTCCGGCTGCATGCTCCATCCGGCAGCTGATCCAGAATATAGTTTTTGATGCTTTCTGTCTCCGGCATTGGAATATCTTTTCTTCTTCGGTCTTCTTCCTCCGCAGTATCGTCGTAATTCTGTTCCAATACCGGCGGCTGTTCATAAGTCTGTCCGATATCCTCCCTGCCGCCCGGCATCGCATGCTCCTCCGAGTAATCCAAGAGAGGATTTTCCAGGTATTCGTCCTGCAAAAATTCACTCAGTTCTACACTGTCCATGGCCAGCAACTCCAGGGACTGTATCTGATTCTGAGATAACTGCTGCTTCTGTTCCAGAGACATTCCGTAATTCAGTTCCATCTAATCATTCGCTCCTTCTCTTGCTGATCTCCTGCTCCCGCTGCTTTTGCTCCAGCGCGCTCTGGCGTTTTGCCATACGCCACAGAGTCGTGCGGCTGACACCAAGCTCCTCCGCCAGCTCCTTTTTCTTTTTCTTCGGCTTTAAGCGGCTGTAGACCGTATCTTCCATCTGTTCCTCCGGAAGAATAACCGGCTCCCGCGCTTTGCTCTCGCGAAAAATTTTCAATTGTCTTAAAAGCCCGGCACTGACAAAATCGCTGTCATTCAAAACGATCAGGCGTTCACAGACATTGCGCAGCTCCCGCACGTTTCCCGGCCAGTCATACTGCATCAAAAGCTGAGCAGCCTCCGATGTTACAGTCGGGATCCGTTTTCCCATTTCGCACGCAAATCTGGTCAGGTAAAAATCAACCAGTTCCTGAACATCTTCCCGGCGCTCTCTGAGCGGTGGAATACTGATATCAAGAAGGTTCAAACGATAATACAGATCAGAACGGAACTGTCCGTTTCGGATCTTTTCTTCTATATTAATATTGGTTGCAGAAACAACACGGACATCGATCGGATGCACACTGGTGCTGCCGATGCGGCGGATTTCCTTTTCCTGCAGCACACGCAAAAGCTTGGCCTGCAAAGTGATCGGAATTTCTCCAATCTCATCCAAAAAAATGGTTCCCCGGTGTGCCAGCTCAAACAGACCGATCTTACCGCCTTTGGCCGCGCCCGAGAAAGCGCCTGCCTCATACCCGAACAGTTCGCTTTCCAGCAGATTTTCCGGGAGTGCGGCACAGTTTAACGCAACAAACGGCTGATCACTGCGGCTTGATGCCTGATGAATACTGTGCGCGAATAATTCTTTTCCGGTACCGGTTTCTCCCACGATCAGAACATTGGAATTAACCCGGCTGTAACGCTGTGCCATATGGATATTCTCACGAATTGCCTTGCTTTTTCCAAGAATATCTGAAAAGGAATACTTGGCTGTCAGTCCTTTTTCTGCAAGTCCCTTCCGGATTTTTCGTTCCTCTTCCATGATCCGATCGGTATTCCGGATAAAAACCAAAGCTCCGGTCTCGGCCGCTTCTTCACTCAGGTGTTTGTACTGCACATAGTAATCCTTGCCTTTGATCTTCAGGATGCGCTCGCGCGCCTGATTTTCATGCAGAAGATTTTCCCAGTCATCTGCCTGCTCCAGCTCTGCTGCCGGACTGCCAACAAGCGAGTCGATGGTAGAAATCTGAAAAATACGGTATGCCTGATTATTGATCGCCAGAATCCGTCCTCTGTCGCTAATCGCGAGCACGCCTTCTTCACTGTGATTGAGCATGGCCTCAATGATATCACTCTTGGCACGCTCCTGCCGGATTGTCCGCGCTGCATTGAGCGCTTCCTTCATGGCCACCTCCACCGCTTCTTCATTCGTATGGATATGGACACGCTTTAATCCCAGCCGGTCACAGATTCCGCACATGGTTCCCGCACCGACAAAAATATCCGCGCCGTCCTCCATGGCCTGATGGACTGCGGCTTCCGTGGAAGCCTCATTCGGAGTATCATAAATCGTGATGGACGCACCGCAAAGCTCCTCCAGCTCCTCCATGGATTTGAATTTCCGGTTATGCAGGCAGAGTGCGATTTTTCCGGCATTCTGTTTTCTGCACTCTACCAACGCGTCAAAAATATCAAAACTGCTGACATGCACTTCGATCACATGCTTGTCCGGAAACAGATTTTTCAGCACCTCATACGTCATGCCCCGCGCGACCAGCACATCAGCATCGCCATATTTGGCCAGATCATCCGGTGTTCCGAATACATACTGCTGTTCTATCTGAATTGTTTCGTACTGCGGCAGTTTCTTCACCACATCTTCAAAGATTTCTTTCAGCTCCAGATGCGGTATAAAAACCCTTATCTTTACCATGTCCGAGATTTTCTCCTTTTTCCAAGACAGTTTCATCTGCCCCTTTTCCTTGAATGGGCTATGGTAAAGTATACCATAGCCCATTCAATTTTGCAGAAAAATTATGAAAATCGTCTTGTTTTTCTGTTACTTATTCACTACATTCTGCGGAACACCGTCGATCACGGACTTGATATTCTCTGCAGTTGTGTTCATGATGCGTTCACGTGCCTCCTTGGTTGCCCAGGAAATATGAGGGGTGATGATGCAGTTTTTCGCTTTTAACAGAACGTTGTCTTTTTTGATCGGCTCCGTGGAAACAACATCCACAGCTGCGGCTGCCACTTTTCCATTCTCTAATGCGTCGTAAAGATCCTGCTCAACGATCAGCGGTCCGCGGCTGTTATTGATGATGATGACTCCATCCTTCATCTTCGCGATATTCTCTTTTCCGATAATTCCCTGAGTAGATGGGAACAGCGGGCAATGCAGGAAGATAAAGTCAGACTTTGCAAGCAGCTCATCTAATTCCACATACTCCGCAACCGCTTTTCCTGCCTCGCTCTGGAATGCGTCATAAGCGATCACATTCACGTTCATGGCCTTTAAGATTTTTGCGGTATTCACACCGATACGGCCAAGTCCGATGATGCCTGCGGTCTTTCCGGATACTTCGATCATCGGATAATGCCAGTAGCACCAGTCTGCATTCTCTGCCCACTCACCGGCATATACAGAATCGCTGTGATGTCCGATATGGGAGCATACCTCAAGCAAAAGGCTGACAGCAAACTGGCTGACATTATCCGTTCCATATACCGGAACATTCATAACCGGAATGCCCTTTGCCTTTGCGTACTCATAATCTACTACATTGTAGCCGGTAGCCAGAACTGCAATCGCCTTTAAGTTCGGGCACTTGTCCATGGTTTCTTTACTGATCGGTGTCTTGTTGATCACGATCACATCTGCGTCACCGATGCGCTCCGCGATCAGCGGGGACTCCTCGTAAGCAGTTCTGTCATATACGGTAACCTCGCCAAGAGCTTCAATCGGCCCCCAGCTGATATCACCAGGATTTTCGGTATAGCCATCTAATACTACAATCTTCATGATTCCGTTCTCCTTTTCTCGTTTTTCGGTATTTCTTAGTCTTCTACCAGTGCCCATGCGCGGTTTAAGCAGCGTTTGGTATTTGCCAGAATGATTTCATCGTCCTCACCCAGAGCCAGGGTAACCTCCATGGACAGTACCATCGGATCCTTCGCGTTGAAAAAGCCCTCTTCCTTAAGTACCTGCAGATAATCGGTCAGCTGCTCCACATCGTTGGCGCTGTTCGGATAGCCCAGACGCGGATGCTTGTCACCATACATCGGGCAGCCCTCTTCTACGACTGCATTTCCGAAATGAAGGTGAGTGATGTAAGGTCTTAAGGTCCGGATCACAAATTTTGAGGTCTCATAGGTAGTCGGGAAATGAGACAGATCTACCAATAATCCGAAATTGTTATGGGTCATTCTCATGTCTGCCGCAAACTGTGCCGCATAGGGAGCCGGTCCGATCAGGGCTGCCTTGTCCATATCGAAATCAAAGACCTCCAGCTCTACGTTCATGCCCTTCTTCGCTGCGTAGTCACAGACATTGCGGGTAGTTTTTAACAGCTGTGCGTAAGCCTGATCCTTGGTTTCCTCTTCCCATTTTCCTGCCAGGAATGCGATTCCCTTTGCGCCAAGGTATTCTGCCTCATCCACTGCCTCGATCAGGGTAGCCTCAGCTTTTTTTCTGCCCTCCTCATCGATGTCGTTCGGATTCAGCTTCGGTCCGAGAAGTCTCGGCTGTGCGCCATAGCAGACCTTTAAATGAGACTGCTCCAGGATTTTTTTCACCTCTTCGCGCTCTGCGTCATCGGCACATTTGGTCACCTCGATCGCATCAAAGTAATCATCTACCGCGATCCGCTTTACCTGATCTACTACACTTCTGTTCGGAAAGGACATCCAGCGGATGGTACCTACCTGAAAATATTTATGAATAGACTCTCTCATGTTCTTTTCCTCCTGCTCTGATTCATTTCATTGTTATGCAATTCTAACTTTATACAAGTTCCCACGCCAGGTCAAGTGTTCGTTTTGCATTTGCCAGGCAGATATCGGGATCTTCTTCTTCAAAGGGTTTTACCTCAAAGCTTACGATCGGACGATTCTTTTCACTGATGAATCCGATCTCCATCAGAAGCCTCAGATAATCGGCCAGTTCTTTTACATCATTTTCACTGTTTGGGAAACCAAACCTCGGATGCTCATCCCCATAAGCCGGGCACTGCGGACTTCTGATCACCGTATTGCCCATGTGGGCATGGCGGATAAATCTGCGGACCGGAAGCAGATTTTCCTCAATGGTTTCATGGATCATTGGAATATGGCTCAGATCCACCATCAGGCCAAAATTGTCATACTCCGCACAGATCGTCTCTGCGTAGCGTTTCACCCGGTCAACCGGACCGATCAGAGATTTCTTTGCGATATCATAATCAAACACCTCGCAGAGAACCGGCATGTTTCCCTTTGCTTTCGCATACTCACAAAGCTCTCTGGTGGAAGCAAGAAGTGCCTGGAAGGATTCTTCCATTGTCTCTGCCTCGTAGCGGCCTGCCAGAAACGCAAAGTCCTGGGCTCCGATCTCATATGCCTCATCGATCCCCATTTTCAGGGAAGCCAGGGCCTTCTGTCGTCCCTCTTCGTTTAAGTCATTGATGTTTAAGCCAGCTCCCAGCATCAGTCCCTGACCGCCGTAAGCAGTGGTCATATGCGCAGCAACAATCATCTCTGCCGCTCTTTTGCGCACAACCGGATCCTTCATGTGTGCCACTTCCACCGCTTCAAAATACGGGTCCGTCACAATCTTTTTTAAACATTCCAGGATCGGTCCCTCCCCGAAACCAACCTCTTTGTAGGATACATGAAGGATCGTACCGACCTTCATGTACCGTTTCATGGACTTTTCCATAATTTTTTTGTTCCTTTCCGATGGAATCTGCCTGACGCGGCCGCCTATTTTCTTGCTGCTGCCTTTTTTGCAGCTGCCGCAACTGCTTCCGCATCCAGGCCGTATTTCTTTAACAGCTCACTGTAAGGACCGGATTCACCGTGACGATCCTGCATGCCGACCATCTCGACCGGTACCAGGCATCCGGATTTTGCCAGAACCTCGCTGACTGCTCCGCCAAGACCGCCGATCACGCTGTGCTCCTCCGCTGTTACGATCGCGCCGGTTTCTTTCGCGCATTTCTCGATCAGCTCTGCGTCAATCGGTTTGATGCAGTACATATCAACCACTCTTACGCTGATGCCCTCTTTCTCCAGCATCTCAGCGGCAGTGATCGCGGTGCTCACCATCAGGCCGCATGCGATGATGGTAACATCGCTGCCTTCTCTTACAACCATGCCCTTGCCCATTTCAAACTTCGCATTCTCCGGATGGCAGTCCGGAGCCGCATCTCTCGAAAGACGGATGTACATCGGCTCATTGACTTCAATCGCGGTTTTGACCATCCAGTCGGTAATCTGCGCATCGGAAGCTACCATAACATTTACCCCCGGAAGCGTACGCATCATGGCAATGTCCTCCAGAGCATGATGGGTCGCGCCGTCAAAGGCATCGGATAAGCCGCCGTAACCACCCATCATCTTGATCGGCAGTCCGGAGTAGGACATAAAGGTTCTTGCTGCCAGGGACCCCAGTGTGGTTAAAAATACCGCAAAGGTATTGACAAACGGGATCTTGCCGTTTTTGGCCATGCCTGCTGCCATACCCATCATCGCATACTCACTGATTCCGCAGTTATAGAAACGGTCCGGATACTCCTTTCCGAACATGGCCGATTTTGTGGAGCCGGATACATCTGCATCCAGAACTACGATATTCTCATTCATCGCGCCGTATTTTTTCAGTGTCTCTCCATATACATCACGAATTGCCTTTGCCATTACTGTACACCTCCCAGTTCTTTCATTGCTGCTTCATAATCGGCATCCTTAACCGGAGCACCATGCCAGGTGTTCTTGCCCTCCATAAAGGAAATGCCCTTGCCCTTCACAGTCTTTGCCAGAATGATGCTCGGAACACCCTTAACCGATTTCGCGGTCTCGATCGCTGCGCTGAGGGCTGCCACATTATGTCCGTCACAGACAATGGTATTATAGCCAAATGCCTTAAACTTCAGTTCGATGTCACCCATCGGCATGATCTGCTCGGTAGTTCCGTCCAGCTGTACACCATTCCAGTCCAGAATAGAGATCAGACGGTCTGCTTTAAACTTGGAGGCATTCATGCAGGTCTCCCATACCACGCCCTCGTTGATCTCACCATCTCCAAGGATCGCATAGGTGTAAGCGTCTACACCATCATGCATATCGGAAAGTGCCATGCCTAACGCGAAAGGATAACCGGCTCCGAGAGGACCGGTAGATGCCTCAACTCCGGGAGTTTCTTTAGAACACGGATGTCCCTGCAGACGGCTGTTGATCTGACGGAGGCTGTGCATCTCTTCCATCGGGAAAAAGCCTTTTTCTGCCAGCTCCAGATAAAGCATCGGAGCAGCATGTCCCTTGCAGAGCACGATCTTATCACGGCTTCTGTCATTGATATTCTCCGGAGAGATATTTGCGTCGTTAAAATAAAGGTTTGTAAGGATCTCGCATACGGAAAGAGATCCGCCCGGATGTCCGGTCTGTCTCTCATGTAAGATTTCTATCAGGGTACGTCTGAATTTCAGGCAAAGAGCATCCAACTCCTGTTTCTTTTCGTTGGTCATGTCAGTAGTCTCCTTTTCTATTTTTATATCGTTTTTAATGTTTCCTTCACCTGCTCCATGCAAAGTCCGGGACTTGACAGAACAGGGATCTTACAGATTGCTTCTATTTTCTGATCCAGATGTGCCATGGATGCCTGAGCCAGCACCACACAGTCATATCCGGAAATATTTTTCGCCATATCTAACAGGATCGCATCGTGACGTTCCATCTGTACTGCCTTCATAGCCTGAAACGCTTCCGCGTTTGCCTGAAAATCAATCTGAATGCTTTTTCCAAGCTTTGCTGCTTCCGCATTCAGCTTTTCCCGCATAGGCCCCTCCGTGCTTCCTGCCGTCGCAAGAACCAGGATCCGTTCTCCGCAGGTTACTGCCTCCCTTCCCATCGCATCGTCAATGGCGATCAGAGGCACCCTCACAAAGGGCCGGATCATATTGACTACCGGTGTCAGTGTAGAACAGGTCACCACGATCATATCGGCTCCCGTCATCTCTGCAGACTTGATATCGTTATACAGGCGGCAGCGGTTTTCTATGGTAAACTCCCCGATCTCATTCGGATTATTCGCCAGGAAATCGTCCCAGAGATTATGGATCTTGACCGGTTCCCCCACATAATCCTTCAGTTTCTGTTCAAAGGAATTCGCTACCGTCTTTACGGTATGGATCAGTGCAATACTTTTCATGCTTCCTCCTGTCCGTAAACCTTCTTCATGATCGGGATCAGATACTCAGCCGCACCCTTTGCCGCGCCTTCCATGCTTGGCAGCTGGAATATTTCCGTGGTAAATGCGCCATCATATCCGCATTCCCGGAAGGTAGAAATGATTTTTTCAAAATCCAGTCCGCACTGGCCTGGATAGCGGCGGTTATTGTCAGCCAGATGGACATGGATGTTATAGGAGCTGTATCGGCGGATAGCCTCAAACAGATCCTTCTCTTCCAGATTTAAGTGAAACACATCCAGCATCAGGCGAAAATTCGGCCGGTTTACCCGATCCACCATGTCTGCGCCCTCCGCGCAGGTATTGATAAAATTCGTCTGCATGATGGTAACTGTTTCCAATGCGATCTTTACGCCCTTCGGTGCCGCGTAATCGGCCAGTTCCCGGAACGCGGCAACCGCCAGCTCCTCTGTCTGCGCTTTTGTCAGCTCCTTGCAGTACTGTCCGCGGATACGCCCGATGTTGATATTTGCTCCCAGATAAGCAGCAAAGTCGATGATCTCCTTACTTCTGCGAATTGCCTCTTTCCGGTTCTCCGGATCCGGGTTTGTATAGCTGAGTCCCAGCTGGCCGAAGATTTCACCGGTGCAGACCAGAACCACCTTCAAGCCGTTTTTTTCTGCCTCACATTTTACAAACTCCCAGTCAAGCTCTGACGGATTTAACGTCATCAGCTCCACTCCCTGATAACCAAGCTTTGCAAGATCCGAAAAGCTTTTCTCCAGAGGTCCCTGATATGCCGTAACCGAATCTGCGATCGCAACATCCGGTGTGGCAACCTGATAACATAACTTCATACCCTCACTCCTTTTCTCTGACTTCCTGATACCAGTATATAAAGCAAAACATGTGCCAGGTCTTGCCGGTGCATTTTTCTGTCCCTTTTTCGTTTTTTCAGGAATTATGTTTCATTTTGTTTCGCTATATTTTTCATTTTGTTTCTTAATTCTAGTCGTAAATGTTTCACTTTCGTTTCACAACGTTACCATCCTGCATTACAAACGGTACGTTTGCCAGGCACTCCACATCCGTCAGCGGATTTCCATCCACTGCAATGATATCTGCAGCATAGCCTTTCTTTAAGCTTCCGATCCGGTCTCCCAGTCCGCAGACCTTCGCGGCATTGGAGGTAACACCCTTTAATGCGGTCACAATATCTGAACCGAGCTCTACCGCATATCCAACCTCGCGGTACAGATAACCATGGTAAGCATCGGTTCCCAGAACATACGGAACACCGGTACTCATCAGAAGCTTCAGTCTTTCCCGGACGCGCGGCCGGTTTTTGCGAACCCGGTATGCATTGTTTGCCGACAGGGTTTCCTCGCGCGTCGGATCCAGGAAAATACCGGAAGTAAAATCAACAATACATTTGGAATTTGCCAGCCATTCCGCATCCTGCGGGGTGCACATATACATATGCTCAATGACCTGTACCCCGCCGTCGATACAGTCTTTTAGGCCCTGACCGCCGATACAGTGTGCAGCAACCGGAAGGTTCTTTCTTGCCGCCTCACTGACTGCCATGGCAATCTCCTCCAGACTTAAAAAGCTCGGCACAAACTCGCTCTCCGGATCCGGAACGCCCGGAGTGATAAACAGCTTTAACAAATCGACACCCTTCTTTAAATTTTCGCGGGCAGTTTTCCGGATCTCCTCAGGTCCGCAGTGCGGGCTTCCGATATATCCGGCACCGTGGCTTCCCTTCATGCCAATGCCTGCTGCGAGAAGCTTCGGTCCTGCCACCTTTCCCTGTTCAATCAGCTTTTTCAGTGTTACATCAATATAAAAACGGTCTCCCATGCAGCGTGCTGTTGTGACTCCGCTCATCAGATCTTTCCGGAACCCATCCAGAGCGATCAGGGTCAGCTCACATTCTGTACTCCATGCCAGAAGCTCCAGATGCTCCGGGATCGTGGCGTCAATAGAAAGATGGTTATGGCACTCGATCATGCCGGGCATGAGGGTCGTATTCTTTAAATCGATCACCTCCGCACCTTCTACCGCAGGACACTCCGCCTGCGGTACGATCTCCTCTATTTTTCCATCACGGACGATCACTGCCATGTGCTCTTTTAAATTCAGATCCTCGCCAACCAGAACACGGTCAGCTTTTAAAATAATATCGCTCATATCTGTTTCCCCCTGCTTTATTCTGTCTCAGCCATCATGGCTTTTACTCCGGTCTTCTGCTGTTTTGCATTGCCAAGGCCATGCTTTTCGTTGAATTGTCTGGACCACCGTGCCAGAAATGCCACCAGAAGCGGTGTCACGATCGCTGTCACAATGGTTGCTGCCGCAATCTGCGCACTTGCAGTCTCAACCTGCGGAGCAAAGGACGGATCTGCATCTGCAATCGCTGCCGGTGTTGTTGCGGCAACGCCTGCCACCGTACCGATCGCTGCTCCCATCGGATCTGCTTTTCTTCGGATCAGGCTGTAAATGATAAACGTAAGAATACCGGTTACCGCAACTGTCAGCAGTCCGAGAAGGATACCGGAAAAGCCGGCGCCTGCAATAGTGAAAAAGCTCATGCCTGCTCCAAGACAGAAACCATTGAACGGTGGGAGAAGTGCCATCGCAGCGGAAAGAGTTTCTCTCCACTCATGATCCAGGTTACCGATAATAAAACCAATGATCAGCGGGATAATGCTTGCCATGATCGCGGTGATCGGGAATTTTCCGATCCCTGCTGTTCCAAGCGCAATCATCGTGAAAAACGGGCCGTCATTTAAAGTCAGGATCGCGGTTGCTCCTACGTCAGACTCATCGCCATACTCACCGGCAAGAGTTGCATAAATAACACCATTGGAATTGGTTACTGCGCCAATGACTGCCAGCGGAAGCAAGCCCAGAAATCCGGCTTCTCCAAAAATTGCATTCAGAAGAAGTCCGATACCAAAGCCGCCAAAGAACTTCAGGGCTGTCAGAAACACGCCCTTGTATACCGTCTCTCCTGCTGCTTTTACATCAATCGTTGCGCCGCTGCAGAACAGATACAAACCGATCAGGGTTGGGATTCCATTCTTGAAAAGTCCCGTTGTGAAGCCTCCGATTTTTAAAGCTTCCGGGAAAAATGTGTTTACCGTGCATCCAAGCAGCAGCGGGATTACCATTGCGCCTGCCGGAAATTTTTTCATTGTTCCGAGTATTCTGACATTACCAATCATAACCTGTACCCTCCATACAAATCCTACTATGTTTTTTTGTTTCTGAACCAGTTCTGACATACTATAGAGCAAACCTTATGCCTATTTTTCCTTTTCACGCAGATTTTTTCTTTTTTTCTGTTTTTTACATCCCTTTTTATGTATTTTGCACAAATATCAATCTCTGTTTCAATGCATTATCACAATTGATTCTTTTCGCATTATCTCTGCTGCATTCTATATTTTTCCAACTTCACCCGTTTTAAGATTGCATATCATTTCATCTAATTGCAATTTATATCTTATCAAAAATCATTTTGCAATTTTTTGCAATTTTTACTTTCTTTTGCGTGCAAATTCCTCTATAATCATCATCAGACAATAATTTTCATGTACAAATGGAGGTTTTCTATGATCCACATGATTTTTTATGCTCCCTATCCCCAGATCGTCCCTCTCATTAAGCAGGTTTTCCAGGAACGTCCTGACTGTGATGAGCTTGAATACGAAATTGTACAGGATTTCTATAATAATCCGCTTCAGGATTTGAACGCCGATGTCGTGATCGCCCGCGGCTTCTCTGCCCTGACCATGAAGCAGCGCGGCTACATCTGCGCAGAGCTGAAGGTCGGCGGCTATGATGTCATTGCTGCCGTCCTGAAAGCGCGCCGCATGTCTCCTGGGCTGTCTCACATTGCGGTGATCGGAGCCTTTAACATGATCTACGGTATTGAAAGCATCCGGGATGCATTTCCTGACATGAAGCTCTCTACCTACCCGGTCAATTCCGAACCCCTGCTTGCTGACGCCATCCGGCAGGCGATTTCCGATGGATGTGACGCCCTGGTTGGCAACTATACAGGCGTTGAGCTGGCCAAAAAAAGCGGTCTTCCGGCTGTCATGATCGAATCCGGCCAGGAAGCCATCAACAATGCGATCGACGAGGCAAAATCCGCAGCCGAAATTGACTTAAGAGAAAAAATGCGCAGTGCCCAGATGGCCAATATCATGAACTATTCCTTTCAGGGCATCCTATCCACAGATCAGGACGGTATCATCACATTCGCGAATAAATACTGCTATTCTATCCTGGACTCCGGCCACGCGCTCCTTACCGGACGCAGCATCCTGGATTTTTTCCCAAATCTCCCGTTGGAGGAGGTTACCAGAAACGGAAAAAAGCTTCTTTCCGAGCTGCACATCTATGCCTCCTACCACCTGATGGTAAACTGCGTTCCGGCACCGGATAATAACGGAAACTCCGGCTGTGTTCTGACCTTTCAGGATACAAGCCGCATCCAGGCAGATGAGCTCCAGGTACGAAAAAAGCTGCGTCATTCGAGCTTTCAGGCAAAATATCAGTTTTCCAATATCCTGCACAAAAGCAGGATCATGGATTCCGTGATCTCCGATGCCATGACCTACAGCTATTCCGACTCAAATATCCTGATCTACGGAGAAACCGGAACCGGAAAAGAGCTCTTTGCGCAAAGCATCCACAACTCCAGTCCCCGCAAAAACCATCCCTTTGTGGCGATCAACTGCTCGGCACTCCCGGAAAACCTTCTGGAAAGCGAACTGTTCGGCTATGTAGAAGGCGCTTTTACCGGCGCTTCCAAAGGCGGAAAAATGGGCTTCTTCGAGCTGGCACACAAAGGCACTATCTTCTTAGATGAAATCGGAGATGTCTCTCCAAACCTCCAGAGCCGTCTGCTGCGTGTTCTGCAGGAGCGCGAGGTTGTGCGTCTCGGAAGTGATACCGTCATTCCGGTTGATGTGCGCGTTATCTCTGCCACCAACAAAAACCTGAAAGAGGAAGTGGCTAACGGCAGGTTCCGCCAGGATCTGCTTTACCGGCTGGATGTTCTGGAGCTGAACCTCCCGCCGCTGCGAAACCGGGAGCAGGATGCGCTCTTTCTTCTGAGTCAGCTGATTTCCTATGAGCACGAGCGCACCGGCTGCATCCTGACAGGGCTTTCCGAAGAAGGAGCCAGCCTGATCACGCAGTATCCCTGGCCCGGAAATATCCGTGAAATGCGAAATTTCTGTCAGAGACTCTCCATACTGACCCAGAATCCGCTTGCCACACCTGCAGATATCCTGAAGGTCCTTCCGGATGCAGCTGCCGCCCTCACTCCAAACGGGCCGAAAAAAACGGACCGGTCAACGCCCGGGGACGCACCGGTCTATTCCCTTTACGATGAGCGGGAAGAAATTCTGAAGGCGCTCTATACCTTCCACAACAGCCGCACAAAAACTGCTGAATTTCTCGGAATAGACAAAAGCACCTTGTGGCGGAAAATGAAAAAATATCACATTCTTCTTCCATGATCTTTCACACAAAAATGGGGAATGCGCGAAATGGCGCATTCCCCATTTTTGATCAGTATTTTCCAAAGCCCGTGTTACTTTAATCCATTTTCAGCCATATAGTCAGCCTCATACTTGGTCACGTATTCCGTTGCTGCTGTGGTATCCATGTAGTCTGCGATCAGCTTATTTGCGTCAATGTACTCATTCTTCCATGCATCCGTCTCGGATACGCTTCCGAGTACCTCGCTCCAGTAAGCTGCAGCCTCATCACTCATGGCTGCCGGAGCTGCAACACCACGCCATACCGGAACCTCTACATTGTTGTAATCTCCCACCTCACTTAAGGTCGGAGCATCTGCCAGATTGCCGGTATAACGCTCATTCGCCAGTGCCAGGATCGGGATCAGGGAACCGGCCTCGACATATTCAGAGGCTGCTGCAGGTTTTGCGATCACAAACTCCACATGTCCGCCTAATGCCGCTGTGATCGCGTCACCGGTAGAATCATAGGTAATGTAAGTCAGCAGGTCTTCGGATACTCCCAGTTCTGCGATCAATGCCTGATAGGTAGCAATATCATCACCCTTTGAGCCTCCGATCACTACCTTATTGCCTGCCTTTACTGCGTCAATGACATCTGCAAAGGTATCGTATTTTGCGTCTTTTCCCTTGAATAAAAGCTGCTTGTCCACTGCCATAACCGCAAGAATACGGAAATTAGAGGAACGGTTCTTGGTATTGGTCACCATCGGCATCAGATCGCCGCTGTTGAAGGTCAGAAGCTGATAATCCGCATTCTTTTTCAGACCTGCCACTTCATTACGTCCTACCTCACCGGAACCGTCTGTCTTGTTGGTCACTACGATAGTCTGGCCATTGACAAGATTCTGGGCAGTCATAATATCGCTGATCTTACGGGTAAAAATATCCGATCCGCCGCCGGCGCTGGATGTACACATCCACTGGATTGTTTTAGTCGGAGTAAAGGTTCCATCCTTCACATCCTTGCTTCCGCCGCAGCCGGTCACCAGTACGGATGCTGCCATAACGCCTGCCATGATACCTGCTAAAAGTCTCTTTTTCATAAATATAAACCCTCCATTTATTATTTTCACAGTTTTTGTTTTTTCAGGCTGCCGCACCTTTCTTTTTGGCCAGAACCGGGCGCATGGCTGAAGCAAGAATAATCGCAAAGAAAATGATCATCAGCACACAGGTGATCGGTCTTGTAAAGAAAATGCTTAGGCTTCCGCCGGAAAGCATAAATGCCTTACGCATATTGTTCTCCAGAAGCGGTGCCAGTACAAAGGATAACAGCATCGGGGCTGACGGGAAATTGTTCTTGTTTAAAAGATATCCCACAATGCCGGACAGGAACATTACAATGACACCATACATGGAATTGCTGGTGCTGTAGGAGCCTACGATGCAGACTACCGTGATGATCGGGATCATGTATTTTACCGGTACAGACAGGATCTGGATCAGGAACGGAATAATACAGATCGCAACCAGTAAGGTGAAAACGTTTGCCAGATACAGGGACGCGATCAGGCCCCAGCAGAACTCCGGCTCATTCTCAAACAGGAGCGGGCCCGGAGATAAGCCCCACATCATCAGACCGCCTAATAAAACAGCGCCGGTACCGGATCCCGGGATTCCCAGTGCCAGAAGCGGTGCAAAGGCGCCTGCCGCCGCTGCGTTGTTTGCTGCCTCTGCTGCCGCAATACCCTCAATCGCGCCGGTACCAAGAGGCTCCTCACTCTTAAACTTTTTCTGGACAGCATAGCCCATGAAGGATCCTGTGGTTGCACCCGCTCCCGGAAGAACACCGATAAAGGTTCCCAGAAATCCAGAACGGAGTGCCGGCGGAAGCAGTCTTTTAAAGTCATGACCGGTCAGCATGGAACCGCGGATGGAAAGCTTCATCTCGTGTTTCGCGGAACCTGCACGCTTCTCATTGTCGGAATCACGGTCATTGATCAGCTTAATGACCTGCGCAAAGCCAACCGCACCAATGACAAACGGAGTAAACGGAATTCCGCCAAGCAGATGCATGCTTCCAAACTCATAACGCGGAGCGCCGGACAGGGTATCCATGCCCATGCTTGCAAGCAGAATACCAAAACAGGTAATGACTACGCCCTTAATCGGATTTTCTCCGACCAGCCAGCTGATGGATGTCATGGCGATCAGCAGAATCGCTGTCATCTCGGACGGACCAAATTTCAGTCCCAGGTTTGCAAGGCCGGGTCCCATAAAGGTCAGGATAAACATGCCGATGGTGCCGCCGATGCAGGAGGCCATGTTTGCGGTTAAAAGCGCCTGTCCGGGTCTCTTTCTCTTTGTTGCCATCGGATAACCGTCCAGAGTGGTGCATACCGCCGGGGAATCTCCCGGGATGTTTAAAAGAATTGCGCTGAAGCTTCCGCCGTACATATTGGAATAGTACAGGGCGCCCAGCATGATGATCGCCGTTGCCGGATTAAACTTGTATGTCAGCGGCAACAGCAGTGCAACACCGGCCAGAGAACCAATACCTGGCATTGCGCCAACAATCAGTCCAAGAACTGCGCCAAGCATACATACTCCAATGTTCATCGGAGTCAGTGCTGTGCCAAAGCCCTGGATCAGCATGGAAAAGTTTTGCATATTCCGTTTCCTCCCTACATAAAGTTTTCAAACAGTCCCCACGGGAACTGAACCTGCAGCCATCCGGCAAAAACCCCCAGCACAATGACTGCCACGATCGCTTCAATGATGATGATGTGCAGGATCGGAGTTCCCTTCTCAATCACCAGAAGCCAGAAGAGCACATACAGAAAGATCATCGGGATCATGCCAATGATAAAGCTTCCCGCGATCACACCTGCGCCGCCTGCGATAACCAGAAGCTCATTTTTGTTGTACTGTGGTTTATCCTCCTCTTTCAGTGTCTGGAAGAATGCGGCCACACTGGAAATCACCATGACCACAGCAATGATGCTGGGGAAAAATCCCGCTTTCGGTTCCTTGTCCCAGAACTCCAGCTGCGTAAATCCAACCACTACAAACACCACTCCCATCAGTGCCATTGCGATCGGGATCAGCTGTTTTGAACCAAACCTTTTCACCTTGTTCTACCTCCTCTTACTCACATCCTGCTCCGGATGTCCTGATAAGCATATAGAAAGCAAGGCTTGTGCCATGTTGCTGTTTTTGGGCTGTTTTTTGTAAAACATTGTTCAAAGCGTCAAATTTCATCGTGATTTTGTCCAATTTGGCACTCTGTTTCTTCTTTTTCGCTCATCACTATGTCCTGATATGTTGCTTTTTTCTCAATTATGTTTCCATTCCCTTTATTATGTTTCATGTTGTTTCATTTTAGTGCGCATCGTTTCATTGAAACAAAGAAAAAGGACCCCTTTCGGAGTCCCCTTCCTATATGCAATACAAAATTTATACTGGATGGCTTTGTTATTTTGCTGCAACAGCTGCCATAGTAGCACACTGTTTTACAGCATTCTCAAACGATGCCGTTGTCACCACACCTTTACCTGCAATATCGTAAGCAGTTCCGTGACCGCAGGTAACGATCGGGATCGGGAAGCCTCCTGCAACGGTAATACCGCCCTCGAAACCAATCAGTTTCAGCGCGATCTGGCCCTGATCATGATACATGGTAACCACGCCGTCAAACTCTTTCTTAACCAGAGCCTTGTGGAACACGATATCAGACGGATATGGGCCGGTAGCATTGATGCCTTCCTTCTGTGCCCACTCGATAGCCGGACGGATGACATCAATTTCCTCACGTCCGCAGTCCCCATTCTCACCGCAATGCGGATTCAGCGCAGCAACACCGATCCTCGGATTCTCAATTCCTGCTCCGGTCAGGGTCTTATAGGAAAGACGGATTGCCCGCTTAATGCGAAGTCCATCATTCTCGCTTAAGTCCGCGCTTACCTGGGAAATCGGAATGTGGCTCGTGGTTCTGGTCGTATAAAGACCGTTGGTAACATTGATTTCGCCAAATGGATCTGTGTGTCCCAGAAGCTTTGCAAGATAATGATGCTCACTCTCTAAGGTCAGTCCGGCGTCATGCATTCCGGCTTTATTTAACGGTCCGAATACATAACCGCCAATCTTGCCCGCCTTCCATAACTCAACACCAAGCTTCAGCATATCCAGACATGCTTTTCCGCTTTCCACCGTTTTTGTGCCAAACGGAACCTGTGCCGGATCCAGATTTTTCTGGTCAAGTACCGGAAGTCCCTTGCTCCAGTCCGCCTCGTCAACATCGGAAATCACCTGCAGTGCTACTTTATCCTTCGCGCCAATCACATCCAGAGCACGCTCCAGCACTCTGAGATCTCCAATCACTACCGGTCTGCAGTATTCATCATAAAATCCTGCTGCCGCACATTTTGCTACAAGCTCCGGTCCTACCCCCGCAGCATCTCCAAGAAGTACACCAATCACTGGTTTTGTTGCCATATCAAATACCCTCCTTTTTCCTTAAATGCACTGTTATTTTTTTGCATTTATGTTCTGATCATATAATAAGCAAGGTATATGCCAACCTGGCGCATCCGGCTGTTTTTTTCTTTTTGCAGATATTGTACACCTTTTTACCGCGTTTTTTCATACTTCAGACCTTCGCTTTTCCTGCGGTCTGTTCCGTTTCCCGGCAGTCGGTTCTATTTTTTCCGTTTTTATGTTTCATATTTTCATATACTTTTCTTTTTGTTTCTTTTTGTTTCACCCATTTTGCGCTTACCGGTTACTGGATCCAGTCACCGCGATAGGTCTTTACGCCGTTTTCGGTGGTCCAGAGCTTGTATGGATAAGTCCGGCCCTGTAAAGCAGGGTCACATGGATAGGTTGTAACAGGACCATCGTTATCGGAAGCTCCGGGCAGAGTTCCCGCTGACTGATTTCCGTCACTGTTTTCGGATGTCCCAAGCAGTTTTCCCGCAAAATAGCAATCGGTCAGCTGCACATCTGAATCTTTATCAGCCTTACCTACCAGACCTCCCACCGGCCGCTGGCCTGTAATACTTGCTCCGCCTGTCAGCGGGTCTGCTTCTGCAGCACTGGCATAAGACTGGTTTCTGCCTGCAACATAGCATTCTGTGATCTCTGCTTCTGCCTTCTGGTCCGGACCATAGGCAATCTCAAGGTGAGCAATCAGGCCTCCCGTTGCATCACTGACATATCTGCCATCCAGAAATCCTGAAAAAACAGACTGCCGGATCTTCATGCTTTTTCCGATTCTGGCATGGCCGATCAGGCCTCCGACCGTTTTTCCGTTATGTCCATATATTTTGCTGATCAGGGCATTCTTTCCGTACACATACACATGATCCAGTTCCAGCTCTTCCACATCCGCAGATGCTACTGCACCACCAACATCACCATTGTCACCGTTCGTGGCGGTGATACACATATCGTCTCCGTAAATGCGTATATTCTCTAAACGCACATAGGTGTCTTTTGCGGAATTTCCCTTTGCAAATGCCAAAATCCCGGCTGCAGTTCCATTGCCCTTTACCTGCAGATTCTTCATACTCAGATCCTGAACCTTCAGATGCGTGTTGGATAAAATAAATGCGGATGCATTGCCCCATTGCTGTTTATAATGCTTCTGGATTCCAATGTCCAGTCCCGCGATGGTATAATGGTTGCCATCATATAATGTAAGATCCGGATTCTCGATGCACTTAAAGCTGCCGGCTTCGGTATAGCCCTGACTGTCATAGTCATGAAAAACCTGAACCGGCTCACCCGGATACCGTTCTTCCAGCTCATCGCAATATGGCGCAGTTTCCGCAAGAACCGGAGCATCCGGATCCTCGTCCTTCCTCCAGAGAATATTATCGGTCTGCTCTACGGTCGTAATCTGGAATTGCTCCCTATTGTAAAAGCTCAGATTGATCAGATGTCTGGCACTAAAAACCTCTGCGGTATGCTCGTGAAGCTCCCCGAAATAGCTGTTTACCGTAATGCTGCCGGGATCCGAGGGAGCCGGGATCACATTTGCTTTGCTGATGGCAAAGCGGTGATCTCCTCCGGGAACGGAACCCTTATAATCCCATTTCCATTTGATGGCGCTGTTGTCCAGATTCTCTCTTAATTCCAGGATATCTCCCAGATTGCTGTTTCCGTAATATTTGAAATCGTCCGGGTTTTCGCCGATTTTTAAAATAACGATTCTTCGACACGGTTCCAAAGCAGCCGCCTGCCCCCGGTGTATTTACGACAAGCTCACTGATCTTTTTGCCATTTCCCTCATAGACCAGATCAAATTCCGGCTCCAGCGGCGCATAACAGCCCGGAGCTGTCCCGGTCCACTCCTCTGTCAGAACCTCTCCCTGTTTCCTGTATATTTTGTAGTAAACAGAGATGTTATCAGCCGCCTGTATTGCCGGCGCATGGCTGCTGTGTATTTCACGCACAACGGCATTCCGGTAAGCCCGCCAGGACATATCTTCGCTTTGCGATATCACATATGCGCCCGGCTGTTCTGCCGGAGAATTCAGTCCCAGCTTCTGCTCATTTGCTGCCGGATGGAAATCCGAAACCCGCCTGTTCGGATTTTCCAGATGCCGGATATTGGAAACCACGATTTTGCCGTTAGCGACTTTCTGAAACAGGCTGTTTGTCTGACACACCGAACCGGCTGCCGTATTGCCGCTTTCGGTCACTGTTTCCGCGTAAATACGGATATCCTCTCCCGGGATCAGCGCAATGTCATTTCCACCATGATCCGATCTCATATCACCTCTCAAATCCGCACATCGCGCGCCCTGAATGGAAACATCATCCAGGATCACATCACAGACACTGCCGGCTCCCTTCATCAGTACACGCTCATCCTGCGTAAAGCTATTTAAATCGATCCAGCCCTTTGCTCCGCTCGCCGCACCCTCGACCCACAGCTTTAATCCATTCACACCTGACGGAATCTCTACTTCCACATATAAAACTTCTTCATTATGAACGGTAACCTTCATTTCCACCTGCTCCGGATCTTTCTTTTCCGGCTCAGTCAGAGAGGCTCCTGCATAATATCCGACTGCTTCCCCATAAAACCTCTCACGTTTTTTGGGATCTCCTGTAAGCCCGGACAGCTCTGAAAATTCCGCTGCGGTTCCCTGAAAGATATAGCGGTCAGAGTACCAGACTTCCCGGACAGCTCCTGTCCCAGGCGCATAGACGATCAGATAGCTGCCGTCCGTGCGGACTGTCTCATCAATAGATCCAAAGGGAAGCAGACGCTCCCGGATCCCTTCCGTTGTATTGCCTGCGCCTTCGCCCGGCTGATACAAAATACAGTACAGATCAGCTGCATCTGCTCCGGTGCTTCCGGTAATTGCAGACAGCGCAATTCCGATCTTGTCCGCGGAAGCATTTGATTCCGCTTTCAAAGTACCGTTTGTGTTTTCCGTGTCATTCCCACCATACTGATGCAGAAGGCGCTCCATGACCCCGCCGGATTTTGCCAGGCTTAGATTATTCTGGGCTGCCAGGAAAATTTCCTTCGCGGTGCGGTCCATCTCCATGCGCCGCAGACTGCTCTGATAGCGGATCGCCGCAACAAAAGAAACACCGGCAAGAATCAAGGTGATTGCAATGACCACCAGAAATTCCGCCAGTGTAAACGCTCCGCTCCTGTGTTTTTTTGTATATGATCTGTATTCCATCTCTTTCTCCTCCGGGAAAGCATTTTTACTCATCCTGTCCTTCCAGATTCACCGCGCGCACAACCAGCTTGTCCAGATGTGCCGCCGGCTCACGGTCCGCATTTGCGACATCGCGCTTGTAATAGACGTTGATATCCTCCAGTATAAAGCAGCTGTCCGTATACCGGTATTGATCCACATCAAAGCTTGTACAGAACAGTCCGCCCATGGCGCCATCCGAGAGAAGCGGCACCTTTGTGTCGTCACTCAGATACACTTTGCAGATGCCGGCCCGTTCTTCCCCGGCGACCTGATATGGCACAACAGAAAGACGCATCCAGTCTCCGG
>ERZ773164.1038-NODE-1038-length-29626-cov-8.194244_pt1 | contig 29626 bp, 25 predicted proteins | sample MGYA00511917_ERZ773164 | MGnify/ENA primary metagenome ERZ773164 (study PRJEB29015, sample SAMEA2737847) | human gut metagenome | biome: human gut; feature: human-associated habitat; material: faeces | place: China | collected 2012 ...
GCTGGCCGCCATTGCGGATGCGATGCCGACCTCAGCCTGACAGCCGCCGACCGCGCCTGCAACGGTTGCGTTGCGCATGGCGAGGTAGCCGATCGCACCGGCGTTGAACAGGGCGTCAATCAGCCGTTCGTCCGAGATGTTGTAGCAGTCCTGCAAGGCAAACAGCATGCCCGGCAGAACACCGGCGCTGCCTGCGGTCGGAGCCGCGACAATCAGGCCCATAGAAGCATTTACCTCAAGCACTGCCATCGCGTACTGCGCCGCTTTGTGCAGCACGTCCCCGCAGATGGAGCGGCCTTTGGCCGCGTGCTGCGCCAGCTTTTTTGCCTCGCCGCCAATCAGGCCGCCCATGGACTTGACTGGCGTTTTGAGCGGTGTCAGCGCGGATGAGCGCATGATTTCAAGCGCCCTCTTCATACGGTGCGTGACCTCATCACGCGTGGTTTCGCCCAGCTGGCACTCGCGGCGGCGCATGATCTCGGAGATGGGGAGCTGCTGCTGCGTGCAGAGTGCAAACAGCTCGGATGCGTTTTTGAAATCCATAATCTGCTCTCCTCCTTACGGTTCGATGATCATGACGTCGTGGACGTTGGGATTGTTTTTGAGCGGTTCCTCAATGCCCTCGGGGAAATGACCGTCCGACTCGACGATGGTGTAGGCGGTGTTGCCCTTGGACTCGCGGAACAGGCGCATGAAGGCAATGTTGACGCCGCGGTCACTTAAGACCTTGGTGATGTGGGCCACAACGCCAGGCTTATCCTGCTGCACTACGATGACAGCGCTGTACTCGCCTGTGAAATCTACTTTCACGTCGTTGATCCGGACGATGCGGACTTTGCCGCCTCCTAAGGATTCTCCCCGGATGGTCATGATCTGGCCGTTTTTGTTGGTCATGGAGATGTCCACAGTGTTTGGATGAATCTCGGTTTCGGTCTCGTTCGGGGTGAAGGTATAAGCCAGGCCGGTTTCCTGCGCAATCTCGAAGGAATTGCGGATGCGCATATCGTCGGTGGAAAATCCCATGATGCCGCCGAGGAGTGCCCGGTCGGTTCCATGGCCGTGATAGGTCTTCGCAAAGGATCCGTAAAGGGTGAAATCTGCCCGGATCACGCTGCCGCCGATCATTTTCTGAGCCAGAAAACCGATGCGGGCCGCGCCTGCTGTGTGGGAACTGGACGGGCCGATCATGTTTGGTCCGAGCACATCGAAAACACTGATAAATGACATCTTAAGCCTCCTGAGTTTCTTTGATGATGAAGTTGTGGTAAATGGTATCTACAATGACGCCGATGGCGTTATCGCCGGAAATATTGCAGGCAGTTCCAAAGGAATCCTGGGTGATGTAAAGTGCAACCATGATCGCGCAGATCGGACCGTTCGGATCTCCGGCAGTGGTGCCGAATACCATATAGAGGAACGGAAGCGCGGTCATGATGGATCCGCCCGGAGCACCCGGGGAAGCAACCATGGCAACACCGAGGGTCATGATGAACGGAACAACGGTAGCCAGGCTGATGGGCAGCTGGTTCATCAGGCAGACTGCGGTAGCGCAGGCTGTGATGGTGATCATGGAACCTGCCATATGGATATTGGCGCACAGCGGAACCACGAAGTTACGGATCTGCTCACAGACACCGTCGTTGGCTGCGCACTGTAAGTTAACCGGGATGGTGGCAGCGGAGGACTGGGTTCCCAGTGCGGTTGCGTATCCCGGAAGCTGATTTTTGATCAGGGTTAACGGGTTCTTCTTGCTGATGGTTCCGGCAACGATGAATTGAATGGTGATGCAGATCAGGTGCATGGCAATGACAACCAGGAATACCTTCCAGAGGATGCCAAGAATTGCAAAGGTCTTGCCGGAAATGGTCATATCCGTGAAGGTGCCGCAGATGTAAAGCGGCAGCAGCGGGATGATGACATTGTGGAGTACTTTGTCAATGATGGAGGAGAAATCCTTCATTGCATTGTACAGGGTATCACCGATCTCTTTTCCACGCATGGAAGAGAGGCACAGGCCCAGGACGAAAGCCAGGACCACTGCGGACAAGGTGTCCATGACCGGCTGGATAGCGATGGTGAAGTACGGGGACAGAGAGATCTCTGCGGTAGCAGCAATCTTGTCCAGCGCGTCAGCACTCATAAAGCTCGGAAACAGGCTTTCCGCAACCAGGAAAGATGCGGAACCTGCGATCAGGGTAGAGCCGTAAGCCAGGGCCACGGTGATGAGCAGGAGTTTTCCTGCGCCCTGGGACAGGTCTGCGATACCCATGGTAACGTAAGCCAGGATCATGAGCGGGATGACGAATTTTAAAAAGTTACTGAAAAATCCGGACAGTGTGACAACAAGACGGCAAAAGCCCTCCGGCAGAAACTGACCGAATAAGATACCGAGGATGATCGCCAGGATCAGCTTTGGTACAAGCCCCATTTTGAATTTCTTTTTTTCCATTTGTAAATTCCCTCCAATAACAAAAATGTGAATCACTTGCTGAAATCTGCAGCAATTATATACAGATTTCATAAAAAACAGCGGTTGACGTCTTCGCAGGTGCATTATATCATGGTAGTATAAATGAATCAAATTCATAGTTTTTATGAGTATATTGAAAATAATTCAATTATAGGGAGGCGTTTTATGGAATTTCGTCAGCTTCAGACTTTTATTCAGGCTGCACAGCTTCAGAGCTTTTCCAGGGCGGCAGTTCAGCTTGGTTATTCGCAGTCGGCGGTGACGGTCCAGATCCGCATACTGGAAAAGGAGCTTGGAACGCGCTTGTTTGATCGGATGGGAAAGCAGGTGGTATTGACACCGCAGGGACAGAAATTTTTGATGCATGCGAACACGATCCTCTACGAGGTAAACCGTACCCGTCTGTCCATGCATGAGGATGAGGAGCTGAAAAATCCGCTTCACATCGGCACGATCGAATCGCTGTGTGCGGCCAAATTACCGGCTATTGTGAGTCGCTTCCGGGAACATCATCCACAGGTAAAGCTTCAGATCACGGTGGGAACCCCGGAAGAGCTGATTCGCATGATGGAGCACGATCAGCTGGATATCATTTATATTCTGGACGCGACCAGGTGGAGTGAAAGCTGGGTGAAGGCCATGGAAGTGGCAGAGCCGGTCGTATTTGTGGCATCCCCGGCATTCTGGGCACAAAAATACGCAGAATGCGAGAAGAACGGCACAGTGAAATGGAGGACAAAAACAGTTGGGCAGGAAGAAATATCGGTTCGGCAGATAACATTGGACCAGATTTTACAGGAACCATTTTTTTTAACAGAGAAAAATGCCAATTACCGCCAGGCACTGGACCAGCACCTGGCCTCCTGCCGCTGCTGCCTGTCCCCGGTTCTGGAAATCAGTGATACAGCCTTTATCATCCAGATGCTGGAGCGGAACTGCGGTCTTTCGTTTCTCCCGCTGTTTGCGGTGCAGAAGCAGATCTGGGAGGGAACACTTGCTGCTGTAGAGGTGGATGATGTGGAAATATCCATGTATCGTCAGATCTTTTATCATAAAAATAAGTTCAGGACGCGGGAAATGGAGCAGTTCATTACCTTTGCGTCCGAGGAAGAAAACCATTGATGAAAAATTAATCCCATAAACGAAGTGGTTATGGTATAATCAATGTTAATTTGTAAATTTATCTGACAGAAAGGCGAAGCTATGAATTTTCTAAAGAAACAGTCCCCGGTGCGGATTATTTCGCTGGGCTTTGCGCTAGTGATCCTGATCGGATCGGTGCTCTTAAGCCTGCCCTGCAGCATTCGGGACGGAGTTACGCTGCGTTACATTGACGCCCTTTATATGTCTACCAGTGCGGTGTGCGTAACAGGACTTCTCACGGTAGACGCAGGGGATACGTTTACGCCGCTTGGACAGTTTTTTCTGGGTATGCTGATCCAGGTCGGCGGTCTTGGGGTGACAGCTGTGGGAACCGGTGTGATCCTGGCTATGGGCAAGAAAATCAACCTGAAGGCCAGAAATCTGATCCGGGAGGCCGGGAATCTGGATTCCGGAAAGGGCGTGATCCGTTTTATCCGGCTGGTATTTCTGACTACGGTTACATTTGAACTGGCCGGAGCCGCATTGAGCTTTCTGGTATTTCGAAAAAGCTTTCCGCCGTTAAAGGCGGCAGGAGTCAGCCTGTTTCATTCGGTGGCTTCCTTCAATAACTCCGGATTTGACATTCTGGGCGGCGGTCAGAACCTGATTCCGTACCAGGATGATATACTTTTGAATCTGGTGACTTGCGCCCTGGTTATTTTTGGCGGCATCGGCTTTTTGGTGATCCGTGAGGTCATTGCAAAACGGTTCCGATGGAAAAAGCTTTCCATGCACGCCAAGGTGGTGCTGTTTATGAGCCTGGTGCTGACGGCAGCCGGCACAGTGCTTTTAAAGCTGACAGAGGATATTACCTGGATGGGAGCTTTCTTTACCAGTGTATCCGCAAGAACCGCCGGATTTTCTACATTTCCGCTGGGATCTTTTTCCAGCGCAGGACTTCTGACGGTCATCGTGCTGATGGTGATTGGCGCTTCTCCGGGTTCTACCGGGGGCGGTATCAAGACTACCACCTGTTATGTGCTGTTTGAGGGAATCCGTTCTTCGGCAACAAATACATCGGAGAAGGCATTCCGCTATGCGGTCCCGGCTGACGCGTTCCGCAAGGCGGCAGTGATCACACTGCTGGCCATCGGTATTGTGCTGTCCGGAACTTATATTCTGGTGATTTTAGAGCCGGGCGTACCGTTTCTGGACGCGCTGTTTGAAATGAGCAGTGCCTTTGGTACTGCCGGACTTTCGACCGGAATTTCTGTGGGACTTTGCGATGCGGCAAAAATCCTGACCATTCTGATCATGTTTATCGGAAGGCTGGGACCGCTGACGATCGCCTCCCTCTGGTATTTTACCAAGGGTGAGCGGGTAAGCTATCCAGAAGGAAATATCGCGATTGGATAAAAATTGGAAAAGGGCATGGAGGAAAGCAATGTTCAAAAAGAAGAGTAATGAAAAAAACACTTACGGAATCGTTGGTCTTGGCCGTTTCGGACATGCGCTGGCTCTGGAGCTGGCAGCGGCTGGAGCAGAGCTTGTGGTGCTGGATAAAGAAGAAGAAAAGGTGCGGGAGCTGCGGGAGTATACGGAAAATGCTTACGTAGTGCATGCGCTGGATAAAAAGACACTGTCGGAGACCGGTGTGCAGAACTGCGATGTGGCGGTGGTCTGCATCGGTGAACAGCTGGATATCTCCATCCTGACTACACTGAATCTGGTGAGCCTTGGGATACCGACTGTCATCTCCAAGGCCTCCAGTATGGAGCATGGGGAAATTCTGGAAAAGATCGGGGCCCAGGTGGTTTACCCGGAGCGCGACATGGCAGTGCGTCTGGCACACCGGCTGGAGGCAGTCCGCATGCTGGACTTTATCCAGCTGAGTGAAAAACTGAATATCTCCAAGATGATCATGCCGGAGCGCAGCGTAGGAAAAACCGTTGTGGAGGCCAATCTGCGCGGACGGTTTGGTGTCAACATCATTGCGGTGGAGAATGATGGAAAGCTGATCGAGACCATTACACCGGATTATGCGTTTAAGAAAGGTGATATTGCCTATATTTCCGGAAGCAAGGAGGCTTTAAACAGGCTCAGTGAATGGAATGGAAAAGCATAAGGCAGAGCGCACAGAAGCCTGAGAAGCAGACAAAAGGAACATACAGAGAATCCAAAAGAAACACAAAAAAACTGAGGCGAAAACAATGGGAAAAACGTATGGTTTTGATAAAGCAGTGGACCGGAGAAAAACGAGCTGTTTAAAATATGATTTTGGCATGGAGCGCAAAGGACGTGATGATCTCTTACCGCTGTGGGTGGCAGATATGGATTTTCAGCTTCCAGAGGAGATCCTTGCGGACTTCCGGTCGCGGATCGATCATGGGATTTTTGGCTACACGGATCCGGACCAGGAATACTTTGATGCGCTGGATCACTGGTTCTTCACGCGTCATGGCTACCATGTAGATCGGGAAACGGTGACAGTGGGCTGCGGCGTGGTATACGGCCTTGCCACCGGCGTAAAGGCATTTACAAAGGAGGGCGATGCGATCCTCATCCAGCAGCCGGTATATTATCCGTTCCGGGAAGTCATTTTACCAGCTTCCGGACTCTGGACGCGAAATACCAGGACAGCCTGGTGCTGTATACTTCACCAAGCAAAACCTTTAACGTGGCAGGATTTCAGCCGGCAAACATCATCATCCAGAACCAGAAGCTCCGGAAAGCTTACCGGAAAGCAAATGCGGCAGCGGGCTACAGTCAGGGAAACATTATGGGGCAGGTTGCCGTGAAAACCGTGTATACCAAAGGCGCGCGGTGGGTGGATGAGCTTTTGGAGTATCTGACCGGAAACATGGAATATATGCGCACATTTGTGAAGGAGAACTTCCCGAAGGCGCATTTTGTGGAGCCGGAGGGTACCTATCTGACCTGGGTAGATTTTTCCGGCTATGGCTTCACCGATGAAGAGCTCGAGCATCTGATGGTAGAGGAGGCAAAGCTGTGGCTGGACTCTGGCAAGGTATTCGGACCGGAAACAGCACAGTTTGAGCGTTTCAATCTCGCCTGTCCGCGAGCCACGGTCGTGAAGGCAATGGAGCAGCTGAAAACTGCGCTTGATGTGCATGTCAGATGGAACTGAAAATCCAGAATAAAATAGAAAAGGACATTTGACTTTTTGGAAATAAGGTGTTACTATTGTATAGAAAAAGGACATATGACATACGAAAATCGGTAATAGTGACGAAAATGTGCCGGCTTTTTGAGAAGCTTTGTCCGTATACTTTCCATGTTCCAAAGCTTATAATAGCAACAACTTCATAAAACAGGTGACAATATGTATATTCTGGAGATGGGTCCAGAGTTTCTACCAACTGCCGTAAAGAGTTGACTACATAGTTACATGAACCGGGAAAACCCGGGAGTTTCATGCGACTGTGTGCTGCTCCGGAAAGAAAAAAACCAGCAGAGAATTTCGCATGAGCGCGGAATTCTCTTTTTTGTTTTACCGGAGATTGCACAAGGTGCAATTTCAGAGAGATGTATGGGGATACAGAATATGAAAGTGAAAGGAGGACAGGGCGGCGCGCGCACACAGAACCTGTGTTGAAGAAATCAAATCCTGAAAGCGAGAACGAAACATGGGAAAAAGAGAAGGTTTTTTCGAACGGTTTTTTAAGGTTTCACAGAGCGGCTCCACAATGCGTACCGAGGTTCTGGCCGGTATCACAACTTTTATTACGATTGCCTACATTCTGATCCTGAATCCACAGATTCTGGCAGATCCATTTGCAATCGTTGGCAATGCGGAGATGGCATCCAAGGTTTCCAATGGTGTATTTATCGGTACCTGCATTGGCGCATTTATCGGCACCATGCTTTGCGCGGTATACGCGAAGGTGCCGCTGGCTCAGGCTCCCGGTATGGGACTGAATGCGTTTTTTGCCTACACGGTGGTGCTGGGCATGGGATATACCTATAACCAGACACTGACGATCGTGTTTTTATCCGGCCTGCTGTTCATTGTAATCACGGCAGTCGGACTGCGGCAGGCAATCATCCGCGCTATTCCGGAACCGATCAAGCTGGCGATCACGCCCGGTATCGGACTTTTTATCACCATCATCGGACTGAAGAATGCAGGACTGGTAGTCAGCAATCCATCCACGCTGGTAAGCATGGTGGATTTTGCACAGTGGAGAAATGGAGAAAATACCGAGCTGATCTGCGGCGCGCTGGTTGCATTATTTGGCCTGATCGTGATTGGCCTGCTGCATGCAAAACAGGTTAAAGGCGCGATTCTCATTGGCATCGTGGCAGCAACTCTGGCAGGCATTCCGTTAGGTGTTACCAGACTTTCCGCATTTGATCTGAATCTGTTTTCCAAGTTCCGCGATTTCGGAGAAGTATCTCTGTTTAAGCTGGATGTGGCTGGTTTATTTGAAGGAAAGAGTGTGACCGAGGCTGTCTTTATTATCATTATGCTGGTATTAAGCTTCTCTCTGGTAAATATGTTTGACTCCATGGGAACCCTGATGGGTGCAGGAAGACAGTCAGGACTCATTGATGAAAATGGTGATGTCATCCATATGCAGGAAGCTCTGATGGCAGATGCCATCTCCACGGCGGCAGGCGCACTGGTTGGAACTTCCACGGTCACTACAGTAGTAGAGTCCAGTGCAGGAATCGCGGCAGGCGGACGCACCGGTATGACCAGTTTTGTAACTGCAATCGCATTTCTGGCAGCAATCATCTTTGCACCGGTAGTTGGCATTGTTCCGGCAGCAGCAACCGCTCCGGCCCTGATTTTTGTGGGAATCCTGATGTTGTCCAACATCAAAGAAGTAGATTTCTCCGATATGACCAATGCACTTCCGGCATTCTGCACCATCGTGTTCATGCCGTTTACCTATTCCATCGCAAATGGAATCGCTATGGGCCTGATCTCTTACTGCCTGTTAAAGGTGCTTTCCCGCAGAAGATGTGAGGTTGAAGTACTGACCATGGTCATTGCGGTAGTGTTTGCGTTCCGCTACGCGTTTATGACACTGGGATAAGAGCAGGTTTCAAAACCCTTGTATCGATTTGAAAAAACACAGGGAAGGATAACAACAAATATGAAACAGAAACAGACCTTTGCCCTGAGAGGCAATCTTGTATACACAAAAGAAATCGGAACAATGGAAATCCTTGAGCAGCAGTATCTGGTCTGCGAGGACGGAAGGGTGCAGGGAATCTATCCGGAACTTCCGCAACAGTTTTGCGGCATTCCGGCAGAAGATATGGGAGACCGGATCATCATCCCCGGACTTACGGATCTTCACGTTCATGCACCGCAGTATTCGTTCCGGGGACTAGGCATGGATCTGGAGCTTCTGGACTGGCTGAATACCAACACCTTTCCGGAGGAGAGCAAGTACCGGGATCCGGAGTATGCAAAGAAGGCGTATGATATCTTTGTAAAGAATTTAACACACGGCGCTACCACAAGAGCCTGTGTGTTTGCCACCATTCACAACGAAGCAACCATTCTTCTGATGGACCGGCTGGAAGAGGCAGGAATTGCGGCGATGGTGGGCAAGGTGAATATGGACCGCAACAGTCCGGACTATCTGCGGGAGGCTTCTGCAGAGGAATCTGCAAAGGCAACCAGGGAATGGATCCGGGCAGTCGCAGAACGGCATTACGAGTATGTGCAGCCAATCCTGACTCCACGGTTTACGCCAAGCTGCAGTGATGAATTAATGGAGCTTTTACATGATATCCAGAAAGAAACCGGGCTTCCGGTGCAGTCTCATTTATCGGAGAATCCGGGAGAAATTGCCTGGGTGCAGGAGCTCTGTCCGTGGGCAGAATTTTATGGAGATGCCTACGATCATTTCGGCATGTTTGGCGGGGAATGCCGCACCATCATGGCTCATTGTGTCTACTCCGGTGAAGAGGAAATCCGCCGGATGAAGGAGAATGGAGTTTTTATTGCCCATTGTCCGGAGTCCAACACCAATCTTTCCTCCGGTATCGCGCCGGTACGCCGGTATTTAGATGAGCAGATTCCGGTGGGACTCGGAAGTGATGTGGCAGGAGGTACGACGGAAAACCTGTTCGCGGCCATGCGCCATGCCATTCAGGCAAGCAAGCTCCGCTGGCGCCTGAGTGACCAGGGGTTAAAGGCGCTTACGGTTGAGGAGGTTTTTTATCTGGCTTCTAAGGGAGGAGGCGCTTTCTTTGGTAAGGTTGGAAGCTTTGAGCCGGGGTATGAGTTTGATGCGGTAATTCTGGATGAGACAAGGCTGGAGCATCCGCAGTCACTTGAGGTAAAGCAGCGCCTGGAGCGTGTCATTTATCTCGGTGATGAGCGGGAGGTGGCCGGAAAATATGTGGCAGGCCGGAAAATCTTATAATTTTTATTGAGAAAGAAGTCGTGTGACCTTTCTTTCCGGAGGACAATGCAGTTACAATGATGCTATAGGAGGATGTACCCGTGGATATTTTTCAGAAACTGCCAATGGCAAAACGCAGTGCGATGGAACTGCTGTTTCAGAACTGTACAGAAAAAGTTAAAAATTACATGTTCACTATGGACGTGGCGGCGGGACAAACTTTTATTCAGGCAGGAGAGCCTTGCATTAACATTGTCATTATCCTTTCCGGCAGGGCATCCGGAGTGGAATGGCCGATGCATGGTCATTCCTATCCGTTCAAGGATTTCAGCCCGGGTGATTTTCTGGGCGAGATCGAGAGCTTGGCCGGAATGCGGCAGTACCGGGTCAGCGTGGTCGCGCTGACCGACTGCCGGGTTCTGGCCATACCGGTATTTTGTTACATGGAATGGATGCATTTAGACGTAGACGCGCTCTATATGCGTACCCAGAAAAATGTAACCAGACTGCTTTCCCAGACTGCAGAGGCGCGCAAGTACCTTTTCATGGATGGAAGAGAGCGGCTGATGCTGTATCTGATCCGAAAATACGAGCGGCATGGGCGCGCGGACAACACCTGCAGCCTGAAACAGACCCGCAGCCAGATGGCAGAGGAAATCGGATTTTCCATTAAGACGATGGACCGCAGCATCAAAAAGCTGGAGGAGGAGGGAATGCTCAGACTGGAGAAGGGGAAAATTCAGGTTGACCAGTCCGGCTATCTTGAAATGAAGGAATACATAGAACAGTGTATCGAAGGCAGATCGTAAGGCACGCCTGAACAAAAGAAGGTAAAAATCGCGCATTGGATTTTTACAGGCGCCGATTTCAAATGGAGGGGTAAGCAAATGTATGTAGGAAAGAAGGTAACACGTGTAGATGCCCATGATAAAGCAATGGGCAGAACCCGTTATACCGATGATCTGTGCGACAAGAGCGCATACATCATTCGTGTATTGCATTCCACGATCGCGAATGGGCGGGTTATTTCAATTGATACATCTGAGGCGGAGAAGATTCCGGGAGTCGTAAAAATCTTCACCTGCTTCGATCTGAAGGAAAAGCACTATTTTCCGACTGCAGGCCATCCGTGGTCTACGGACCCGTCTCATCAGGACGTGGCAGACCGTCTGATCATGACAGAACGTGTCCGCTTCTACGGCGATGACATCGGTGCAGTCGTAGCAGAGGATGAGGTGGCAGCAGCCCAGGCACTGCGGGCCATCAAAGTAGAGTATGAGGAGTATCCGTTCGTTATGGATGTGCAGGATGCCATGAAGGAGGATGCTCCGCAGATCCATGAAAATTACCCGGGCAATGTGTTAAAGCACACCATGATCCGCAAGGGTAATTATGAGGAAGCCATCAGGGAGCCGGGCCTTATCAAGGTAGAGGGCTGGTACAGCACGCCGACCGTGCAGCACTGCCATATCGAGAACTTTATCTGTACTGCACAGATGGAGGGCGAGCGCATCCGTATGCTCAGTTCCACTCAGATCCCGCACATTGTCCGACGCGTGGTGGGACAGGCACTGGGAATTGACTGGGGCCGTGTGCAGATTATCAAGCCTTACATCGGCGGCGGCTTCGGCAACAAGCAGGACGTTCTGTATGAGCCGCTTTGCGCATGGGTCTGCATGAACCTGGGCGGTCATCTGGTTAAGCTGGATGTGCCGCGGGAGGAAACCTTCGTTTCCAACCGTGTACGCCATGCGATCCGCAGCCATATCGTATCCTGGGTTCGTCCGGACGGAACCTTTGCGGCAAGAAAGCTGGAGGCATTCTCCGACCAGGGAGCGTATGCATCCCACGGCCACAGCATCTGCGCAAAGGGTGTCGGTGCATTCCCGCAGCTTTACCCGTGCGACAATATTGAGGCAGATGGCTATACGGTATTTACCAATAAGCCGGCTGCCGGAGCCATGCGCGGATACGGTATTCCGCAGGCTATGTGGGCTGTTGAATGCCACACCGATGATGTTGCGGCAAAGATCGGCATGGACCCGATCGCATTCCGCAGAAAGAACCTGATGCCGGTTGGCTTTAAGGATGAATTTTCCAAGAATGAGCTGTACAGCGATACCTTTAACCAGTGTATGGACAAGGGCATGGCAGCAACGGATTACGAGCGTAAATACAAGGAATACCAGAATCAGACCGGCGATATCCGCCGTGGTATCGGCATGTCCGTATTCTGGTACAACACGGCAGTATGGCCAATCTCCCTGGAGACCTCTTCCTGCCGTATGGTATTGAATCAGGATGGTTCCCTGCAGGTACAGCTGGGGGAGACAGAGATCGGCCAGGGTGCTGACACTGCCTATACCCAGATGGCAGCGGATGTGGTAGGTGTCCGCCTGGATCAGGTGCATGTGGTTTCCTGCCAGGATACCGATGTGACCCCGTTTGGCACTGGCGCTTACGCGTCCCGTCAGACTTATACCGCAGGCTTCTCCATCCGCCAGACCGGACTGTTGCTGAAAGAGCGCATTTTGAACTATGCCCATGAGCTGACCCGCATGCCTCCGTACAATCTGGATCTTGTGGAGGGCAACGTTGTCCGCGTGACCGACGGACGCGTGCTGATGAGCGTGGGTGAGCTGGCTACTGAGGCCCTGTACAGCGTAACCCATAGCCAGCACATTACCGCAGAGAGTACCGCCCAGATCAAGTCCAACGCCTACTCCTTCGGATGTTGTTTTGCGGAGGTAGAGGTAGACATTCCGATGTGCAAGGTAAAGCTGCTTGACATTGTAAACGTGCATGATGTCGGAACCCTGATCAATCCTGCCCTGGCTGAGGCACAGGTACACGGCGGCATGAGCATGGGCATCGGCTTCGGCCTGTCCGAGAAGCTGCTGTTTGATCCGAAGACCGGGCGCGCGTTAAATAATAACCTGCTGGACTACAAGCTGTCTACCTTTATGGACCATCCGAGACTGCGTGCTTACTTCGTGGAAAATCCGGAGCCGACCAGTGCCTTCGGAACAAAATCCCTGGGTGAGCCGCCGACCTGTCCGGTTGCTCCGGCCATCCGCAACGCGGTTTATCAAGCCACCGGAGTGGCAGTCAATGACGCGCCGGTGAACCCGCACATTCTGTTTAAACGGTTTAAAGAAGAAGGTTTGTTCAAGGAGGTTACATTATGTATGATTTAAAGGCGCTTTACGAAGCGGAAAGTGTAGAGCACGCAGTAGCGCTCCTGATGGAACATCCGGAAGCGCAGATCATTGCCGGAGGCAGTGATGTGCTGGTGCAGATGCGCGAGGGAAAACGCGCAGGAAAAGAGCTTGTCAGTATTTACGGGATCGACGCCATGCGAGGCGTATCCTTTGAGGAGGACGGTGCCATCCGCATCGGCTCCCTGACCAGTTTTTCCCATATTACCAAGGATCCGATCATCCAGAAATATATCAACGTACTCGGCGAGGCAGTAGACATGGTGGGCGGCCCCCAGATCCGCAACATCGGTACCATCGGAGGAAATACCTGCAACGGCGTGACTTCCGCTGACTCTGCCTCAACCCTCCATGCATGGGACGCGATCGTGGAGATCACCGGACCGGAAGGAGTACGCCGGCTTCCGATCCACGATTTTTACATCAAGGCAGGCAAGGTAGATTTGAGACCAGGCGAGCTGCAGACTGCGATCATCATTCCGAAGGAAGCTTATGAAGGCTATTTCGGACATTATATCAAGTATGCAATGCGCAACGCCATGGATATCGCCACTACCGGATGCTCTGTGAATGTAAAGCTTTCCGAAGATAAAAAAACAATTCTGGATGCCCGGATTGCTTACGGCGTAGCCGGTCCGGTACCGATGCGTGCCCCTTCCGCGGAAGCAAAGATCCGCGGAAAAGAGACGAGCAGAGCGGCAGTCAGGGAGTTCGCCCAGGCAGTCCTTGAGGACATCAATCCGCGGGACAGCTGGCGAGCTGCGAAAGATTTCCGTGAACATATCGCGACGGTACTGGCAGAGCGCGCCCTGTGCGAGTCCATCCGTCTGGCTGGAGGTGAAGTCCATGAGTAAACAGTATAAGCTGCTTTCCTGCACCATTAACGGAAAGAAAGTAGAAAAAATGATCGATGTGCGCGCATCCTTAACCGATGTGCTGCGGGATGATTTCCGCCTTACCAGCGTCAAGAAGGGCTGTGAGGTAGGAGAGTGCGGAGCCTGCAACGTCCTGATCGACGGCGAGTGCTTCAATTCCTGTATTTACCTGGCTGTGTGGGCCGAGGGCAGGGAAATCCTGACCCTGGAGGGCCTGGCAGGACCGAACGGCGAGATGTCCGACATTCAGCAGGCCTTTATTGATGAGGCCGCTGTCCAGTGCGGATTCTGTACCCCGGGCTTTATCATGAGCGCAACGGAACTTTTGCAGTCCGGAAAGGAATATTCCGATGACGAGATCCGCAAATTGCTGTCCGGCCATCTGTGCCGCTGTACCGGATATGAAAATATCTTCCGCGCGGTGAAGAAGACCATGCTGAGACGGCTTGGGAAGGATGCGGAAGCAGACGCAGTGTAAGGTAGAATAGATACGAATAAAATATATAGAATCGGAACGATGTCGAAACAGATGTGGCATTGTTCCGATTTTTGTTTGACAAAGTTCCGAAAACTGGATATTTTATTCTTAGAATCGTGTAAGAACATGTGGAATACAGGGAGATAAAAGATGGATATTCGTGATTATAAATACATCGTCACGATAGCGGAGCAGAAAAGCATTACCAGAGCGGCGGCGCAGCTTTTTATTACACAGTCTGCTCTGACCAAATTTCTGCAGCGCACGGAACGAAATATTGGAGTTCCGCTTTTTCTGCGGAAAGGAAATCAGTTTTTGCTGACGGAGGCAGGGCAGAAGTATGTGGAAACCGGACGGGTGATCATGCAGCTGGACCGGCAGCTTTCAGATCAGCTTGAACAGGAAGCGGCACTTCAGAAGAATCGGATCCGTCTGGGATTTGGAATGGGCAGAAGCAGTCAGATGATGGAAGAAATCATTCCGGCGTTTCTGGAAAAATATCCGGAGGTGCAGATCATCAGCAGATCCCAGACGGGACGAAAGCAGATGATGGAATTACAAAATGGCTCTCTGGATATGGTATTGGTGACAAATGTAGAACGTGTGCCGGGATATACTTATCTTCCGGTGGAAACCAGCCGCCTTGTGGTCGTAACGGCAGCAGGAAGTGAACTTGCATGCAAAGCGGTAAAAAGAGAAGGACAGGCATTTCCTGTGATTTCGCTTCCGATGCTGGAGGATATTTCTATGGTGGCGATGCCAGCTACGACGAATTCAGGAAGTCTGACCAGAGAATTGCTGCAAAACAGAAAGATAACGCCGAAGACTGTACTGGAAGTCAGTGATATCCGAAGCCTGTTTGACGCAGTCGAACGGGGAATCGGTTCGGCAATCTGCATGAATGTTCCACTTGGAAAACGCAGGCTTCAGTATCTGACGCTGGAGGAGATGGAACCGATCGAACAGGTGACGAATCTTGTATACCGCTCTGATAAAAACCTGAATGGAGCTATGAAATATCTGATTCATTTGATTACAGAGCATGGAAAAGGTCTGGAATAGGCCTTTTCTTTTTCAAATAAATTATTCCTTTGTGTAATATTAAAATGAAAACTATGAATTTGATTCTTCCTGCACAATGTGATACTGTTGAATCAATAAGAAATGCAGGAGGAAACAGAGCATGAGCAGAGCGTATGAGACGCGGATGGATTCTACCGCGCTGAAACTGAGATGGATTTCAGTACAGTGCTATGAGATGGTTTTGCCAGGTGGAAAGACACTGGTAACGGATCCCTTTTACTGGGATATGAAACATTTTGACGGGATTGCGGAAGAATCCATGACAAAAAATCAGAAGATAGAAAAAACGGTATATGCACAGACCGGATTTTCGGTGGACCAGTTCACCGGGGCAGATTATATTCTGCTGAATCATGTGCATGGGGATCATTGTAATCTTGTGGGAGAACTCTGGAACCGCTTTTATGGCAGAGTGCTGGTCCCGGCGGAATGCGCGGAAGAAGTTGCAAAGGTGTTTGATATTCCATATCCGGCTATTTATCCGCTGTATCCGGGGAATACCTATTATTTTGATGATTTTACCCTGAAAGTATATCCAGGCGCTCACGATAACCGCGCGTTCCGGGATGGAAGGTTTCAGCGCCCAAGTGATGACCGTGTGTATTACGATGGTTCGGATGGTTTTGGAATTCCCTGCCCGTGTCGTCTGGGACCGCTTGGCTCCATGCACAATCTGAATTATGTCATCAAGACAAAAAACAATTACCGGATCGATTTCAGTTCGGGGCGTGATTATGAGGAGCATTGCCAGCATGTCCGGGAGGAAAAGCCCAATCTGATGCTGCGGCACCGGATCCGCAATTATACGCCGGAACATTTTGCGGATATGATTGAGCAGATGGGAGCACAGTTAGCCATGCCGCTTCATCATAATAACGCAAGAGCGTCCCAGGAAGACCTGAATGAGTATTTTTATCGCGTGAATGAAATTCTGGAGTCAAGAGGCAGTACGGCGAGGGCATTTAACCCGGAACCATATAAATGGTATCAGATCTGCACATCGATTTTTTCAGAATAAAGAGAATGGGGTATAGCACAAAGGAGGAGTTATGAGTCAGTTAACGATCTGTCTGATTATTTTTGCTGTAACGATTATTGGATATTGCAGTGGTGCATACAGCCTGGCAACCATTGCAATCACATCGCTGATGGCGTTTACTTTAACCGGATGTCTGACGGCGAAAGATGCGCTTGCATGCTTTTCAAATGGAAATGTCATTATGATCGCGGGTATGTGTATTGTAGCAGCTGGTTTTACTCGTACACGTTTCTGTACAACGCTGGCGGATCATATTTCAGCAATTGCGAAGGGCAATCTTACAAAAATGATGATTGGCTATGTGGTGATTGGTGTTTTGCTGAGTCAGTTTGTCCAGAGCCCGATTTCTGTAATTGGTATCATTGCGCCGATGTTGATTGCGTCTGCGGAGCGCATTGGTTTGAAACCATGTAAGGTGATTTTTCCAGTTGGAATCGCAACCATCGTAACATGCAGTACACTTCCACTGGGTGCCGGAGCAACGATTGCGGGAGAATTAAATGGATATCTGGAAAGCTATGGATATACCGATTTTACAGTTGGTCTTTTTGATCCTATGATCGCGCGTCTGCCGCTGCTTATTATTACGATGCTTTACTGTATTTTCGTTGCAGTACGTCTGGCTCCGGATGAGCCATCCGCTGAGTTATCGGTTATGGGCAAAAAGAAAGCCGGGGCTGCACCGTTAAATACGTTTCAGGAGGCAGCCGGAATTATTATCTTCTTTGCGGATGCAGTAGGAATGATGTTTGCGTCAAAAGCAGGTCTTGCTCTGTGGCAGGTGACGGTGATCGGCGCGCTGGCTATGGTGCTGTGCGGTGTTCTGAAACCGAAGGAGGCAAGCGGAGCGATTCCGTTAAGCATGCTGCTTCTGATCGTAGGTGCCCTTGGAATTTCCAGCGCATTGAGCACGACCGGAGCAGGTGAGATGATTGGCGGTCATATTTCCAGCCTGGTCAGCGCAGTTGGCGGAAATTCCTATCTGGTTGGAATGATCTTTTTTGTGGTTCCGTTTATGCTGACCCAGTTCATGTCAAATCGCGGCACCATGATGATTTTCTATCCGATCGCGATTGCAACATGTTCTTCTGCAGGTTTAAACCCGGTTGGCCTGGTGATCCTGATTCAGGCGGCATGTCTGTCCGCGTTCATGACTCCGATGGCAACATCTGGGGTAGGTTATATCATGGGAAGCGGCGGATATGATCAGAAATCTATGATCCGTCAGTCACTGCCGCTGGCATTGATCTGCTGTGTAGTTTCTGTAGGATGGATTATGACAGTATTTCCGTTATAGAGAATAAGAAAACGAGTCCGAATTTCGGGCTCGTTTTTGTTGACAATCGGTGAGTAAGTATTTATTTGACAATACTTCGGTATACCGATATAATGAGGAAAAGGAGATGATAGCGACATGATCATTGATAAGCTTCTCGAAGATGCTCGGATGAGCAGATATAAGCTGAGCAAAGAAAGCGGAGTTCCGCAGGCAACGATATCCGATCTTTGCAGTGGGAAAACATCCATTACAAAATGTTCGGCAGGAACATTATATAAAATTGCAAAAGTGTTGCATGTTACCGTTGATTCGATTTTAGAGGCGGATGAATGTGAAAATGCCCAGGATGAAGAATATCGCAGTTCTTTTGAGACATTCAAGAGCAATATCTGTCATTATGTAAAGGATATGGGAGACATGGAGTTTATCATTCATGTCCTGGAAACAGACCAGATTCGTGAGCTTTATAAGAAAAAATGGTATCTGGAATCTCTGTATCTGTTGGGAATGATTGATTATTTATCAAAAGAAAATGGTCTCCCGGTCTGTACGAATTATAATGATATAAGAAAGCAGAAACTGGCACAGCCTGTTTATCCATCGAGCGTATTGGTTCAGGCTGCGGTTATGCAGAATGAAGACATAAAAGAAGAAGCAAGAAAAAAGGCAATTCCTGAGTTTATGCGGTTTAATATTGTGGAAAGTGAGGTGAGAAACCTTGCATGAGGTTCTATTTACAAAAGAGAATGTGGACGGATATTTGAAAGAACTGGCAAAAGAATATAGAAAGATGATTGGTTCCTATGTACCGGCAGAACTTATTCTGATAGGAGGCGCAGCTGTATTAATCAATTATGGATTTCGGGAAATGACGTATGATATGGACGCAATCATACAGGCTTCTTCATCTATGAAAGAAGCTATCAATCATGTAGGGGATCGTATGGGGCTTCCAAATGGCCGGTTGAATACAGATTTTATGAAGACTGCATCTTATACACCTAAATTGATTCAGTATTCAAAATACTATAAAACTTTTTCCAATGTGCTGCAAATACGGACAGTATCTGCGGAATATCTGGTTGTCATGAAGCTGATGGCAGGCAGACAATATAAAAATGATTTGTCAGATGTTGTGGGAATTCTTATTGAGCAACAAAGTATTGGAAAAGAAATTTCTCTGGATTGCATCAAAAAAGCTGCGAATGAATTATATGATGGCTATTCTAATTTACCAGAAATGTCGAGAGTGTTTATAGAATCCGTTTATGAAGCGGAGAATTTGTCTGCTTTATATAAACAGATTCGTGAAGACGAAAAGCAGAATAAAGATATTCTTCTGGAATTTCAGGATGATTATCCAGATGTATTAAATGGGGATAATCTTGCGGATGTATTGAAAGCTGCGAGGGCTAAGAAATCGAAGAACAATTGAGAATAACAAAAAGGAGTCTGAAATCCAGGCTCCTTTTTGATTCATGAGAAATTATTTTTTACACTTCCCTTTTCTTATTCCACGGTCCGCATTTATAGAACCATACAGACATACACATTGCGACGGTCCAGCCGATGGGCCATGCGCATCAGATTCCGATGGAGCCGAAGACTCTTGCAAGTCCAATGGCTAGTGCCACACGCAGGATCAGATCGGTGAAGGTGGCAATCATGAAGTTTTTCATCAGGCCGACACCTCGCAGGATGCCATCTGCCACCAGCTTTGCGGAGACTACAAAGTAGAACGGGGAGAGAATCCGCAGGAACTGGAAGGACGCGTGTTTGAAATTCCTTTAAAAGAAAGCATCCCGGAGCGCCGCATCTGCATGCTGTACGATACGAAGCGGGAGATTGGGGCAGCAGGCAGGAGGTTCCGGGAAATGGTGGTTACAAGAGCGTAATTTCTGTTTTTCCGAGCTGAATCAGTCCTTCCCGGTCCATGCGCCCAAGCTCCCTCGAAACGGCGCTCCGGTCGCAGAACAGGTAGTTGGCCAGCTTGTCCCGGCCAAAAGGCAGGGTGATGGTGGCGGAGTGCTGTTCCCGGGACAGAATGGAAAAGTAGAGCATGAGTTTTTTCCGCAGGGATCCCTGGGTCAGGATGCGGATCTTCATCATCAGTTCCATATTGTTTTTGGCAATGAGCTGCATCAGGTTCTCCATGACCTTAAAGCGGTAGGTACAGTTGCAGTTCTGCAGGGAGGTAAACTCCGGCACATACAAAAACAGGATTTCCGCGTTCTCTGAAGTGAAAATTTCAAAAATATTGGCGGATGCGTGGGCGACAGCCAGGGCATGGCCGAACAGCTCGCCGGTGCAGGCCTGGGTGATCAATGTGTGGTTGCCATCCGGGTCTGTCAGAAAAATTTCCGCGTGCCCGCTTAAAACCAGTCCAAGGCAGGGGATTGGTTCATCCGAAGAAAACAGCAGGGTTCTGCTGGTAAATACTTTCTTTTTTGCTTTTAAGCACTGGAGTACTGGCTCTATTTTTTCTTCCGGAATTCCCTTAAATAATGGATTTTTCATCAGTAATTGATAATAGTTTCTCATGAAACCCTCCTTGTTGCCGTGGCAACTGAAATACCTTTTGATCTTTGCTATTTTAGTTAGCGTTCACTAACTGTTGTTAGCAACTACTAACTAATATATCAAATGGGAGGACAAAATACAATGAGAAAGTCTAAGTTACTGATTGGGCTTGCGGTAGCGGCGACGCTGGCTCTGACTGCATGCCAGGGCGCGAGAGGAAGCGCACAGGAGACCAAAGCAGAAACCGAAGCGGCGGCAGAGAGCAGCGCGGAGGAGACTGCGGCAGAGAGTGAGGCAGAAGCTGAGGAGAAGGCAGCAGATGCCGAAAAAGCAGAGAATGGAGAGGCGGTTGTCATCAGACTTGGCGTGCCGAAAGCACCGCCGACCCTTCCGCTTCTCCATATGGCAGATGCCGGACTGCTGGGCGACAATGTGAAAATCGAGCTGGACATTTGGGATGCGCCGGAGCAGTTGATTGCCATGGTGCAGGACGGAGAGCATGATATGTTCGCGTTCCCGCTGACCGTGGCAGCGAAACTTTACAACAAAGGTCTTCCGGTTCGTCTGACCAATGTCAATACCTGGGGTGTGACTTACTTCATTACCACAGACCCGGATCTGACCGAATGGTCTCAGTTAAAGGGCAAGACCGTGTACGTTCCGCTTCAGTCTTCCCCGCCAGATGCCCTGACCCAGTTTTTCTTAAATGAGGCTGGCTTAAAAGTGGGCGAGGATGTGGAGATTGTTTACTCCACCACTGCTGAGATTTCCCAGATGATGGCAGCAGGCAAGATTGAGTACGCAACCCTTATTGAGCCGCAGGTGACCGCGGCAAAGATGAATAACGACCAGGTTCGCGTAGCATTTTCTTTCGAGGATGAGTGGAAGAAAGTAAAGGGTGAGGATTCCATCGTACCAAATGCCGGACTTGGAACCACTGAGAAATTCATCTCCGAGAATCCGGAACTGGAAGCAGAGTTTGAGGCTGCCTATGAGGAATCCTTAAGCTGGGTTCTGGAGAATCCTGCAGACGCGGCAGCGCTTGCCGAGGAACAGCTTGGTTTAAAGGCACCGCTGGTAGAGAAAGCAATCCCGAACATGGGCCTGATCTATAAAAACGCCATGGACGCAAAGACAGACCTGGATGGTTTCTATCAGCTTCTGAACGATTTTGATCCGTCCATGATCGGAGGCAAAGTACCGGATGAAACCCTGTATTACAGCAAATAAGTACCGGATCGCGGCGGCGGTTCTTGTGCTTGGACTCTGGTGGGGAATGAGCAAACTTTATTCTCCGCTGGTGGTGCCGCCCATCAATATGGTGGCGGCAAAAATCGTTGAAATTTTAAGCTCGGCAAAGCTCTGGACCGAGATTGGAAAGACCCTGCTGCGTCTTGCCTGCGGTCTGGGAATTGGAATTGGGATCGGATGTCTGGCGGGTCTGTTTGGCGGCATGCTGCGTCCGGTCCGGGAACTGGTTCAGCCGGTGCTTGGCATCATCCAGGTAGTGCCGCCCATTTCCTGGCTGATCCTGGCTATCATCTGGTTTGGATTCAATGGCCGGGCAAGCATTTTCATTGTGGTGATGGAGGTGGTGCCTACCATGTTTATCTGCATCTCTGATGGGACTGCGGCCATTGACCGGAAACTGATGGAGATGGGAGCGGTGTTTGGATTTTCCGTCTGGAAAAAGCTCCGCTATATCCTGATTCCATCGGTGGCACCGTACTTTATTTCCGGATTAAAAATTGCGATGGGCATGGCCTGTAAAACCGTCGTGATGGGCGAGGTACTGACCACTACTTCCGGAATTGGCGGACAGATTATGACGGCGCGGCTGAATATTGAGCCGGAGACCGTGATTGCCTGGACTGTGATTATGGTAGGAATTTATTATGCGGCAGTGCTGGCCGGGAAACTGGCGCGGCATGTGGCGGTGATGGCGACAAAGACTTACCATCGCAGGAAGAGGAACGGAAGTGTTACGGGAACAGGAAACGTCAGCCGGAAAATCCAGGGAAGGTCAGGCGCGGACTGCTCTGCAAAACAGTTTGCGGTGCAGCACAATGAATGAGACAGGAAAGGAACGAGTCAGTATGCTGGATGTGATCGGTCTGAGAAAAGAATTTGGCGGCCTGCCGGTTCTGGAAAATTTAAATCTTCATGTGGACCGGAAGGAAATCACGGCGATCGTGGGTCCCTCCGGCTGCGGAAAATCAACCCTGCTGAATCTGATTGTGGGAATTACCGGGGATTATGATGGTCAGATCAGAAACCGGGCGGGAAAAACAGGGTATGTGTTCCAGGAGGACCGGATCCTTCCGTGGCTGACCGTGTATGACAATATCCGGGTGGTGCGGGATGATACCGATGAGGCGCGCATCCTGCAGCTGATTGATCAGATGCATCTGACCGGATTTGAGGAGTATTACCCGGATCAGTTAAGCGGCGGCATGCGGCAGCGGTGCGGGATCGCAAGGGCATTTTACTATGGAAGCGAGCTGCTTTTGATGGACGAGCCCTTCAAATCTCTGGATTACAGTTTGCGCCAGGAGATGCTTACTTATTTAAAAGCGCTCTGGGAGCAGGAGCAGAATTCCGTGCTGTTCGTCACCCATGATATGGATGAGGCATTGCAGATCGCGGACCGGATTCTGGTGTTTGGACCGAGGCCATCTTCCGTGGTGAAGGAGATCCGGCTTCCGCGGGAGAAAGGGCTTCGTGATCTGAGTGCGGACGCACAGGTGCAGGCGAAAGCAGAGATGATACAGCTGATCGGGTAGGAATTTTCTGAACGGAAAATTCCGTATGATACAGTTGAAGTCGTGGATTTTGCCAATTTGGAATGAGAAGCATTGGGAAAAGGAGAAGAGTATTGAAACTGATCAGAAATATAGAGAAAAACGCAATCCTGGAATTAAAAAACGAGATCCAGGTGAAGGAAGGCAGCGTGGTGAGCCAGAACCTGGCCCGGAACAGCGGATTTGAGCTGAGTCTGTATTCTTTCGGGGGCAAAGAGAGCATCAGCGAGCAGGTATCCTTCGGAGACACCTTTTACTATGTGTTTGGCGGAACCGCGGAGTTTACGCTGGGAGAAAAGAAGGTGACTGGCACAGAGGGGACAGCTCTTCTGGTGCCCCACGGCGATCCCCATGCCATTGAAGCAAAAGGCGGTATGCAGGTGTTATATATGCAGGTAATGAAAAAAGGAGACGAGACAATGTATATTAATAATTTTGTACAGAATGAAGTAGTGGAACTGGAGAATCAGGTGGCATATGAGAAGGGCAAAATTGTCAGTAAGACCCTGGTACAGCGCGATGACATGACCCTGACTTTATTTGCCTTTGACGAGGGCGAGGGTGTCAGCACGCATGCATCCGCAGGGGATGCCATGGTAGTGGTTCTGGACGGAACCGCAGAGATTACGGTGGACGGCGTGACGAGAATGGCGACCAAAGGACAGAGCATCATCATGCCGGCGAATATTCCGCATGCAGTAACTGCAAAGACTCCTTATAAGATGCTTCTGATCGTGGTAAAACCAGAGGTGAAGTAAATGAGAGGACTGGGAATCGATGCGGGAGCGGGAAGCATTTCTCTGGCTGTTGTGGAGGATGGAAGACTGATCTACAGCCGCTATGCGCTGCATAAGGGAGACGCAAAGCATACCTTATGTGAGATGCTGGAAACCATGAAAAAAGAACTGAATCATACCTATCCGGGAGTCATCGAGTATGCCGCAGTGAATCGCGCTGCGGCTTTCCTTTTCCCGGAAGCGGGTGAAATGGAGATGGCAGACCGGGTGACAGCGCTTTTGGCAGGTCAGAAGCTGTTGTATCCGGAGGCGCAGAGCATTCTGGAGATCGGCGCGCAGACTTCCTGTTTCCTGACGGGACTGGGACGTGACCAGGTGATGGAATATGCGGTAAACGGCGAGTGCGCAGCGGGAACCGGAGCTTTCTTTGAGGATCAGATGTACCGCCTGGGTCTGCCGCTGGAATCCTATTCCGATTATACGGACCGGGCTACCAGCGTTCCACGCCTGGCAGGCCGCTGCAGTGTGTTCGCAAAAACGGATTTGATCCACCGGCAGCAGGAGGGTGTGTCCGCGGAGGATATTCTTCTGGGGCTGGCTTATGCCGTGGTGCGGAACTTTAAGACCTCTGTAGTGCGGAAGCATCCGGTACGAAAACCAGTGCTTTTATCAGGTGGTGTGGTGAAAAACCGCGGCGTGATCCGGGCAGTGAAAGAGATTTTCGGTCTGGAAGACGGGGAAATGGTGTGCGATGACTGCGGAACCGTTGTGTCCGCGGCTGGTCTGGCGATGCTCGCCATGGAATGGAAGGTGCGTGTGGACTGGGAGTGGATATGCGGGGAGACGAGTGAGCCTGTCGGCACCAGGATGTGTGAAAACGCAGATACTTGTGACATGGGAATGGCATGTTCCGTGGAAGGGCAGGAAGCAGCGTCCGAAAATCAGGAGCCGGGCGAATCAGGCAAAATGCTTCCTCCGTACCAGTACGAGAAGGACCAGCTCCACAAAACCCGCACACCAAAACCCGGAGAATCCATGTGGCTTGGCGTGGATGTAGGATCCACCAGTACCAACCTGGTCCTGATCGGAGAAAATCAGGAGGTGCTGGATTACTGCTACATCCGCACTTCCGGCAATCCAGTCCGGGCTGTGGAGGAAGGTCTGGCGGCATTAAAGCCAACGATGGACCTTGCGGGAACACCGATTGTCCAGACAGCAGTGACTGGTTCCGGCCGTTATCTGATTGCGAAACGACTGGGAACAGAATATGTGCTGGATGAGATCACGGCCCAGGCCAGAGCTGCATCCTATTTAAATCCGGATGCGGATACGGTCTTTGAGATCGGCGGCCAGGATTCCAAATACATTTCCGTGAAACACAGCCAGGTGGTGGACTTTGAGATGAACAAGGTCTGCGCGGCGGGAACCGGTTCCTTTATCGAAGAGCAGGCGGGACGCCTGGGCATTCCGCTGGCAGAGATTGGGCCAATGGCACTGGCGGCAGAGCATCCGGTGGAACTGGGCGAGCGCTGTACCGTGCTGATGGAGTCTAAGATTTTATCCGAAATCGCGGCGGGAGCTGGAAAGGAAGATCTCTGTGCAGGGCTTTGCCGTTCCATTGTGCGGAACTACTTAAACCGCGTGGTGGCAAACAAAAAGGTGGGGCAGGTTATCTGCCTGCAGGGCGGCATTATTCATAATGAAGGAATTGTCTCCGCGTTTTATGAGATGTTTGGAGAACGGCTCCGCATCACGCCATATTATGATGTGACCGGCGCTTACGGCGCGGCACTGGAAGCGAAGGCGGCTGTATCAAAGCACAGTGCTGACCAGGAGAAAAACACGGAAATCTATAAGAAGAACCGGGAGTGGTTCTATGCAGGGTATAATGGAACGCTTCTGCCAGGCCGGAAGACCATCGGAATTCCCCAGTCTCTGATGATGTACAAGTTTTTCCCGATGGCTTACAAATATTTCACGGAACTGGGCTTCAATGTCCTGTTATCAGAGGAAAGCTGCGAGGAGATTATCCGCATCAGCCAGGATGTGACCCAGGAGGAAACCTGCTATCCGGTAAAGCTGCTTCACGGACACATGGAGCATCTGGCGCGAAAGGGTGTCGATTACCTGTTTATCCCCTGCATCCGTACCATCCGTCATGCAACTTCCGGCGTGGAGCATAATTACGGCTGTGTTTACATGCAGACGGCTCCGAAAATGGTGGCAAAGACCCTGCGTTTAGAGGAGCGGGGCATCCACCTGCTGGCTCCGGTGCTTGATATGGATATAGGACAGCCGCAGCTTGCCCAGGCCATGATCAAAACAGGTGTTCAGCTTGGAAAAGAAAAGGAAGCCTGCCAGGCAGCCATGAAAGTGGGCGCGGCAGCCATGCAGCTCTGCGACCGTAAATCAGAAGAACTGGGAAAAGAGATTCTGGCATCCCTGAAGCCAGATGACAAGGTGCTGGTTTTAGTAACACGAAATTATGGAATTTCGGATCCGGTGTTAAATATGGGCATTCCGGGAGAATTGTTAAAGCGCGGCTGCAAAGTATTGAACCTGGCACATCTGCAGGGACACAGCATGTATCTGGCCGGGGAGTACCCAAACTTGTACTGGCCATTCAGCCAGCACATTCTGACTGGGGCGAAGATCATCAAAAACCATCCGAATCTGTATGCCGTGTATCTGACCAACCACGGCTGCGGCCCGGACACCATGATTTCCCATATGTTCCGGGAGATTATGGGAGACAAGCCGTATCTGTCGGTGGAGGTGGATGAACACCAGTCTGCAGTCGGTGTGGTGACCAGGATTGAGGCATTTCTGAACAGTCGGAAGCATGTGGAGAATGTGAAAGCTGGAAAGAATGTAGAAGCGTCCGAAAAGAAAGAACAGGTGGTATGCAGGAAGCGGGAAGAAATGGAGAAGTGTGAAAACACTGAGGCGCATGAGAAAGCTGCAGAACACGGACAGAAACCGTGCTGCAGTCATTCTGAAATTTCGAAATCCGGTGACTACACGGAATATGCCCCAGAGTACGACGGCATCCGCATGTCTCTGGAACGCTCAAAAGACCGCACGATAATCCTTCCGCCGCTTTCCATCTACACAGAACTTTACGCAAAATACCTGCGTTATCAGGGCTGCTTTGTTCAGGTCGGTCCGGATTACACACGGGAAGATCTGGAAAGCGGAAAGGCGGAGAGCATTTCCAAAGAATATGCCACCTTCAGCGCTATGGCGGGGCAGGTGCTGCGGCTGGCGGGATGTCATGGGGATGGGGCAGGCAAATTGCCGGAAACAGACAGGTTGCCTGTCAGATGTGATCAGGAACAGGCAAAGGAGAGCATGGAGACGCAGATGCAGCAGAATTTCTGGTCGTACTTGGTTCCACAGACCGAAGGTGCTGAGGCTGAAGGTATGGCGGCCATGGTCATCCGCGCTCTGTTGAAACAGCATGGCACAGCTCCGGACCGCATCAGCCTGTATACGCCTTACACAGAGCATTTGTTCCGGCAGAAGGACTGGGAGCAGATCTGGCAGTTATGCATGATGGGCGATGCCCTGTTATGTCTAAACCAGGAGCAGCGGAAAATAGAACTTGACAGGGTGAAATTTCCACTTGTATGGGAAGATACAAAAAAGCTGCTTACCACATGGCATGAGCTGTTGCCAAAAGCGCAGAAACGGGTATTCCTGTTTGGTTCTGCCATGGTTCTGCACAGCAGTTACTTAAACCGCAGTATGCCGGAAGCGGTACGAAAACATGGTTTTACCCCGGTTTCCATGATGTTGAGTGAATATCTCTGGTTTTGGATCCGGGAAAGTGGAAAAGAAATTCCGCAGGAAGCCACAGAGCAGCTTTCCTGGTTCAATGAAACGTATTGGGATATCTGGGGCACCAAGGCATCTCTGGAAGAACAGTTTGCCAGACTGGCAAAGGACTATCCGGACGTGGTGGGTGGAAATATCCGCTACCTGTGCAGCCTCATTGCGGCCGGAATCCCGGACGCGGCAGGAAGCATGCTGCTGATGCCGACCTATTCTAATTCCGGTTCGGTGATCGAACTGATGAAGCAGCCCTCGCCGGTGCCATTCCTGCATTTCCAGGCAGAAGGAAGCGGCGAGGCAGATGAGGCAGAGCGGAGAGACATCTGGCTGAACCTGATTTCTTCCTGAATATGACAAAATTGTCATTTTTTTGTCATGAACAATTAAACTGCTGCCATTAAAATGAATCTCAGTAAGAACTTAAGAAAAGTTTAGGGAGGAATGTGACAATGGCAGCAGTTATTGGTTTTCTGATGATCATCGCGATTGTGGTTCTGCTTTTAAAGGGCAAGATGTCCCCGATCGTGGTACTGGCAGTAGTTCCGGCTATTGCGGCTCTGATTCTCCGGTTTTCCCCGGTAGAGATTATGGGCTTCATTGCGGATGGTATTAAGACGACCACCAGCAATGGTATCTTATTTATCTTTTCCGTTATTTATTTTGGTGTTCTGGCAGATACCGGACTCTTTGATGTCATCGTTGGATGGCTGGTAAAAAAAGCGGGAAACAATGTGATCGCAGTTACCGTGGTAACCGCAGTGATCGCAACGATCGCGCATCTGGACGGAACCACCGCGGTAACCGTTCTCATTACCATTCCGTCTATGTATCCGGTATACAAAAAGATGAAGATTGATCCGCGCATCCTTCTTTGCCTGACCGGCGCCTGCATGGGTGTTATGAACCTGCTTCCGTGGGGCGGCCCGACCGCAAGAGCGGCAACCGTTCTGGAGATGGATGCCACCGAGTTATGGCATATGCTGATTCCGCTTCAGGTTGTGGGTCTGGTTATGAACATTGCGCTCGCGGTTGTTCTTGGCATAGTTGCGATCAAGCATGGTGCTGGACTTGGAAAAGGAGAAGAGGTTGCGGCAGATGAGAAAGAGAAGAAAGAAGAGGCAAGCTTAAGAAAGTCCAATGCTTTCCTGATCTTCAACTTCCTGCTCACCGCTGGCGTGATCGCGCTGTTATCCACCGGTATTGGTAAATCCTATGTTATTTTCATGCTGGGGCTGTGCATCCTTCTGGCTGTCAACTATCCGGACCAGAAGCTGCAGGACAAGCTGATCAAGAAACATGCTCCGGCAGCGCTGATCATTTCCGCAACCCTGTTCGCGGCAGGCGCTATGGTTGGTGTCTTTGACGGAACCGGCATGCTGGAAGCAATGGCAGGCGCGATCATGGCGATCATCCCGGCAGCCCTTGGCAAGTACATCCACATCATCTTCGGTATTCTGGCACTTCCGCTGGGTCTGTGTGTGGGAACCGACGCGTACTTCTACGGCATCATGCCGCTGGTTATGCAGGTAGGTGAAACCTACGGTGTAGCCTCCTTAAATACCGCGCTGACCATGCTGATCGGTAAGAACCTGGCTCTTATGGTAAGCCCGCTGGTACCGGCTACTTACCTGGCAATTGGCCTGACCGGAACCGAGCTGAAAGACCACATGAAATTCAGCATCCCGCCGTACTACCTTGTCAGCCTGATGATGCTGCTGTTTGGTGTAATCCTTGGAATCGTGACCATTTAAAAATTTAGGGTTAAAACCAATAAAGGTCCGAAGCCGGTAATCCCGGCATACCGCTGCGCAAAATATGGGTAT